>LSQX01288371.1_pt1 | contig 12648 bp, 12 predicted proteins | sample 654561 | NCBI WGS metagenome assembly LSQX01 (sample SAMN04489861, study PRJNA283612) | anaerobic digester metagenome | isolation source: 4 biogas reactors fed with cattle manure at either 37C or 55C with and... | place: Denmark: Kongens Lyngby | collected 2014 | reverse complement strand
GATATATGGGCATTTCACTTTTGGAAAAAACGTTTTAATAAGGATAACCAGCTCTGGATCAGGAATAATCTGAGTACTATGATATCTCAGTTGATCGATAGTATTGTATTCGTCTCTGTTGCCTTTTACGGTGTTTTTGAAACCGGGGTGCTTTTTGAAATTTTTATTACTACCTATTTCCTGAAATGGATTGTTGCTGTTGCCGACACCCCCTTTGTTTACTGGGGCAGGCTAATCTTTAAAAGAGACAGGTTCGTGTTCAGACAAGAGCTCTGAAAAAACCTTTCAGATCACCGAGTTTTATTGTCCTACTGCTTTTCAATTATAAAAGGATCAGGACCGGTACGTGTACCGGCATCGAGCGAGTCAATTTTGTAAACATCCTCATTACTCAACTCAAAGTCAAAGATATCAGCATTGGAAATTATCCTTTCCCTGTGAACTGATTTAGGTATGGTGACAACTCCTTTTTGTATGTCCCATCTCAGCACAACCTGTACTGGTGTTTTATTATATTTACTGCCCAGTTCGCGCAGCAGCGGAATATTATTGACATCTCCCTTCATTATCGGCCTCCATGCTTCAGGTTGAATACCTTTCTGTTTACAGTAAGACAGTAAACCGGGCTGGGCTAATATCGGATGAAATTCAATCTGATTTACAGCAGGGATAATTTTACAATAAGGCAAAAATTGCTCCAGCTGACTGGTAAGAAAATTACTTACCCCGATAGCACGGACCATACCTTTTGCATAAAGTTCTTCCAGCGCCCTCCACGTTTCAACGGAAATCTTTCCTTTAGGCCAGTGTATTAGGTATAAGTCCAGATAATTTGTCTGAAGTTTTTCGAGGCTCCTTTCAAATGCTGCTATTGCTTTTTCGTATCCCTGGTTATTATTCCACACTTTTGATGTAAGAAAAATTTTGTCACGGGCAATCCCGCTTTCTCTGATACCTTCTCCTACACCATGTTCATTTTCATATATTTCGGCTGTGTCTATACTTCTGTAACCATGATTTAAAGCTGCTATGACTGCATTTTTAACCTCCTCGCCATCTGATGCGCGAAATACTCCCAGTCCAAGCCATGGCATCTCTACCCCGTTGTTTAGTTTTACTTTTGAATTAATTTCCATAAACACTCAATTTGAATAATGTCTAAAATATAAATTTTTGTTTAAAAATCAGGTTGAAGATCAGGGAAAACAATAATTAACTAGATTTACTCAAATTTAAATTTGAAAAAATGATCGTTTTTAAATTTGGAGGAGCCTCTGTAAAAGACAGTGCTGCTGTAAGAAAGGTATCTGACATACTTTCAGGCAATAATGAAAACTTAATCGTGGTAATTTCTGCTATGGGCAAGACCACCAATTTACTTGAAACAGTTGTAAGAGCTTATTTTGACAATGACAATCAGAAATGGCCCATATTTCAGGAATTTAAAAATTATCATTTTAAAATCTGCAAGGAACTCTTTAACGGTGAAAATATTCCTGAATCAGTTATCAACTTATTTGATGAACTGGAAGAAAAACTTAAGGTTTATCCATCACTCGATTACAATTTCGAATATGACCAGATTGTCAGTTACGGGGAACTGGTATCAACAAGAATAGTAAGTGAATACATGAAAAACACCGGATTAACGAATTCATGGATTGACATACGCACATGTTTACGCACTGACGATAATTTCAGGGATGCTTCGGTCGATTGGGATCTTACCGGCAGGTTAATGAAAAAGGTTTTTAACTTTAAGGGCACTTCCCTCTATATTACACAGGGATTCATCGGCTCTACACCTGCCAGCCTTACAACTACCCTGGGAAGGGAAGGTTCTGACTTTACCGCGGCAATTATTGGTAATGTTTTGGATGCCGGGAGTGTTTCAGTCTGGAAAGATGTACCCGGTATATTAAATGGGGACCCAAAACAGATGCCTGACACTATAAAAATAGAATCCCTTTCATACCGCGAGGCAGTGGAGATGACTCATTCAGGTGCAAAAGTGATCCATCCGAAAACAATGAAGCCACTTTACAATAAAGGAATTCCTCTATATGTAAAATCATTCGTTAATCCTGAGGAGACAGGGACACTGATCCATTCCATTGACCACAAAATTGACCTTCCTCCGATATATATCTTCAGGGAAGATCAGATACTGATAACATTCACCCCCATTGACTTCTCGTTTATAAGCATCTCTGATATAGATAAGGTAATCAACTTTCTCATTAAGCACAGAGTGAAAGTAACGCTGATGCAACAATCAGCCATCGATTTGAATATTGTCACAGATTCTGCTGAGATGGATATGGAAAAGTTATTAAGCAAGTTATCACAGAATTACAAAATCAGATATAACAGAGGTTTAACACTGGTTACAATCAGGTACTATACTAAGGATACCATAGACCGCATAATAACAAAAAAGAGAGTTTATCTTGAACAACACAGCAGGCTGACAGCCAGACTCCTTATCAACAGCTGATTCAATCTGCAAAATAATCTCTCGTAGCGATCTCTTGTATTTCAGTTACCTGCACCTGCTTAATAGTTAGCCGGGAGTTTTCGTTAACTTTTTTACCACCGTATATATAATTTTTATTCAAAATAATCTGTTCAGGTTTGAGTCCCTTGTAAGTCACAAGAAAATCATACGAAACATTGCTAAGGTAATCTGAATTTGAAGCTCCGACTGCAAGAAATTTGCCCTGTCGGTTATGTTTGGGAGATTCAGCACGTCCTTCAATTTTTATCACGGCATAATCATCTTTCAGGATAGTAATTTTCCCGCTGAATGATGTTGCATGAAAATCTCCTGAGCCGGCTATATCGGGGTCAGCCTGTAAAAATGCAATAACCCAGGCAGACTTACCCTCAATAACAGGCTCATCTTCAACAAAAAGGGTAAAACTACCTGCCAGTGAAGGATTAAGAACAGATGATGAAGACCGCACCCAGTCGAGTCCAAGCAGTTCATCAAGATTCATGATGCCTGACGAAAAACGGTAATCCGGTTCCTCTTTTTTAATTTCATATTTCCGCATCCTGAATTCATTAAGTACTGTAGGGTTCTTATAACCGGTCTTATCATATATCAATATTTCGGCCTGCTGTTCAACTTTAACAGTATCGTCAACAATCTTTTCATTTACATATTCTGCAAGCATATTTACAGGTCCCCCGATAAAATTATAGGGTGTATTTTCAGAGGCCATGCGCAGAATAGTAATAAGCACCTTTGACCTTGCTTCCACATCAACATTCTCAATTTCATACGATTGCGGCTCTAGCTTGATTATCGAATAATCGCGGTTAATAAGAGTGGTAGCCGAAAAATCAACTTTCTTATAACCAACCGCTGAAAATTGTATTTGTGATGAGGTCATTTCGCCCGGAATTTTTAGTTCAAAGTTCCCGTTTTCATCACTTGCAGTCCCATAAAAAGTATCTGATATACTGATATTTGTAAATGCAACAGGTTCATTTGTGGCCTGGTCCAGTACTCTTCCCTTAATAGTGTGGATCACACCACCCGGATTTTGTGCCTGCGAAAGGATTCCGGCAAGCAGTAGTGAGAACAGCAATATTATATTTTTAGTCATATGTTTTTTCATTGTTAAAATATTAAATAAATATAGTAATATAATACAATTCAATATAGTTATAACGTTATATTATTCAGTTATTATTTGTTATCTTTATAAAAAATAAATGAATTATGAACCGGGCCCTGATAACATCTTTTACAATCATTATCCTTTTTTTCACCTCATGCGTCGCAAAAAAGAAATACCTGGAGATGCAGGATGGCAGGCTTAAAGCCGAAGATCAGGCAGCAAAGCTCACAGAGGAGAACAATTACCGTGCATCACGTATTGAAGCCCTGGTTGCTGATTTTCAATCAATGAAAAATGAACTTATGGAAAGCAATGCTATAAAGGATCAGTATATTGACTCACTCCATAATGAAATTACCGGTTTAAAAGGGTCTCTTGCCCGGCAAAAAGAGTCTATCCAACAATCAAGCTTTACCTTTGGTTTTGAAAGACAAAGGATGATTGAAGATATGAAAGCCAAGGATGACATGATCTCCTCTCTTAACAGGCAGTTGCAAAACCTTGAAAACGAAAACACTGAACTTTCAACAGTGCTGGATGATAAAAATTTCCAGTTAAACCTGCTTAACGACAAAATTTCAGTACTTCAGTCAGAGAAAGAGGCTGAATCTCAGAAAGCAGATGAATTACGACAACAACTACAGGTTATGCAGCAGGAAATAAGTACATTACAGGCACAAAGCAGGGAAAAGGATGCAACAATAACTCGTCTTCAAAACAACGTTAACCTGCTGAAAAAAGAGTTAGGTAATTAATCTTTGCTGTCCTATCCGGAAATAAGGCTATCTATCCGGCTGATAACTTTTTCTGTCAGGTCACTTGCCAGCTTTTCAGATTTTGCCTCTGCATAAATCCTGATAATTGGTTCTGTATTGGATTTTCTCAGATGTACCCACGATTCAGAAAAGTCAATTTTAACTCCATCAATATCAGTCACTTTTTCTCCTTTAAACAAATCCTTTATTTTTAACAGAAGATCATCTGTGTCAATACCGTTCTTTAGTTCGATCCTTTTTTTTGACATATAATAATCGGGATACTTTTTCCTCAGGTCTGAACACCTCATCCCGCTTTTTGCAAGATGTGTAAGGAATAATGCCGCACCCACCAGCGCATCCCGGCCGTAATGGCTTTCAGGATAAATAACACCTCCATTTCCTTCACCGCCAATAACAGCATCTGTTTCCTTCATCATTTCAACTACATTAACCTCCCCCACTGCTGAAGCTGTATATGTTTGGCCGTAACTAACAGTGATATCCCTGAGGGCACGGCTTGATGAGAGATTTGACACGGTATTGCCCGGAGTAATGCTCAGAACATAATCAGCAACTGCAACCAGAGTGTACTCTTCATCGAAAAAAGAGCCGTCTTCATTAATTATTACCAGTCTGTCAACATCCGGATCAACAATAAGTCCCACATCCACATCACCATTTTTAATGATCTCAGAAGTTTGCAGCAGGTTTACCCTTATCGGTTCGGGATTATGGGCAAAATTACCATGGGGTTCGCAGTTTATCTGCAACACTTTGTCCACTCCAAGAGCCCTAAGCAACATAGGCATGGCTATACCACCAACCGAATTAACCGCATCAACAGCAACTGAAAAACCGGCCTTTTGTATTGCCTCACGATCCACCAGTTCCAAACCGACAATTTTTTGAATGTGGACTGATGTATAATCCTTTTCAATTATTTTACCTATATCATCTATACCAGCAAAATCGAAAATTCCCGATTCAGCGATATCAAGTACCTGTTTGCCTTCAAAACCATTTAAAAACTCACCGCTGTTTTTAAGAAGCTTTAATGCATTCCATTGCTTCGGATTATGGCTTGCAGTAATTATTATCCCTCCGGCTGCACCCTCCCCGACAACAGCAATTTCAGTAGTAGGCGTAGTTGCCAGTCCGATATTTACCACATCAATCCCCATACCCGTGAGTGTCCCAATAACCAGCGAGCTTACCATTTCCCCTGATATTCTTGCATCTCTTCCGACTACAACCCTCAAATCAGTTTTAGTTACATTTTGCTTAACCCACGTAGCAAAAGCAGCAGTGAATTTCACAATATTAACAGGACTAAGCCCGTCATCATTCTTTCCCCCTATTGTACCTCTTATTCCTGAAATAGATTTTATTAAAGTCATTTATAATAAATTGTATATATGTTATAAATTACGGGGAGTTAATCAATTAAAAACTAAAATCCTGCAACTAAGAATTATTTCATTTTCAAATACTGCACCTCCCTCGGCGACAACTCCCTCCATTTCCCTCGCGGAAGTTTCTTTTTTGTAAGTCCTGCAAAATAGACTCTGTCGAGTTTCTTTATCTTATATCCTAAATGCTCAAATATGCGTCTTACAATCCTGTTACGGCCTGAATGTATTTCAAGTCCCACATCCACCTTACTTGACGGGTCAACATAGCTAATCATATCAGCTGCAATAGGGCCGTCCTCAAGCTCAATGCCATCAGCAATCTGGAGAATGTGATTTTTAGTTACCGGCTTATCAAGTGTAACCTGATATATCTTTTTAACGCGGTGACTGGGATGGGTAAGCCTGTCAGACATATCACCATCATTTGTCAGAAGCAAAATTCCTGTTGTGTTTTTATCCAGCCTTCCGACCGGATATATCCTCTCGGTACATGCGTCTTTAACGAGGTCCAAAACAGTCACATCAGCGTTAGGGTCTTCAGTTGTAGTTGCAACCCCTTTAGGTTTGTTCAACAGGATATAAACCTTCTTTTCTACATTAAGTTTTTTGCCGTCAAACCTTATATCATCAGTCACCTTAACCTTTACACCCATTTCAGTAACAACATTATTGTTAACTGTAACAAGTCCGGCAGCAATATACTTATCAGCTTCCCTGCGGGAACAAACTCCCGCATTGGCAACAAACCTGTTAAGCCTTATCTCCTCAGGCTTTTCATTCTTAGCAGGCTTTTTCCTTCGGAGCAAAGTCTCTTTAAAGCCTGCCACTGAGGATTTCTTTTTCAGTTGCAGGGTCTTTTTTCCGGAAGTTCTGGCAGCTACAGGAGGATTACCTCCTTTTACCTGTTTCCGTGATCCCTGCCTGTCCCTTCTGCCTCTGCTGTAGTTTGTCTTCATCTATTTAAAATTTTATGATTATTGAAAATAAATCAATTAAAAATTTGAGAATCCCGATTTTAATCTTTATACAAATTACGCAAAATTTTGGATATCTTCCAGAGCAAGCTGAATTAAACTACCTCGGGAAGGCTAATTCCCTTGATCTTACGATACAGGTCAAGTGCATAAACATCTGTCATACCTGATATGAAGTCTACTGCAGACTGAATTTTGTGGTATAATTTTTTACTTTCAGGTTTGTACTGCCCCGGCAGCAGGGTAAGAATCCTCTTGTTATATTTATCTTCCGGATGAATTACTGCGCCGACAAATTCCTCCAGGAGAGTTCCGATAATTTTAAAACCGGCAATTTCAATTTCCACCACTGACCTGAACGCATAAACATCTGAAAAGGAAATTTTTATTACCTCTTTCATTGCTTCGGCCTGTTTCTTTCCCAGGGAACCGATAAGGCTTTTGTCAAAATTACCGTTAAGAATATCATCATAATTATCAAAAAAAACTGACATGCTTTCACGCACAAGTTTACCGATTACACCTGCCCGGAGAAAACTAATTTGTTCATTTCTGTCAGTCACTTTTTTCAGTATGGTTTCAATATTTTTTATCACATCTCTGTCCTCTGCAGGATCATAGAACCCCATATAAAGTTCTTTTACCTTATCGTGGCTTAATATCCCCAATTTACAGGCATCTTCAAGGTCCATGATCTGGTAACAGATATCATCAGCTGCCTCAACCAGGAAAACAAGCGGATATCTCACATATACATCAGGATCTGTCTCTTTCGCATATATCCCTAACTCCTCTGCTATATATCTGTAATCCATTTTTTCACTCTGAAAAAATCCGAATTTTTGTCTTGTTGCCAGTATCGATTCATACGGATATTTTACAATGCTGGCAAGTGTCGGGAAAGTCAATGCAAAACCTCCGGGCCTTTTCCCGTTAAACTGATGGGTTAAAAGACGCAAAGCATTGGCATTACCGTCAAACCTGGCAAAATCATTCCACTCCTCTTTTGTAAGCTTATTCCTAAATTCCCTTCCTGCCCCATTCTCAAAAAAGTTTGAGATGGCAGCCTCTCCCGAATGGCCGAAAGGCGGATTTCCCAGGTCATGGGCAAGGCAGGCTGAGGAGACTATCGTGCCAATTTCCCTGATAATTTGATAATCTTTAAAATCCGCAATCAGCTTATCAGCAAGCAGGTTTCCCAACGAACGGCCCGCACTGGCAACCTCCAGACTGTGGGTAAGTCTGTTATGAACAAAAATATGTTCCGGCAGGGGAAATATCTGAGTTTTATTTTGCATCCTTCGAAAAGGCGATGAAAAAATTATACGGTCATAATCACGCTGGAATTGTGACCTGTCTTCAGGGTCTGGCCCGTGTCTCCAGTCCTCCATTCCCAGCCTTTTATTTGATAATAGTTTATTCCAATCCATATCAAAAAGAATATGTTGAATATTTTTTTACTTTTTTCGCCAGTTCTTTTGCATTGCCACCGGTAACCTGATCCAGTTTAGCCCAAAACCGGGCACTGTGATCTTTGATCCGGGTATGCACCAGCTCGTGCAACAAAATATAATCAATAAGTTCATCAGGAAGCTTCATCATCTGCAGGTTTAAACTGATATTATTTCCCTGGGAACAACTGCCCCAGTTAGTTTTATTATTTCTGACAGTTACTTTGTTATAACTAAACCCAAATTTCACTGAAAGTTCCTTTAAACGTCCCGGCAGAATGTTCAGGGCTTCATGTCTGTAAATGCGGATTATCAAGCGGTCTGCTAATTCACGGCTTTGATCCGAATTAAAATCTTTCAGTGTAACATCCAGTGTCTTTCCATTAACTGCAACATCATCAATATCACCCTTATAAAAACATATTTTATGAAATTTTGTATTCAGCACCGATCCTTCGGAAATAAATAACTCTTTCTTGCCGATGTTCTGCCGCTGCTTCCGGATCCAGCTTTCACTTTTTGAGATAAAGGACAAAACCTCTTTCCCCGAAACGAATACAGGGAACGAAACCAATATTGATTTATCAGGCTTAACACTAATTTTTATTTTTTTCGAGCGCCTGTTCCTGAACAAAGTAACTTCCCCGATATTTTTTATATATACTACACTGGTTGCCATTTTAAAACAAAGATACCAATATATAAAACAAAAACTGAATTAAGCTCAACAGGTTTTTTACATCTTATATGTTTTCAGAAAAGGATTTTATTAAATTTGTAACATTAAAAATTCTTAATGATAAGAAAACTAACTAATCAATGACAAAGAAGAAAAAAATTGCGGTAATCTTTATTTCTCTGTTGGTTATAATTGCAGTTACTGTAATTCTTTCCTACTATTTTTTGTTACCGGAAGCATTGAAAAGCGGTAGTTATTCTGTGGAAACCGTTGGACGTGGCCAGGTAATTTCAGCCATAAATGCAACAGGTATCGTTGAATCAGAAAATGAAGTGCTTGTTTTAAGTCCGGCTGCAGGTATAATTCAATCCATTTAGGCTGAACCGGGAAGTAAGGTCAATAAAAATGATATCATCCTCAGGTTAAACACCGATGATGTTAAAAACGAAATTGAAAAATTAAAAGACCAGTTAAAAGTTCGCTATAATAATCTGGAGCGTACACGGTTAAATTCGCAAAGCACCCAGCTGGACCTGGAATATAATGAAGAGGTCAAAACACTTAAAATAGTATCACTTAAGTCGCAGCTGGCAGACCAGGAAGAACTGCTGGAAGTCGGGGGAATATCACCCGCCCGCATTGATCAGACAAAGCAGGAGATAACTCTTGCCGTTAAGGACCTGGAAATGTTAATAGAAAAAAACTCTATCAGGTTAAAGCAGATTGAAGCTGAAGAGAACGGATTACTCCTTCAGATAAGCATAGAAGAGAAGGAGCTGGCTGAAAAACAGGAACTACTGAACAATATGACTATAAGGGTGCCTTCCTCCGGAATAATTCTGGCTGTCCACGGACAAGTTGGAGAGAAAGTAAACCGGGATAATTTACTGGTTCGTATGTCAGACCTTACCTCATTTAAAATAAGCGGCTCAATTGATGAGCAACATGCCAAATCGATAAAAACAGGCAACAGGGTTCTTGTCAATATTGACAATGAACAGCTTGAAGGGACAGTAGGCAACATTACCCCAATGGTTGAAAATAACAAAGTACAGTTCAATGTCCATCTTAAGGAGAGCAGTCACCCGAAACTGATCGCCAACCAACAAGTACAGATTCAGATTATCAATGACCTTAAAGAGAATACACTGCGGATCAAAAATCTGCCGGAACTTGAAGGATTAAAAACCCATAAACTATTTGTTATTGAAGGGGACAAAGCAGTAAAAAGAGAGGTAGTATTCGGCATACAGGGAAATGATTATACAGAGATAATGTCAGGACTTGAAGAAGGAGACATAATTATAACTGATGGCATTAATACACAAAGGCATCTTAATGAAATCGAGATTGAAAAATAGAAAATGAATATGAGAAAGACAACAGCATATACACTGTTGGGAATTATTTTGGCAGTAACCCGGACAACCGGCCAAACTGATTCAGTTTATTATAAATTAACTTTGGATGAAATCATCGATATGGCCCTGACCCATTCTCCCTCATCAAAAAATATACAGAATCAGCATGTTAATTACTATTGGCGTTACAGAAACTTTAAAACCCGTTTCAGACCTCAGTTAACTCTTTCGGGTGACCTCCCGAACTATACAAATACAACACAACCCATAACACAGCCCGACGGTAGTATAGAATTTAAGCAGGTTTCCAATATGGCTGCATCTGCCAACCTCTCACTAAGCCAGTCAATCCCTCAACTGGGGACAAGTATATATGCCAGCACTACTGCACACGGTATACAAAACCTCAATAAAAATGAAATCGGATTTTCCGGAAGTCCTTTTTTAATAGGTTTTACACAGCCACTTTTTGCCTATAACTGGATGAAATGGTACAGGAAAACCGAACCAATGATCTACGATGAAGCACAAAAACGATTTGTAGAAAACATTGAAAGCATCGCCCTTAACTCAACTTATCGTTTTTTTAATTATCTTACTGTCCAGACAAATTACAATCTCGCAAAAAATAATTTAAAAAACAGCCTCGATAACCTTGAAATTTCAAAAGTTAAAAAAGAGCTTGGGCAAATTTCTGACAATGATTATTCAAGGATAGAACTATCTGTTCTTAATGCACAAAAAGCACTTAACCAGGCTAATATGGAGTTAAAAAATGCCGATTTCGATTTAAGGAGATATGTTGGCCTTGAACAATCGGGAAAAATAGACCTGACAATTCCGGTTAATATGACTCTTTTTGAGATAAACCCGGACCTTGCCCTGGAAAAGGCAAAAGAGAACCGTCTTGAAACTACCTATTTTCAAAGGAGGCTCATTAATGCTGACCGTGCACTGGCGGAAGCAAAGCAAAACACCGGGCTGAGCACGACTCTCAGGGGCAGTTACGGATTATCAAACAGCGGAGAGGATTTCATGTCAATTTATAGGAAACCTGAACAGGACAGAATGTTACGAATTTCACTAAGCATCCCGATCCTTGACTGGGGCCGCTCTGCTTCAACTGTTAATCTGGCAGAATCGGAAAGAGAATTGACTATCTATGATGTAAATAAGGACAGAGAAGAATTCGACCGCGAAATAATAGTCCAGGTAGAACAGTTCAGTTTGCTTAAGGACCAGCTCAGAACAGCAGAAGAGGCTGATAAAGTTGCAGAAAACGGTTATAATATTGCTTTGAAAAAATTTCAAAATGGCGAACTGAGCATCACCGATCTTAATATTGCCTTACAGGAGAGGGAAAAAGCTAAAAGAGACTATATAAGTTCTATAAGAAATTACTGGGTGGCATACTATCGCTTAAGAATGCTCACTCTTTACGACTTTGAAAAAGGACATAATATAACATACGGAAATCCTATGCTTGAGGAGGAACTGGAACGTTACTCCTTTTAGTCTCACGCGAAGTCTGCTTCACTCATAAAGCTTAATATATTCAAACCTCTTTTTAAATTTATCTGTGCCGGGTTTCCAGCGTGCGATCTCCTCTTCCACCGACAACCTTTGTGTAAGGGTCAGCCTCATGCCTTCATCCCCTGACAGTATGTCGAATGGCATCAGACTCTCTTCATATTCATATGGCGGAGGTAAAAACCTGAGTGACCCGGAAGGAGATGATTCTTTTATTGCATCAAAAAGATGAAGTGCCGTTACTACCGGAAGGAAGAGTTTGATATCGGTAACGTGGATAAATATCCCCTGGCATAACTCACCCGAATACTTATTAAATGTTGGTATATAATTATGCTGCCTGAAGACGACTCCCGGCAATCCTCTTCCTGCAAGGTTCTTTATCACTTCCCGTGCATCCATCCATGGAGCACCAACCAGTTCGAATGGTGTTGTGGTACCTCGTCCTTCCGAAAGATTCAGAGCTTCAGCAAGTACTGTTCCCGGATATACCACTGTACTCTTTTCCGTTGGCAGGTTTGGTGAAGGTGGCACCCATGGCAGCCGTGTGTCACTATACATCATTTTCCTGTTCCAGTTCTCCATCTTTACTACCGTAAGGTCACACCGGGGCAGTTCATACTCTTTTATCCAGAGAGCCATCTCTCCGATAGTCATACCATGACAGAGGGGAATCTCAGCGCCACCAACAAAAGTAAAGAAATCCCTGTTCAGAACAGGTCCGTCACAAGTGACAGGGGCAATTGGATTAGGACGATCGAGTAACCAAACCGGGATGCCCAGTTCACTACAAGCCTCCATACATAATTTTACTGTCCAGATGTATGTGTAAAGCCTGGCGCCGGCATCCTGAA
>LSQX01205037.1_pt2 | contig 12648 bp, 14 predicted proteins | sample 654561 | NCBI WGS metagenome assembly LSQX01 (sample SAMN04489861, study PRJNA283612) | anaerobic digester metagenome | isolation source: 4 biogas reactors fed with cattle manure at either 37C or 55C with and... | place: Denmark: Kongens Lyngby | collected 2014 | reverse complement strand
CCATAGGAGTGGAGGTGCGGGGAATTGAACCCCGGTCCTCGAAGGATGACCTGAGACTTCTCCGGGTGCAGTCAGTGTCACGGTCTGCTCGGCCCCTGCACTCACACTGACATGTCGCAGCCGGGCCCAGTCCTGGAAAAGTCCCCCACCGTCCCCAGGACACAGACGGTGGAGCAAGCCTTCTGAATGAGGCCAGGAGCCGGACCGAAGGCTAAGTCCGGGCTGACCCTTCGGTCACTGCTCAGGCAGCGAGAGCGAAGTCAGTGCGATTGTTGTCGGCACTTATTGGTTCCACAGGGCGTTAACGAGATAACTGTGGATCCTCGACCCGCTTCCCTCAGGACTATCGCCCCAAGTCGAAACCGATCACCCCCCTATTGAGTTGGCACCCTCGCTCACGAGCAAGAGCGTCGGCGCCCTGGCCGCTGAGACCACGGGCACCTTGGGACCAGCCGAAGCCGACCCAGCATGTCAGTCTACCCCAGACAACACTGACCGGTTGCCGCTTTATTCCTCGGCGCTGCCTTGAGTCACGACCAAAGCTCACTTCTCCTTGAGGATCTCCCACCGTGCAACCTTGCGAACCGGGTTCGTCCAATCCTCACCCTGTGCGGCCTTGACCCCACCGATGATCGTCAGGGCGAGCCACGCGACCCAGGCGAGCCCGAGCAGCCACGTGAACCCACCATCGGCGAAGCCGTTGGCGATCATCGCGAAAACAAAGAAGAGCGTGGACACGAACTGGAAGTTGAAGGCCTTTGCGGCCTCGCGCTTGACGTAGCTGCCCGGGGTCGCCACGAGATTGACGCCGAGCGGACCGAAGATCCAGGAGACGAACGGCAGGAAGTGAGCGGCTGCTGCAGCAGCGCGTCCCGCGCTGCTGTCACCGCCCTGACGCACCAAGGTGGGACGATAGGCGGGATGCAGGCCGAGAGCCTTGGAGGTCGAGGGCACATCAACCAGACCATAGAAGGCCTGGTTGAGGTCCTTGCGTGTCTGCGCCTGCAGGATCTGCTCCATGCGCCCGTCGAACTCGAATTCGTTCAGTCGTCCGTCGGCATAGGCATCAGCCAGGAAACGCTCGGCGCGTTCCCGCTCCTCAAAAGTGACGGGGAGGCCGAGGCTCGGGTGCACGGCCTGCAGCGGTGGCACGCGCATGGGCCGAGGCTGCGCAGGGGTGCCCTGCACGGGCACATAGTCGGAGTACTGGGGGAACTGTCCGGTCATGTCCACCATCCTCCCTCGCACTGGCGCCCCGGACCATCGGGCACGCCCCGGGTGTCTCCCTGAGACGTGGACAGCGAAGGAGCTCCCGCGAAGCCTGTGGCGCACCAGTAGAGTTCGGAGCCATGAACAGCAAACCAGATGTGGATTTCCCCGACGGCCCGCCTCCGACGGAGCTCGAAATCATCGACATCACCGAGGGCGAGGGCGCTGAGGCCGTCGCCGGCAAGGTGGTCCAGGTGCACTATGTCGGCGTGGCGTTCTCCAGCGGCGAAGAGTTCGACTCGTCCTGGAACCGCGGCGCCCCACTCGCTTTTCCGCTCGGAGCACAACGAGTGATCGCCGGGTGGGACCAAGGCATCCAGGGCATGCGGGTGGGCGGCCGGCGCAAGCTGATCATCCCGCCGCACCTCGCCTATGGCGACCGGGGCGCCGGGGGCGTCATTCAGCCCGGAGAGACACTCATCTTCGTCTGCGACCTCGTCGCTGTGCAATAACCCTGTGGACTCGTCCGGGGCCGGCCAGCCGGTCACGTGACGTGTCAGCGGCGGCGCTGCCGGTCGGCGAGCGCCCGCTGCGCCTCGCGGTCTGCGTCCCTGCGCCGGATCGTCTCGCGCTTGTCGTATTCGCGCTTGCCGGTGGCCACCGCGATCTCGACCTTGGCATAGCCATCACTGAAATAGAGCGAGAGCGGGACGAGCGTGCTGCCGGAGATCTGGAGCGCCCGGCTGATCCGGTCGATCTCGCGCCGGTTGAGCAGCAATTTGCGGGTACGACGAGCGGTGTGGTTGGTCCAGGTGCCGTGGCTGTACTCCGGAATGTGCGCCTGACGGAGCCACACTTCCCCATCGTCCACGGTGGCGAACGCATCCACCAGCGAGGCGCGGCCCTGTCTCAGTGACTTGACCTCGGTGCCGGTCAGCACCAGCCCCGCCTCATAGGTGTCGTGGATGTGATAGTCGTGACGCGCCCTCTTGTTCTGCGCCACCAACGTGCGTCCCTTTTCCTTGGCCATCTGTCTCCCCGGTCGTCCGAACGCTTCAGCCTAGCGCCCGGACCCGCGATCAGAAGCCGACAGTCTGCGGGTTCGTGACCTTGCCATTCACCCACACCATCAGGTGCAGGTGGCAACCGGTCGAGTAGCCGGTGCTGCCGACATAACCGATAACGTCGCCCTGCTTGACGCGCTGGCCCACCTTGACGGTGTAGTGCGTCGCGTGGTTGTAGCCGGTGGTCATGAACTTTCCGTTGATGCGACCGTGATCGATCATCAGACGATTGCCATAGCCCGCGTTGTAGTAACGCTCCGTGACCACGCCATCGGCCGCGGCCCGCAACGGGGTGTTGCAGCTCGCGCCATAGTCGGTGCCGTCATGCAGCTTCCACACCTTGAGCACCGGGTGCAGTCGCATCCCATAGCGGGAGGTCACCCGCCCGTTCACGGGCTTGATGAAGGGGCTGGCGGGGGCAGCGGCCTGCTTCGGTGCGGGAGCGGCCGGTGCTGGAGCCTGGGCGTTGGAACGGGCCTGATCGGCCTGTTCCAACGCGGCCTGCGTCTTTTCCTCAGCAGCCCGGTTCTCCCGATTGATTCGTTCGGTTTCCGCCCTGCGCGCCTCTTCTTCCTGCTGCTGACGCAGGCGCTCGACAATGCGGGCCTCGACGTCCTTCTGCTCCGCGGAAAGTGCCGTGGCATGGTTCTGGCTGGCCTCCAGCTGCTGGGCCGCAACCAGCTCGGCGGAGGCGTTGGTCTCGACCAGCAGGGCCACGGCCTGTTCCTCTTCCACGGCCCGGGCAGCGAGGTTCTTCCGCTCCTCCAGGTTTGCAGCCGCGGCGGCACGCTCCGCAGCCATCTGCTCCTCGATCTGAGCCTGCCGCTGCTGGGCCGCCACCAGCTGCGCCTGGAGCTCCTCAAGCTTCTCGAGCTCTGCCTGCGTGGCGTCGAAGAGCGTTTGGGACCACTGGACCCGGTTGTTGATGTCACCGGTGTCCGTGCCCGTCACGACCATGCCGATGCCGACCATGTTCGTCTTCTGCTGATACTGGGTGCGTACGACGTTGCCGACCTCCAGCTTCTGGGCCGCCACGTGGCGTTCGCCCTCGGCCACGGCGGCCTTGGCTTCCTCGAGGTCATTCTGGGCCTGCGCCAAGCGGGCGGCGGCGCTCTTGTCGTCGGCCTGCGCCTGCTCAAGCTGACGCTGGGTCTGCGCGAGTTGTTCACGGGCCGACTCGAGCTCTCCGCGGGACTGCTGCAGGGCCGACGTGGCATTCGCCAGCGACTTGGTGTCGGCATCGAGTCGTTCCTGGGCGGCGGTGAGACTCTGTGCGATGCGCTCACGGTCGTTGTCCAGGTCATCGGCCCAGGCGGGGACGGCCAGTGTCAGTCCCAGCGCCAGGGCGGCCACTCCGGCGGTGAACCTGCGCACGTGTGCGGTTCCCCTTCGACGGGCATTCTGTCCACCGCGCGAGGCGCGGCGATGGTCCAGGCCGTCCGGGAGGGCCGTGGGAAGTTCCCTATGCACAGCTGGTCCCCAATCCTGTTCAGAGGGTGTCGACACCCACTCGTCAAACCTTCAAGTATTTTCTCGTAGCAATCAGCGTGGGTATTATGGACAGGAATATTCCAACAATGGCAACTCCGAGCATCGCTAAACCCGCATGGGACCACCCGATCCAGGGTGAAGCCTTGATCAAGACTTCAGCGTTTCGGGTAATAAGGAAATAAACTGCGGCCGCCAGAGTGGCACACGCGAGCGCGATGCCCAGGATGGCGCTGACCAGTGCTTCCAGCAGGAACGGCAGCATGATGTGCAGGTTTCCGGCACCGACGAGACGCATGATGCCGATCTCCCTGCGCCGGGCGAACGCCGCCATCCGAATTGTGTTGCCGATCTGAAGAGCCGCGGCCAACAACAGCAGCGCCGAAGCGATGATCGTGCCCCACTGGAGCAGGCTGAGCCAGCCGAACAGGCTGTCGAGGACTTGATGCAGGTCCTGCACGGCCTGCACCCCCGGCAGCCCCGCCACGGCCGAGACCACCCCTTGGTATTGCTCCGGGTCCTTCAGTTTGACCCGAAAGGATTCCTGCATCTGATCGACGGTGAGCGAGTCCTGGATGGGGCTTCCCTCATAGGCCTTGCGGAATTCGTCGTACGCCTGCTGCTTCGTCTCGAAGAAGACCTCCTGCACCTCCGGGTTGATGCGCAGGGTCTGCTCGATCGTGTCCCGCTGGCCGGCGGTGACCTCCTGACCGGGATCACAATTGTCGCCCCTGGTCTCGGCGGTGCAGAGGAACACAGAGATCTCGATCTTGTCGTACCAATTGCCCTTCATCAGATCGACCTGCTGGTTGGCCAGCAGCCCGATGCCGAACAGCGACAGGGACACCCACATGGTGACCACCACCGCAACCGTCATGGTCAGGTTGCGGCGCAGGCCGTTGAAGGTCTCGGACAGGGTGTGACGCATATCAGCTTTCCTGGAGGGTGAAAGGGGTTCGGTTGCCGGTCGTGCTCACTGGTAGCCGTATACCCCCTTGCTCTGGTCTCGGATGAGCTCGCCGTCATCGAGCTCGATCACACGTTTGCGCATCTGGTCCACGACGGTCGAATCGTGCGTGGCCATCACGACCGTGGTGCCGGAACGGTTGATCTTGTCGAGCAGCTTCATGATCCCCACGCTGGTGGCCGGGTCGAGGTTGCCGGTCGGTTCATCCGCAATCAGCACCTGTGGACGATTCACGAAGGCCCTGGCAATCGCGACGCGCTGTTGCTCACCACCGGACAGCTCCTCGGGCAGGCGGTCACCCTTGCCTCCGAGCCCCACCATTTCGAGGGTTTCGGGCACCGCTTTCCGAATAAAGCTGGTTGGTTTCCCGATCACCTGGAGGGCGAATGCGACATTTTGATTGACCGTTTTGCCGGGCAGGAGCCGGAAGTCCTGGAAGACCATTCCGATTTGGCGGCGCAACGCAGGGATCTTCCAGTTGGGCAGTCTGGTCAGGTCCTTGCCGGCAACCCACACCTTGCCGGTGCTCGGGCGGAGCTCACGCAGAATGAGCCGCATGAACGTGGACTTGCCGGATCCCGAGGGACCGACGAGAAAGACGAACTCTCCCTTGCCGATCTCCACGTCCACGTTCTTCAGCGCCGCACGGCGCTGACCTTCATAGGTTTTGCTGACGTTCTCGAATCGAATCACGTGAGTTGTCCAGGCCGGGCTAGACGATCATGCGGTTGGCATGCCCCCACTTCAGCGAGCGGGCGTACGGCCTGCAGTGAGTTTAGGCTGATATTTCCCAGGGGTTCCCGTATTTCCTCACTGTGGGAGTGTTGGCTCCGGTCCCCATATTTCGGCCGCGGGCAGGCGTACGCCATCACACCCGCTCAGCCCGCCTCGGTCTCCTGACGCTTGCGCCAACGAATGCCGGCATCGATGAAGGCGTCGATCTCCCCGTCGAAGACCGCATCGGTGTTGCCGGTCTCGTGTTCGGTGCGGAGATCCTTGACCATCTGATAGGGGTGCAGGACATAGGAGCGCATCTGTGCGCCCCAGGAGCCACCGCCGTCGCCCTTCAGCGCACTCATCTCGGCTTCCTTCTCCGCCCGGGCCTTCTCGAGCAGTCGGGACTGGAGAACCCGCAACGCTGCGGCCTTGTTCTGCAGCTGGGACTTCTCGTTCTGGCAGGAGACCACGATGCCGGTGGGGATATGGGTGATGCGCACAGCGGAGTCCGTGGTGTTCACCGACTGCCCACCGGGCCCGGAGGAGCGGAACACGTCGATCCGCATGTCGTTCTCGGGAATGTCGATGTGATCGGTGTCCTCGGTCACCGGCAGCACGTCCACACCGGCGAACGACGTCTGGCGGCGACCCTGGTTGTCGAACGGGGAGATCCGGACCAGACGATGGGTGCCCTGCTCCACCGAGAGCGTGCCATAGGCGAACGGAGCCTTGACGCTGAACGTGGCGGATTTGATGCCCGCCTCCTCGGCATAGGACGTGTCATAGACCTCCGTGCCGTAGCCGTGGCGCTCGGCCCAGCGGAGATACATCCGCATCAACTTCTCCGCGAAATCGGACGCATCCACTCCCCCGGCCTCGGCGCGGATGGTGATCATCGCCTCGCGCTCGTCGTACTCCCCCGACAGCAGGGTCCGGACCTCCAGGCCCTCGATGTCCTTGGTGAGGCGTCCGAGCTCCCGCTCGGCCTCCGCCATCGAGTCGGCGTCGCCCTCCTCCTCGGCGAGCTCGACCAGGACCACGAGGTCATCGAGCCGGGCCCGCAGGCCCGACACCCGCTCCAGCTCGCCCTGCACCGCCGAGAGCCGTGAGGTGACGCGCTGGGCGTTCGCCTGGTCGTCCCACAGGTCCGGGGCCGCGACCTCTTCCTCCAACCGGGCGATCTCCGCCCGTTTGGTTTCAGGGTCGATCACCGCCTCGATCGCGCCCAGCGAGTGCTCGAGGTGGGAGAGGGAACTTCCGAAGTCAACAGCCACGAGGAGTGAGTCTAGTCGCCCGATCGCATCTCCGAGGACGCGGACCGATGTGGATCGCGCCCCACGGGGTCTCATCGATTGGACGTACGCTCCCCCGCGTCCGAGACTGTCGAACGAGTCTCTTGCCCACGACCATCTGGAGTCCAGTTCCGTGCCCGCATCCATCGCCGCTCCTCTGCGTCAGTCACCGGCGGTACGCGCCGGGGTGTCGATCGCCATCGCCGTCGGGGTCTATGGAGTGTCGTTCGGTGCCCTCGCGGTTGCTGCCGGGCTCACGGTGTGGCAGGCGCAGGCACTGAGCCTGCTGATGTTCACAGGGGGCTCCCAGTTCGCCTTCATCGGCGTGGTCGCGGGTGGCGGGGGCGGGCCGGCCGCCGTGGCAGCCGCGACTCTGCTCGGCCTCCGCAACGGCATCTATGGCATGCAGATGAACGCAATGCTGCGCCCCCGCGGCTGGCGCCGGCCCGTGGCGGCCCATGTCACGATCGACGAATCCGCTGCGGTGGCGATGGGACAGGAGTCGCCGATCGAGGTCCGCAGGGGGTTCTGGACCGCGGGCCTCGGTGTTTTCGTTCTCTGGAACACGTTCACCCTGATGGGCGCGCTGGCCGGAAATGCCCTCGGCGATCCCCGCCAATGGGGACTCGACGGGGCCGCGGTGGCCGCCTTCGTGGGGCTCCTGTGGCCGCGGCTGCGCAGCCGGGAACCGGTCGCCATCGCCGTGATCTGCGGTGTGGTGACCGCACTGGGCATCCCGTTCCTGCCCTCCGGGGTCCCCATCCTGGTGGCCGCCGGCGTCGCGGCCCTGCTGTCGCTGGTGGCACGGCCCGAACGAGGCACGAGGGAACGGGACACGGAAGAGGAGCAGCGCTGATGTGGTGGTGGGTCCTCGTCGCGTGCGTGATCGCGTACATCACGAAAGGTGTCGGCTATCTCATCCCCACCTCGCGCCTCGAATCGCCGCGGGTGACGCACCTCGCCGGGATCCTCACGGTGGGTCTGCTCGCGGCGCTCATCACCATGAACGCTTTCGGTGACGGACAGGCGCTGCGTCTCGACGCCCGCGTCGCGGCACTCGTCGTCGCGATCGGGGCGTGTGCCCTGCGGGCGCCCTATCTGCTCGTGGTGGTGCTGGGTGCGGCGGCCGCCGCCCTCGTACGCCTCACTGGCTGGGGCTGAGCCCGAGCACCTCGCGGGTCCGGTCGACATCGGCACCGATCTGGGCGATGAGCTGCGGAATGCCCTCGAACCGGACATTGCCCCGCAGCCGTTCGACGAACTCGACATGGATCGTCTCGCCATAGAGATTCACGTCGTCGAGATCCAACGCATGGCCCTCGACCACCACGGCGGGCACATCGTCGAACGTCGGATTGTTCCCCACCGAGATCGCCGCGGGCCACACGGGCGCGTCCGCGGGTTCGGCGCGGCGCATCCACCCGGCGTACACACCTGATCCGGGCGCCGCGAACCCGGCCGGGACCGGCAGGTTGGCGGTCGGGAACCCGAACTCGCGCCCGCGCTGGTGCCCGACCACCACGGTGCCGGTGAATCGGAACGGCCGCCCCAGGTGCTGGGCCGCCTCAGCGACACGGCCCCCCGCCAGCAGCCGGCGGATCTCGGTGGAGCTGGTCTCCTCATGTTCGGTCACCAGCAGTTCGAGGCCGGTCACCTCGAAGCGTCCCGCACCCCAGGCCCTCAGGGTGTCGACGTCCCCCTTGGCCCGATAACCGAACCGGAAGTTCTGCCCCACCACGACCCGGAGTGGGTTGAGCGGACGAATATAGGAATCCAGGAAGGCCTCCGGGCTCATCGCCATGAGATCCCGGTCGAAAGAGATGACCTCGACGATGTCCGCGCCGGCCGCCTGCAACAAACGCACACGTTCCTCCAGATCGCACAGCAACAGCGGCTCGGACCCCGGCCGCACGACCGACATCGGATGTGGCCAGAACGTCACGGCGACGAGTCGGGCACCCGGTTCGAGCTCCCGCGCGGTGCGCAGCACCTCCTGGTGGCCCTTGTGCACACCGTCGAAGTTGCCGATGACCACCACGCTGGCTGGATTCACGTCCTGCCCTCCTCGATTTCGTCCGCGGCGATCCTAGCGATCCCGGCCCCACCGGACACCCCACGACGGCGTTCCGCTTCACGTTGCCGTCGGTACTTCGCATCGAGCCCGGCCAATTTGCGCTCGAGTTTGTCGATGACGTCCTGGAGTTCGTTGATGGTGTCCGCGAGTTCCGTGTCGTCCGCCAGATCCCGGTCCCGCTCCTTGTAGGCGATCTCGAGCGCGTTGATCACGATGCCGATCACGAGGTTGATGACGACATAGGTGCCCAGGAGGATGAAGGAGATGACATAGGGCAGGGCCCAGGGGGAGGCATCGCGGAGGACGTACATGATCTCGTTCCACCCCTCCAGCGTCAGCAGGGTGAACAGTGTGAGCATGCCCTCGCCGAGGTTGCCGAAATATTCCGGGGCGGTTTCGTGGAAGATGATGTAGCCGACGACGGCGTACAGATAACAGAGCAGCGCGGTGAGCGCGAGCAGGCTGAGAGCCGGCATGGCCGCACGGCGCAGACCGTCGACCAGCACCCGGAAATCGGGCATGACCCGGGCCAGGCGGGCAATCCGGGCGAGTCGGACCATGCGCAGCGCGGTGGCATTCCACTGCCAGATCGGCAGCAGCCCGGCCAGGATCACGATCGCATCGAAGGCGTTCCACGGGTCACGCAGGAAGCTGAGCCCACGGAACCGATAGGCGGCCAGTCGGATGAACAGCTCAACGACGAAGAACCCCAGGAACCACGAATCGAGCGGGTCGATGATCCGGTGCAGCTCGCCGGGGACCCGCTCATAGGTCTGGAGTCCCAACGCCACCGCGTTCGCCACGATGACGGCTACCACCAAGGACTGGAACCAGCGGGCGTTCACGATCGCGTGCGCCTTCCGCTGCCAGACCGGTGAGTCCGCGTCGATCGCGACCGCCGTATCCCCGACGATCCGTTCGCTCGCCACGAAATCCTCCCAGCTCTGCGGTGTCGCCGTCACTCTAGGGGCAAACGGCGGACATCGGGGGCCGTGTCGCACCCACTCAGACGAAGACCGCCTCCGGCACGGCGTCGTTTCCGTCCGGACGATAGAGGGCGAGGAACTGCCCACGGTCCAGGAGCGCGGTCAGCGTGTGGAGGGGTACGCCGCGCAGTCGCTGCCCGTGCCGGATCGCTGCTGCGGCCCGTTCGTCGACGTCGAGGGTCGGGAAGCACTCGGCTGCGACCCGGTCCAGCCCGATCAGGGGCATGGATTCGGTGTCACCGTCGACGGGGTGGGCACGGTCCAGCCCGAACGGCCCGACCCGGGTGCGGCGCAATGCGGTCAGGTGCCCGCCCGTGCCGAGGGCCGCGCCGAGGTCGCGGGCGAGCGCGCGGACATAGGTCCCCGAGGAGCAGCGGACGGTGACGTCGCAGTCGAGCACGGGGGTGCCGTCCGCATCCGCCGAGCGCACCTCGTGCACGGTGAACTCGTGCACGGTGACGGGGCGCGCCCGCAGCGTCACGTCCTCCCCCGCCCGGACCCGGGCGTACGCGCGCTGACCGTCCACCTTGATGGCGGAGACGGCCGTCGGCACCTGGCTGATGTTGCCCACGAACGCGGGGACGGCCGCGCGAACTGCGGCCTCGTCGACCCCGGCCGCACCGGCGGCACCGGTGTGTTCCCCCTCGGCGTCATCGGTCACCGTCGTGATACCCAGGCGGATGGTGGCGGCGTACTCCTTCTCGGTCAGCATCAGGTGCCCGAGCAGACGGGTCGCCCGATTGACCCCGACGATGAGCACGCCGGTCGCCATCGGATCCAGGGTCCCGGCATGCCCGACCTTGCGGGTGCCGAAGATGCGCCGGCAACGACCCACCACTTGGTGCGAGGTCCAGCCGGCAGGTTTGTCGACGACGGCGATGCCGGCCTCCGGCCGAATCCCGCTGCTCGCGGCGAGGCCGGTCACTGACGCTCGTCCGCCTCGGCACTGTCCTCGTCGTCGAAGTCCTCGTCCTCATCGGAGCGCTTGTAGGGGTCGGCGTCACCGGCATATTGGGCGCCCGCTGCCTGCGCGGCCAGCTCCTCGTCCGCGCTACGGGTCTGCGCGAGCAATTCCTCGATGTGTCGCGCGTTCTCCGGCACGGCGTCCAGAACGAAAGCCAGCGAAGGCGCGAAGCGCAGACCGAGCTGTTTGCCGATCGTCGAGCGCAGCAGGCCCTTGGCGGACTCCAGAGCCGCCGCGGAGGAGGCGAGATCGGCGTCGGCACCGAGAACGGTGTAGAAGATGCTCGCCTCGCGGGAGTCACCGGTCAGTCGGACATCGGTGATGGTGACGAAACCCAGCCGCGGATCCTTGATGCGGCGCTCGAGCATCTGGGCAACGATCACCTTGATCTGGTCAGCGAGCTTGTGGGCCCGGGGGTTGCTCATGGCAGACCTTTCTTGCCTTGTTGGTTGGGTGTGGCGGGAATGAAGGGTGGTCCGGAGACGGCCCGGCGGGCGGGTCACGAGAACCCGCCCGCCGCAACCGGTCACCGGACCCTGGCCGACCTCAGCCGGCACTCGGTCAGGCGCGCGGCTTCTCCCGCATCTCATAGGTCTCGACGATGTCGCCGTGCTTGATGTCGTTGAAGTTGCCGAGCGTCAGACCGCACTCGTAGCCTTCGCGGACCTCTGTGACATCGTCCTTCTCCCGACGCAGCGAGTGGATGTCGGTATCGACGACCACGACTCCGTCGCGCAGCAGGCGCGCCTTCGCGTTGCGTCGCATGATGCCGTCCAAGACCATGCAGCCCGCGATCGTGCCGAACTTCGAGGAACGGAAGATCTCACGGATCTCCGCGTGGCCGAGCACGGCCTCCTCATAGATCGGCTTGAGCATGCCCTTGAGCGCGGCTTCGATGTCGTCGATCGCGCCATAGATCACCGAGTAGTAGCGGATGTCGACGTTCTCGCGATCCGCCTGCTCCGTGGCCTTGCCCTGGGCGCGGACGTTGTAGCCGATGATGACGGCACCCGACGCTGCGGCCAGCGAGACGTTGGTCTCCGTGATCGCACCGACGCCACGGTCGATGACCCGCAGCGACACCTCGTCGCCGACATCGATCTGCGACAGCGACTCCTCGAGCGCTTCGACCGAACCGGCCGAATCGCCCTTGAGGATGAGCAGGAGCTCCTGTGTCTCGCCCTTCTCCAACTGTTCGAACAGTTGATCGAGCGTCTTGCGCCGAGCACCGGCCGCCTGGGCAGCCGCCCGGTTGCGGGCCTCGCGCTGGTCGGCGATCTGGCGGGCGGTCCGATCATCGGAGACGACGAGGAACGAGTCACCCGCGCCCGGCACCGAGGTCAGGCCGAGCACCTGGACCGGCATCGACGGCGGCGCCTCGTCGACGTTGTCACCGAGGTCGTTGACCAGGGCGCGCACGCGACCGTGGGCCGGGCCGGCGACGATGGAGTCGCCGACCTTCAGCGTGCCGCGCTGCACCAGGACCGTCGCGACCGGGCCACGGCCCCTGTCGAGATGGGCCTCGATGGCGACGCCCTGGGCGTCCATGGTCGGGTTGGCCCGCAGGTCGAGCGCCGCGTCCGCGGTCAGCACCACGGCCTCGAGCAGCTCGTCCAAGCCCTGACCCGTCACGGCCGACACGTCCACGAACATCGTGTCCCCACCGTATTCCTCGGGGACGAGTCCGTATTCGGTCAGCTGTCCCCGGACCTTGCTCGGATCCGCGGTCTCCTTGTCGATCTTGTTGACCGCGACCACGATCGGGACATCCGCAGCCAGCGCATGGTTGAGGGCCTCGATCGTCTGCGGCATCACTCCGTCGTCAGCAGCAACCACGAGGATCGCGATGTCGGTGGACTTGGCACCACGGGCACGCATGGCGGTGAA
>LSQX01096506.1_pt2 | contig 12648 bp, 11 predicted proteins | sample 654561 | NCBI WGS metagenome assembly LSQX01 (sample SAMN04489861, study PRJNA283612) | anaerobic digester metagenome | isolation source: 4 biogas reactors fed with cattle manure at either 37C or 55C with and... | place: Denmark: Kongens Lyngby | collected 2014 | reverse complement strand
TCAACCTCGTAATTGTACATGTTGCCCATGAGAGAATACACCCATCTGTTTTGCTCGTTTCTCAGTACAAAGCTGGCATTGGTTCCTTCTATCAGTGTTTCCGTCGTTCTTCCTGCAGTGGAACGTTCAACTACATTAATGTACTTGATATTCCCTATGTCGGTATATGAACCGTCAGAAGTTCTTGTAATATCTGCAACATAGTTTCTTATGGCATCCTGTATGCTCCTGCCTGTAAACGAGTTGGACCATTCCCTCGGGGCAAGTTCCGTATATGGGTCTGGTTTTGAAACAACGTAAGGAGGATAGTTTCCGCCTCTGTACCACACATATATGGGGTGTTCGGTAAAGCCTCCGCTGTTTGAGTGATAGTATATGTTTGTTGCAAGTTTTCCGTCATACATGAGAACTTGTCCTCTTGTCAGGTTCACCGCAGCGTTGGTGTTGTTCCACTCGCCCATGTTGCCGTTTGCATGGGTGTATCCGGGATATACTTGCGTGTTTGTTGTGTTCTCTATATCCGCCCTGTATTTCTGATAGCTTTTCATCTCCACCATTTTAACAGCAAAAGTTCTTGCTACAATGGCTTGTACTTTTAATGCCTCTATTCTTTCATCATACTGGTGATCGTATCCGGCAGACATTTCCATGTGTACAACGCTGTAGAGATACTCTTCAAGTTTAACCTTGTTAACAACGACAAAACTGTCTTTTTTCAGCATCTCTTGTCTGTGAACATCAAACACGCCTCTATAGCGGGAACGGAATCTTAATGCCTCCGGCTGTGAGATTTCATAAAGCCTAAGCAGCGGTATGACATCCGGGTTGCCTGTATCCTGGGGCTTTATCCTCACGCTGACGGCATTGTCAGGATCGGATACGGCAAAAAGGGGAGTGCCTTCAATTTCCGCTCTCATGGCAAACCTTTCGGTTTTGTAAGGGGTTACCGGCCAGGACGGACCTTCTTCTTTTCCTTCCGGAGTGTCAATCAGATCGGCAAGGGCAAAGGTTTCATACAGTATGGCATACTCGTCAATGCCGTTGTCAGCCATTGTTTCCTCCATGACAGGTTCTTCCGTGTAAATTGAAGCGGCAGCAACCCATTTTCCTTTGTAAAGGGGGAAGATGGGAATCGAAAAGTCATAACCGGCATGCTCTTCCAAAACCTCGATGAATTCCATTACTTCATCATAGGTGTCAAATTCCTCGCCGATTATGAGGTGATAATTGCTGTCACTTACAACTTCCACAACGTCACTGGCGCTGAAGATGTTCATCTCTATGTGATTGTCATCAAGAACAATGCCCACAGTACCTCCCGTATCCGAACGAACGTATACGAAATCCAGAGCGGTATTATCGTACTTGAGTGCAACTCTGATGTATTCTGGTACATTGTACTCAATACTTTCCGCATGTGTCGGATACAGCATCATTCCTGTAATTAATACAATGCATAGTATGAAGCTTGCTGCTTTTTTTGCCATGACAAACAAACCTTTCCTGGTATATTAAAAACCCCAAATGGTTTTGAAATAATCTAGTGCTTCCTTTGTCAAATCTGAAATGTCAAGTTTGTTGTAATTCTTCTCATTTACCTTGACTCTGTATTTGTCCGACTTCATTAGTTCTTCAATGTTTTCGTTGACCACATAAAACCTGGTCCAGTCTTTCATCTCGTCCGAGTCCTTCAGGGATTCAAAGTCAACAACTTCAACGCATTTGACAATGTACACAAAATCTTCAGTTTCAATAATATCCACATCGTCAACTTCTGCATCCTGGGACCACTCATAAAGTTCCGGATATGTATCCTTGAAGGCGGCGTTAATCATGATAACTCCTTCGGACTGAAGGACCGATTCGTCCTGACCATATCCTTTAATGAGGGAGTACATGTCCTCGCCATTCAATATGTCGTCATACAGTCTGTTAATGAGGGTCATTTCCTTTTCCAGTTCCTCCTCATCCAGCTCCGTAATATCCCTCACCAGAATCATGGTCTTCTTAGAGTAAAGGAAGTCCTTGTATTTTTCAAAGGCTTTCTGTTGGTTTTCCAAACCTACATCCGCTTCATCTTCCTGGGCTGTATTGTACTTGTCAATAATAGCCCAGTTTTTTCTGAACTCAAGGAACTGCTTTTTACTGATGCCATAGAAGAAGTTGTAGAATTCCCTTTCGGATTTCATTCCTGTTTCTTTTTTGTACTTCTCATGCTGCTCCTCAATCTCTTTAATCAGCTTGTTCTCTTCTGCCTTTGTCAGCTTAAAGCCTTTTTCCTTTGCCTCGCTCAGTCTGCAGATGTATTCCGTTATGAACTGTTTTGTCTCGTTCTTGATTACATCGTCAAACTCATCCGAATCCCTGTAGAGATAGACCAGATCCTCGTCTTCAAGCACAAGTGAACAGAAGAATCTGAATTCGTTTTCCGGTACCTTGTAGCCGTTCACAGTCATGATTGTCTTTCCTCTCAGACCTGTGAAAATATCGGAAAGAACCAGAGAACTGTTGGCAAAATACACAATCAGTATGGTCACCACAGCAATAAGCAGAACAGCCACACTGGTTATTGTTATTATTTTCTTCTTTCTTTTCTTTAGTTGGGCGGGCTCGGGAAGGTTTATTGCCTTCATGCCGCACTTGGGGCATTTTTTCTCATCCTTGTCCATCATTGTCCCGCATTTTACACAAAACTTAGACATGTTGCTCCTTTCAAATATAACCGTATTGTATTATATATATTACCATATGCGAAGGCTTAAGTCATAAAAAAATTATAAACTCTCGTTGGCAAATACTACATTCCTTACCACCCTGTCAACAGTAAGGCCGTTGACTATAGAGATGTCGAAGGTTTCTCCGTCCTCGTTCTGGCTTATTAAGTAGATGGAGGAGAGGGCCTTTACTGTTTTGAAGTTGCCTCTGTGAATCATAATCGATGTACTGTTCTCATATACATACAGTCTGTTCTTGATATCGTTCTTTTCGGTTTCTGTGACAAAGTAAATATAATCAAGTCCGCTGTATGTTTGAACCGTATCAAAGGGCTCGTTGTCAATGGAGTTTTGATACGTTGTAATGTTCTGGGTTATAAACGACACGGATTTTCCTTCCATCTTCTTGTTCCTGGGAATATATATATAGGTTTTTTCATCATAAAGTATCAGATTGTCTTCCAGGTTGCGGCTTTGGGGCACATCCAGCTCCTTTATTTTGTCAAAGGTTTCTCCCTGCAATGTACTTACAAAAAGCTTGTACTTCACAATGGATATCTTGTTCATCCAGCTGTCAGCGTTGATGAAGTTAAATATGAAGGAGGAACCTGACATTTGAATGGAGTAAAAGCTTTTAAAGTCATTGGTTACAACATCCAGATGCCTTCTTATCATGGTTTCATTTCTCTTGTAGATGGTTTTGAGGTTGTACATTTTTACCGCATCCACCCGGTTTGATTCTCCAATGGTGGCAAGATACACGGCCTTGGATGTGGCAAGTACAAATTTTTCTGTTTCCTTGTCGTATTCAAATATCTTGTATACATCCCTCATTATTCCGTAGACAGTGCCTTCGTCCATAAGATAGAGGGTTTTTTCCTTTTTGGAGTAGTAGAAATATCTGTTATCCTTGACGCAAGGGTAAATTGTTTCAGGCACGGTTTCATCAAAGCTCTTATCCAGTGATTTGATTTCACCATCCTTGTACATAAAGTCTCCACCCGCTTTTTTGTAGTAAAGAAGGAGTGAGCCTGACATGTCTGTGTAATTGTGCTTTTTGCCGAAAGGATTGTACAGTTCTTTGACATCCGTATCGAGTATTACCGTATCGTCTTCAAATTCGGTATAGCGGATTAACGCGCCATCTGCCTGCTTGGCAATGATGCAGTCGTGTTCTCTTAGATAATATACTTTTGCATCCTTTGTTATCTGCTTGGATTGACCGTCTCTGTAGATGTATACATAGTTTGAGCTTAGATAACCGGTAGCGTAGAGTATATTTCCTCTTTTGGTTATGACAAAGCTGTCCACCTTTTCCGCAATCTCTACAACTTCCCTGTTTTCAATATCCAGCCTGAATAAATGAGATTCCCCATTCAACTCAAGAATGTACATGATGTGTTTGCCGTTTGAAACAACCTGGCAATTCTTTTTTAGCTCGAAAGACTTGTTGATATCATAGTTGAGAGAATCAAGCCTCAGACCTTCGGTGGTTATGTCTACGAACCTGTCCTTATAAAGAAGATAGAGTTTTCCTTCCCTTATGAAGGTGATGGGAGGGCTGTCGTTTTTATCGTACATGTCCTCCGTGTTTATTATGTACTCTGGATCGGGATTTGTTGTGTACAAACTTTCAATTTGTGCAGTTATGAAGTTGTCCACTTTGGGTATGATGAGAATAACGTAGATGGCCAGCACGACCAGGCAGAATACAAGAAGCCTTTTTAAGAATTTAACCATTACCATTCCTCCTGATATATTTTATCTTTAGTATGAACCATGTCGCAAAACCAATGTAAATGTATATGATTGTGGAAATGTGACTGCATACTATATCGATAATTCCCCTGAGGGAATTCAAGGTTTTCATTTGAGAGACAAATTCGTTCATTGATGAGTAATTTTTGAGTTTGTAGTTTCCTGTTCCATTAATATTTACAAGGCAATATATGCCGTTATCCTCGTCTCCAGTTACATGGTAGACAAGGTCTGCATCTGATGTAAAGCTTGTTCGTGATATGTTGGCAAGCTCCTTGTTCGTAAGGCTCAAGTGAAATGTATATTTTCCGTTTTCTTTACCTGCCACTGCTCCGTAACCGGTTAGCCTGTAATATTTGGACATGCCGGCCAGTTTCTTTAAAACAATACCGTTTTCATTTTCAAACACGCTGGCTTCAACCACATTTCCCTCATTATCGATATTAAGAAGGAAAACTGAGAAGGCTTCATCCTTTGTATTGACATACTTTTTTGAATAACTGTCTATGGATGTTTCGTCATTTTTGGACATAAGACCGTGCAGGATAAATTGACCATTGGATATGGGCAGTATTCTTTCAATGGTGGAATGGACATCCTCCATGGCGGCTTTTTCCCATAAGAGTTCACCGTTTAATGTATAACAGGAGTAGAAGGCAAACCTTTTTTCCTGCGCATCCACAGTCAGAGTCTTTTGTCCGACCACATAAACCTTGTCGTTTGCAACGCATATATCGTTTACCTTGTTCACATCTTTCATTGGGAAGGTTGCGCTTTGGTTTGTGTTAAGAAGATAAATGTTTTCCCTGCCGGCTGCAAAGTAGTAGTTCTCTGAGATGAAAAAGCTTGTATCCACTGTTTCAGGGACATAGGGAAATTCCCATTTGTCCAGGGATTTTCTCATATAATCATAAACATAAAGGACACCTTTCAACTGGCGGCCTTTTTTGGCTCTGCAAATGACAGCAAAGTTGTTTTCCTTTGCAGATACGTCATCTATGGACAAATCAAAACCTTCAAGCTGCAGGCTTTTTTCATCCAGCAGATGGGAGCTTGCACTGTATATTTTGAAAAACGCATTTTTACCGTCTTTCCCCGTTACCAGCGACTTTCCATTGCCCAGATATGTTATGCCGGTAACTTTCATCGTGCTTGTATAGATATCGCCGTCAATGGCTTTTGTCATGTCGTTTACAACGGTCTGCACTGCTATGACCGACAATAATATGATTATGGTACTTATGGCAAGTATTTGTATCAAAGTAGCAAGCTTAAACATAAACCAGAGCCCCTGTGTTCTTCTACATTTCCTAATGATTATATCATCTGGTAAATGCATGTTCAAGGTTGTATTTAATTCTATTTTGCATGAGCAGGACATATAAATTTGGTAAGAGAACTTTTTGAACAAGGTGGTTTGCATGTCAAGGACCAATGTCAGAAGATATAGAAGAAGTGTTTTGGGAGGACATACCCGCTGGTACTATCTTGTCTGCGGTGTTCTGACTTCCTTTGTATTTACAATTCCTGTGTTTTTAATACTTTCACTGGCAGTTTCACTGACGGATTTTCCAGAGCAGTTTATTCCTCCTGCTGTTTTTGCAACCATGATTCTGTCCGTTGTGGCATCAGCCTTCATGGCCACAGCCGGTTCAAAAAACAGCGGCTGGTTCAATGGCACCCTTGTAGGCTTGATTTATGCGTTCATCATTACGATTGTCAGGTGGATTCTTGAAAGCCGAATATATGTTGACAAGGACATACTTACACTGATACTTTGCGGAGCACTTTTGGGTTCCATAGGCGGTATTGCTGGCATAAACCTTACTCTGAAACTCAGAAGATTCAAGCCAAAGGAAAGAAAATAGACACGGAAATGAAGTTTGTGTATAATGTAGCTTGCGTTGAAAATATTTTAAGAAGGACTGGAACATGCTGTACACGAACCTTAGGAAAAAGTACTTTATACACAAGCTGGTAATATTCGCAGTACTTGTTTTTGTCTGCATACTTTCAATTACAACAGGCATAGCCAGGATTGATGCCATTGATACTGTAAAGATTCTAGCATCAAAGATACCCTTTTTTGGAAAGCACGTGAATGTTGACCATATCCCATCTTCTGCAAAAGCAATCATTCTTAATCTTCGTGCTCCCAGGATTGTAATGGCGGTGTTTGTAGGAATGGGTCTGTCCTTGTCCGGAGCCGTGTATCAGGGCATGTTCAAAAACCAGATGGCGGACCCTTACGTTCTTGGCATATCCTCCGGGGCTGCCTTTTTTGCTTCAATTGCCATTGTGTTTTTTGGTGGATTGCGTATTGGATTTTTGGGCAGTGTTTACATATTTGCATTCTTTGGAAGCGTTCTTACAACAATTCTTGTATACATGATAAGCAGAACTGGAGGGAGGCTTCCTGCAGCAACCCTTTTGCTGACAGGGGTTGCCTTTCATTTTCTAATGTCTGCAGGTATAAATTTTCTGCTGATGTTCAACAGGGAAATGGCGGACAGAGTGGTTCTCTGGAATATGGGAAGTTTCTCAAACTCATCCTGGACCAGTGTTGCCATTACCGTTCCCGTTATTCTGACATGCTCCATCATTATCATCTTTAATGCCAAAAATCTCAACATTCTTTCCGTGGACGAGCCTACGGCAAAATCCCTGGGCGTGGATGTGGAAAGAAACAAAACCCTGATGCTGGTAGTTACCGCACTCATGGTGGCGGTTTGCGTGTCCTCCTGCGGTGTTGTCGGCTTTGTAGGTCTTGTCATACCGCATATAACGCGAATACTGTATAGACCGGATCACAGGGTGCTTCTTCCGTTTTCCGCCCTGTTTGGTGCCTTGTTTCTTGTTCTGTGCGATCTGGTGGCAAGAAACCTTTTAAACTGGTTGAAAGGTTTTAGCAGCGAGATGCCTGTAGGTGCAATAACTTCAGCTTTTGGAGCACCATTCTTCATATGGCTGCTGATAAAGAAAAAGAGAAATGTGTGAGTGGGGGATTGCATGTCCATACTAAGCGTTGAGAATTTGTCTTTTTCCTATGAGGAATACGAGGTTTTGAAAAGCATATATGCGGATTTTGAGGAAGGGAAACTCTATGTAATCCTGGGTCCAAACGGCTCGGGCAAAACCACCCTTTTAAACTGCATAATGTCAAATCTGACCTGGTACTCAGGCATTATTCGTCTTAAGGGAAAAGATGTAAAGAAGATGACCAGCAGGGAAAGGGCAAGACTTGTTTCCTATGTCCCTCAGAATACAATAATTGATTTTGAATTCACTGCAAGGGAAATAGTTCTTATGGGAAGAAGCCCGTATTTGAGATTCTTTGAAAATGAAAGCATTGAGGATGTGGAAATTGCCAGGGAGTGCATGGCCATGACCAATGTGCTTCACCTCATGGACAAAAACATCAAGGAGATTAGCGGTGGTGAAAGACAAAGAGTCCTTATTGCAAGAGCCCTGTGTCAGGATACTCCCATCATGGTTCTTGACGAGCCGGCATCAAGCCTTGACATATATCATGAGATAAATGTTATGGACATATTGAGGAATATTGTCAGGGAGAAGAAAAGAACAGTGATATGCGTAATGCATGACCTGAACACTGCTGCAAGGTATGCAGATTATCTATACCTTATGAGTAATGGAAGCGTGGTGGCAAGAGGAGAAGCAAAAGAGGTTTTCAATAGTGAAAACCTCGAGAAAGTGTACTCTGTCAAGAGTGATGTTATTGAAATTGATGGCAAGAAATATATTGTAATTGACAGTATAGTTTAATTTAAATGGCTTTCCTGCTTCCAAATATCTTCCTTATATCATCATATTCATCGTTCTTGAATTCAAAAAACAGATTGTAGTTGTCGTCCTTGAGTTCCACAATTATGGATTCGGGTCTGATTTTTCCACCACCGGGATTTGGAACTCTTTTTGCGTAATTGACATACTCTCCAAAAGAAACCACATCTTCCTTGTCGCAAGTGATTTCGCCGAAAGGATCTTCAAAATCCGCATCATAAAAGACGATCTGATCGTTCTCTTCCTTCAGATAGAATCTTCTTTTTGGCTGGGGGAAAACACCTGGGATTGTGGATATCATTTTGCACATCAGGGTNNGTTTACATTTGACAGTTTGTCGTTTATCTGGCGTAGTGCTGTAAGAAAGGTGAAATCCGTCTGCTTGTTCATAAGACCTGACACCTTTCTTGCAAGTTCAAGGGCATGCATTTTTTCTGGAAGACTGTCAAATTCAAGCATTTCGAAAAAGGCTTCCTTCTTTTTATCCTTCTCTTTTGCTTTTGACCCGCTCATGTATTCCTTGTATAATTTTTCGCTTTTTGCATGTTTTGAAATAATAAAGGCTATGACACCCGTACACAAGGAGGCAAGGGTATACCACAGGGCTGGATTTCTGTCCGCCGACGTATCGTACTTTGCTGTCAAGAAAAACATTCCACCCAGCAATATCATACTAATGACACTGAATACAGTTACCACTGTATCCGGTGGTGTTACATTAACCGTTACGGCAGTCTTTGTATATGCGCTTTCAAATGAGCTTTCTATTATTCTTTTTGGATCAATGTAATATTTCTCAGTAGAATTCTGTACTTTTATCATAAATGTCTCCCGTTGTAGTATTAATGCTTAAAACTGCATTTTTGAGTATACCACACGCAGGACTTTTATGCAATTGAATAAAGTTAAAGGGCTGAACTCCCTTCAGCCCTTTACTCTCTTTTATTTCGCTTTTACATATACATTGTCAACTGTTGTTTGTGCAATATGATTGAACAGAACAAAGTGATTTGACATATTGTTGGCACTGTAGTCTTCTGATTCATCCAGCAGGTTGCCTTCTGCATCATAACTTCTTACCATGCCGTCGTCATCAAAATCAGCACGGAGAAAAAGCTTTTCATTTCCATCCTTGTCAACAACATAGAAGAATGCCTGTTTGCCTGTATCAACACAAGCTATTGTACGGGGTTCATTAAAGCATACACCCACATCCACAGAGAATTTGCCAGCAGCCCAGATACCTTTGGAAGCACTGCCGGTAGGATAAACCAGGACCTTGTCTCCTTGTGAGAAGGAAACCCAATAACCGTCATCGGAAGTGGGGTTCAGTGATGGATTGTTAACGTGCACACCAAGCATTACACCCATCCATGTAGCTGTTCCCGGCTTGGCTTCGTTTGTTTCATTCCAAGCTGATATGTCTGCCCAGAATTCATACTGGAAATATGAATCGTAGTCCAGTTCCATTGGACTGTAGTTGAATAGTTCTGCAGGACGGTAGCACTTAAGCATTCCGTTGGAGAAAATATCCAAATCGCCTGTAAATGTGCTGAGGAACTCTGCTGCATATGTATTGTCATCAAAATTGTCCTCAAAAAGAACCTCGGCATCATCATATAATTTGCCTGCTATTGGCGTTGGTGTAGGTTCTGGAGTATCTGTAGGCTCCGGTGTTGCGGTTGGTTCGGCTGTTGGGGTTCCTTCAGACGGTGCTTCAGTTGTTTCTGGTTTTTTGGTTGATTCTGGTTTTTCTGCGTCACTGCAGGCAACTGCAATAAGTGCAATTGATACTACCAGACAAAGCAGTAAGACAAGTTTTCCTTTTGACATATGAACATCCCTTTCATCTTTTTATATATTTTTTACTTGAAACATAGCATATTTTTAACATTAATACAGAAAGATGTCAACAGTTTTTTGAATAATTATACTTTATGCTTTAAGGATTTTTGCATTTGGTAAAATCAAAACAGTGGTGTATAATACATTTGCTGTTAATCTATTTGTTGGAGGAGATGCACACTGGACCTATCTTTCATGCCTTTTGCTTTTCATGCAATTTGCCTTGCCTATTGGTTTGTCGTGGGTGCTGTGATTGGCAGCTTCCTGAATGTATGTATTTACAGGATTCCCAATAAGGAATCCATTGTCAAAGGAGCTTCTCATTGCACCACTTGTGGGGAAAAGATAACGAAGAGGGATCTTGTTCCCATAATCAGCTATTTTGTTCTACGAGGCAGGTGCAGATCCTGCAAGGCTCCTTTTTCCATACGCTATGCTTTGGTTGAGTTCCTTACAGGAATTCTGTTTGTATTGTGCGCGTTGAAGTTCAAATACACTGCCGAGACGATTCTAATGTCTCTTTTTCTAGGAGCTCTCATTGTCATGACATTTATAGATATCGATACAATGACAATACCGGATTCCATACATATTGTCATCTTGATTATTGGAATTGTGCTGGCCTTTGTATCCGACATGCCGCTTTTGGAGAGAATTATTGGGTTCTTTTCAGTCAGCTTCATACTTTTTTTGGCCTCAGTTCTTTCCAAAGGAGGTATTGGAGGAGGAGATATAAAGCTTATGGCCGTTTCGGGATTTGTGCTGGGATACAAGCTTAGTGTTGTTGGATTTTTTATTGGTGCGGTGCTGGCTTCGATTTTTGGCATAGTTGTTTCAAAAGGAAAAAGAGAGAACCTAAAGAGAAAGATTCCTTTGGGTCCTTTTCTGGCTGTAGGAATGACTGTTTCAATATTTGTGGGAAAGTACATTGTAGACTGGTATCTGGGGCTTGTATTGTAAGAAAGGGTTAGAAAAGCTTCACATTTGTGAAAGAGTCTGGTAATTTTCTTTTAAATGAAATATAATGTAGGTGTGTCTCATCTTCTACTAAACGTGGCAGAGAGCTCAATAAGAAAAAGGTGAGCTTTTAGATGAAAAGTGTAGTTTTAATTCCAGCTTACAAACCTGGTGAAAAGTTTGTTGTGTTTTTGCATGAACTTTTCAAATTGAATCACAAAGTTGTAGTAGTAAATGACGGAAGTGGAGAAGAATACGACAGGTATTTTGAAACAGCTTCCAGGTTGGGAGCTGTTGTTTTAGTTCATGAGGAAAACAAGGGAAAAGGAAGAGCCTTGAAAACAGGGTTGAAGTATGTTTTAGACAACATGCCCGATGTGGATTTTGTTGTAACAGCTGACTGCGATGGCCAACATACTCCGAAAGATATTCAAAAGGTTATAGATTCCGGCAGGGAAAACCCAAATACCATTATTCTTGGAGGAAGGTTTAGCGGAAAAGGGGACAAGGTTCCCAGAAGATCCGTGCTGGGAAATACTGTAACCAGGTGGGTTTTCAGACTTGCAACCGGTCTTCCCATAAAGGATACGCAGACAGGATTAAGAGGCCTGCCCAGGTTCCTAATCCCAAAACTTGTGGAACTGAAGGGGGAGAGGTTTGAGTACGAGATGAACATGCTTCTTTACCTTAAGGAGTGGTCCGTTCCATTTCTTGAAATACCCATCAGCACGATATATTATGACAATAATGCAGGGTCGCATTTCAACACCTTCAGGGATGCATGGAGGATATTCAAGCAGATAGTGAGTTTCCTTCTTGTGGCAATATTGTCGCTAATTATCGACTATGCGCTGTTCAAAGTGTTTTCCTTGTTAGGAATATGGATTCCTTTGTGCTATGTTTTTGCAAGGATAATATCATCCATATTCAATTTTGCAATGAATGCCCGATTTGTTTTCAAGAACCAGGACAAGAAAGTTATTCTCAAATACTATCTTGTGGCGTTTTTCATCATGATTGCAGGAGCAGGTGGAACAAACCTGTTTGCAAGCCTGGGCATTCCAGAAATTCTGTCAAAGATAATGATCGATCTTCCGTTGTTTTTTGCAAGCTACATACTGCAAAGAGAGTTTGTTTTCAAAAAGAAGATGTTTTAGAAATCATCCTCTCTTGACCAAAGAAGGCTGACGTGTTCTTTCATCACAAGAACCCTGCCTTCTTTAATATCTTCTTCTTTAAGGGAATCGGCTGTTTTTTCAAAGACCGTATTCAACAACACGGGTACCTTTTTCACGCGGGACAGTTCCAGAACCTTTTCCATTCCTTCAAGGAACACATCTTTGTCCGTATACTGCAAAAGATTTGAGTTGTTCACCAGCCCCGTTATTTTAAGGTTGGTGCTTGCTTCTATCTCGTTATACATCTTTACAGCATGTTCCAAAGTGCTTGTAAAGGGACGGTTGGGATTTAGGACAAAGTACATTACATAACCGCCCTTGTTTATCTCTTCTGCATATCTTGCCACTGCCTTTGCACCCAGGTCATCCCCGCCCACATCCACTACAACGAG
>LSQX01032392.1_pt1 | contig 12648 bp, 5 predicted proteins | sample 654561 | NCBI WGS metagenome assembly LSQX01 (sample SAMN04489861, study PRJNA283612) | anaerobic digester metagenome | isolation source: 4 biogas reactors fed with cattle manure at either 37C or 55C with and... | place: Denmark: Kongens Lyngby | collected 2014 | reverse complement strand
GTCACCGTGCCGCCATCGTCGCCGTAGCCGCCGCCGCCAACGAAGAACAGGCAGCGATCTACGGTGAAAAACGTTTCGTCCTTAGCCGGGATGGGACATCCATTTATCTAACGGCGAAACCTGATCCGCATGGGTTCACGCTAATGGTAAGATAGTAGATGTCAGATAGTAGATGTCAGATGCTAGATACCAGACATCTCCTATCTATTATCTGACACCTAACTATCTAACATCTGACATCTACTATGAACAAGCTCGCAATCACCCTATTGGCAGCCGCGCCGATTTTCGCGGTACATGCATACGACATCCACTCCAAGGCACTGACGCCGATTGCCGAGAAGGCCAAGCCCTCTGGCGAGGCAATGGCATTCGTCAAGGGCGGCGTTCGGGATTTCACAATCATCTTCGACAAGGACCACAAGCCGTCTGTCAACGCCGCCAAGTTGCTCGAAAAGTGCTTTGAGAAAATAACTGGCACTAAGGCCGTTACAAATGGCACGTACCGGCTGACGCTCGTCGCACCGCAGGATCCCAAAGAACAGCGGATCTCGGTAACGACAACTTCGGATGGCGTGACGCTCGCGGGCAACGTTGGTTTCGCGGCGGTGGATTTCGCAGAGCGCTTTCTTGGCGTCAGATGGTACTTTCCGGGCGAGAACGGCATTATCTACCCGCAGATACGCGATCTGACGATTCAGCCCGTCGCGTACGAGGACGGCCCGTGGTTCGAGGGTGTACGTGGCGACCTATACTATGGAATCGCCTCGGTCAATGACGAGGCGACGCGCAAGCATTGGGAACCATATTGCGGCAAGATAACGGTCGATGACGTCAAGGAAGTCCTGTCGGCGTGGCGTGTAGGCGGACGCGGGGCCAGCGTCAGCGGCAGCCATTCGCCACGCCCTGAGTGCATGGCGAAGTCCCATCCCGATGAACTGAAGACCATCTTCTACACCTCGCCATACGGCAAGTTCTGGTACAATCCGAAGGGGCATGTGGGCAACTACTTCAACGTGCTCGACCTGAAGTTCGCGGACATGCTGATTGAGGATTGGAAGGCTTTCTTCGATTCAGACGGAAAGGATGACCGCGGCAGTTTCAAAGACGCCTGCTGGAAAGGGTCTGTCTCATTTGGATGCTGCGATACCTACATGCCGATTTCAGAGGTGCGGGCTGACCCGATCGTCAAGGAACTGGACCTCATAAAGGAATCCGACCTTCAGCGCGACAAGGACGCGGGCATGTGCAACATCTACGCGCGTTTCTACCAGTATCTTGGCAACCGGCTAAAAGAGGAAATGCCCGGCACCAAGCTCGGCCTTCCGATTTACTACAACTCCAAGAACGCATCGCTTGACCCGCGCTTCACCCTGCCCGACAACATCGAGCTTAACGTGTGCGACGGACGCTTGCCCGGGCAAGTGCCCAACAAGAAGGAGATGGAGAAATCGGTGACGCTTTTCCGCGAGTGGTACGAGGCTAGCGGCAACAGACCTGTTCTGAAGGCGTGGCTCTACGCTGCGCGCTTCAACCGCTTCGGCCGCGCGGTAATGCCGGAGTACGTCGGCCAGGTTCCGAAAATTCTTGGCAAGTATCTCTCGCGCAAAGGCGGCGTATTCTACGACTATGACGGCAGCAAAGACTTGTGGCACTACTTCTATGCCGTCTATGTGAACAACAAATCCCAGTGGAATCCCGATTTGGAGGCCGATGCGGCAGTTGCGCAGATGATGGAAGACCTCTACGGCAAAGAGGCTGGCGAGGTAATGACGAAGTTCCATCGGGGCATCAAGAACGCCTACGAGAAATACATCGTGGGCAATGGCGACAAGAACGTAAACGGCGAGATACCGCGTTCGGTAATAGACGAACTTGAGCGCGATCTTGCCGAAGCGAAGAAGCTCCTCGCCCCTGATTCGGTCGAGATGAAGCGCTTCAACCTGATTGCCGACTACTGGCCCGAGGCATTCAAGACACAACGGGCGTTGGCGGACTACGAGCCGGCCGTCTATGATGTAAAGCGTTATCAGAACGGCATGGACTGGTCACAAGTCGGCAACGTACCGATGGTGGAATTCAGAACGGGCGCCGAGCAGAAGATCGGAAGCTCACTGAAGCTCACGTGGGATGAAAATGGAATGCATGGCCGTTTTGTCGCCCCATACGCGCCAAAGGCATCCGACACAAAAGACCTCTGGTGGAATGACGGATTAGAGCTCTTTTTCGCGCCAGGACTCAAGAAAGAGCAGTTCTATCAGTTCGCATACGATTGCCTAGGCCGAAGCTTTGCGCAAAAACAGCGGCTCCTGCCGATTCCACAACCGCCAGATGCCGCATACAGGAGCGATGGTTTTGTCCATACCGAAAAGATCACCGATGACGGATGGACGACGGACTTCTTCCTGCCGTGGTCATTGTTTGAAGAAGGCGCTCCCAAGGTCTATGACCAGTGGAACGCGAATCTCGTAAGAAACAAGCACGGAGCCCCGGCGGAAGTCGTTTCTTCTGCTTTCACGCTCGGCAAACATGCGAACACCCCAATGTTCAGCATACTGCGCTTCGCTGGCGTCGGTGACTGACTGTGGAATGTAGATGTCATATGTTAGATAGTAGATATAAGATGTTAGATATCTCACATCTACTATCTCACATCTGCCATCTGCTGTCTGCCATCTGCTGTCTGCTATCTGCTTTTGCGCTGGGGGCCGATGATGTCGTTACCGTGCAGTGGAGCAAGCGCGAGAATCCAAGCCGCGAGGCGCTATTTTCAGCAAACGCAACGCTAGGTAACGCAAAAGCGATGTGGTCTTCGTCCTTGAGCAACATGCGCGCGCATGGTGCAAATGGCCGTCACCTCCAATACAGCGTCGTCAGTGGCAAGACCTCCGGGTTTTGCGGGCTGATCAGTTCGCTGGGGCTGACCGTCAACGGCATCGACTGGCGCAAGCTTCAGGTTAATCCGGAAAATGTCAGCCAATGGAAGTCCGGTGATGCCGACGGATTTGAATTCACGCTCAATTTCGATGGTGCGCCTGTGCGCATACGCACATGGATGGAGCCAGAGTCTCCCCTGCTCCAGTTTGAGATTTCCGGCTCGACAAACGGATTACGTACCGTAACCAACATGACGGTGCGAGTCTCGGCCATTCCAAGTTTTCTCGATTGCGGCAATGGCAAGCCGACGCGGTTCTTTGGATATCGCAGGCAGATAGGAACTGAACGGCGGCTTATGGCGCCGCGTAAACTCGGTAGTGAGAAACTGGACGGCACGGAGCGCCTTTTCGTATTTGAAGACGCAGACTACGACGGATCTGCGGAAGATCGCGGAAAGGGATCGTCGGCCGTCATCTTAAATGAACCGGCCAGGGGACAGGCATCAATCAACGACAGTTGGACTGGCGAAATTCATTTTTGGCCAAATCCGTCAAAACCGTTTCGTTTCGCGCTCCTCGACATGGCCCATGTCCGGATTGACAACGAAGCTTTCTTTAAGAAAGCCTCGGAAATGCTCTGTCCCTAATAGGGCGGGTAGGGCCTGTCCCTTAATTGATGAGAAATCGCTTTTCGCCAACCCCGGTTCGACTCGGTCCGCACGGGCCGAAAACATGCCGAAACGGGTCTGGAGCAGCGATGTCACTGGGGAAAGGATGGCAGAAACCGGGTGAAACGTCGAGATCGCCATAAACGAGAAATAAGTGCTCCCGCGTTGCCCCGGGCTGGTATATCCCGCCCCTTCAGGGCTTTCATCAACTTTGTCGCTTTGTCGGTAACTTTGACTTCTTTGTCGAACACGAAAGATTAAGCTGGTGGATGAAGTGTGCCGCGCAAGCTCACGGTACAGCATCATCTCGTCCTCGTCCTCGTCCTCGTCCTCGAGCCCGGTACTGCCGTGCCTGCCGGGACTACCGGTGGCTGGCGCCCGAATTTCCCGCCACACCGCCGTATATCTGGCAGGGCTGAAAGGGATGCGGCGTCACTGCCGCGTGCCCCCGCCTGCCGCCAGTCCTGTGTCCGCCGTTCACGGCGGGTAGCGCGCCTCCCTCTCCGCGTCCCCTCTCCTTTTACACTCCTCGATCATACGACTGAGTCGTATGATCAACATGTGAGCGGGATAGAGCACCGCGCATGATCCAGCGCGCAGCTCCCCCCCCCCAGCCCCTCCACAGCAACACCACCCGCCAGAACACAATCATGGTAATCCTGGAATCCTGTCAAAAAAAACCAGTCGCAGCCACCGCATCGCGAATGAGGACGCGCGCAGCTTTCCGCGCAAATCAGCGTAATCCGTAGCTAAAGAACCAGTCGCAGCCTCCGCATCGCGCATGCTCCAGTGCGAAGCTCCCAATCTAAAATCACAAATCACAAATCCAAAATTTATCTTGCCTCCTGATTCTCACGTCAGAAACACCAAACGAGACCAGCATGTAGTCCTCGACCCAGGCGGAGGTGTCGGGAACGCGGCGCTCTTCCCAGTCGGCAATCTCCTTGTTGGTGACCTCGGCGACCGCGCCGAGCCACGCGAGGTTGGGCGCGTTGTAGCCGCCGCCCCAGGCTTCGCCGTACTCGCCCTTGGGTCGGTGGTACGGCCCAATGACGTTGCGGATGGTGTTGGTGAGCTCGAGGCGCAGGAGGTTGCGTCCGGCACGGAGTCCGCGCAACGGAACGCTATAGGGATACCACGCCACGTCGCCCTGTGCCTCGCCGTTCAATATCACACGCACGTGGCAGGCGCGGACGCCCTCGAGTTCGAGCACGGGTGTCGCGCCGCCTTCTTCAAGGAACTCCGCAGGCACATTGATCGCCTGCTCGAGCGCGATGGTGCCTGCAAAGAATGGATAGCCGGCGTCAACCAGCTCGCCATGCACGATTTCCGGCTCGTCCGCGAGCGTCATGTCGCGGCTCATGCGGATCGCCGCCGCGCGCGTGGGCTTGCGCCGCGACCGCACCGCGAAGTCGCCAATCAGGTACATGGGTTCGAGCTCGACGCCGGACTGCGTCTCGAAGAGCGAGGTGATGCCGGAGCGCATACGCGATAGCGGCACGTAGTCGCGCGAGACTTCAAGGATGTTGAGCCCCTGCTTCAGTGGAACGTCGAGCGGCACGGTCTCGAAGGAACGGCAGAGGTAGTGTCCGTCTATGCGCGTCGCGACAGGCTTGCCGTTCAGGACGATGCGCTGGCAGGCGGCATCCTCGAGGGCGAGCTTGCAGCCCCCGAAGTCGCGTGCCGCGTTGATCTCGAGGCGCAGCGTGAGGGGCCCGTGGTAGTCCTGACGGATCAGCCGGTCATGGATGGCGAGGATCGGGTAATCCTTGCCGAACTCCCCGTGCCCGGTGCGGTAGCGCGCGAACTCGAGCAGCAGCACGTTGGGATCGCAGCGGCGCACGCTCCATGCGGAGTCCAGGTGGAGCAAGGTGCTGCGGCCGCCGTGTGTCACTTGCCGCTCGCCGGCCGCAGCCTGGCCTTCGCTGACGATCACCATGGCGCTGCCGCCTTCGGGGAGCGTGATGCGTATGGTGGTCGTGTCCGCGGAGGTGGTCGCGGGAAGCGGCGCCGGTTCGCCCTGGCCATCGGCAGGCAGAAGGACGGCGCGCCTGGCGCCATGCACGGTCAGTGAGACATGGCGCTGCTCGCGGCAGTCGCGGTTGAAGAGGAAGAAGTAGTCGGTACCGCTGCCGGCATCGCGGCGGTGGTTGACCATGACCTCGGTGACGTCGGAATCGGCACTGAGGCGGAAGGCGCGCGGCAGGGCGGCGAGGAGGGTCACGAGGTCGTCGTTGCCGGGCAGGACTTGGACGAAGGCGAGCCGCTCCGCAAGCGCAGGCTCGGGAATGCCGTCGAGCAGCGTAGGCAGTCCGCCGATGGCGAGGACGCGTCCGCCGGACTGCGCGAAGTGCTCGAGCTTCTCAAGCGTACTCCCGGCGATCGCCTTGAGGTCCGGCATAACGACCGTGGTGTAGGCGGCCTTGCCGACCTGGAGCCTGGGCTCCGCCCCGTTGCCGGCGCGTGTCTCGCCCCACATCGCGAGGGTGCTTTCGTCGAGCAGGTCGAAGGCGCAATGGGTCGCGACGAGCTGGACCTCGAGGTCGAGGAAGGCGTGTTCGCGGCGGTCGAGCTCATCGGAACCGCGGCCATCGGGACTGCCGGGGCCGCGCCATTCGCAGGTGGCGGAAGGCAGCGGATGGAGCACCGCCACATCGCGGACGGCTGTGCCCTGGCGGACGAAGTAGCTGACGCGCGCGACGTAGTCGGTGAGCAACGCGTAGTGCTTCCAGTAGGGCTGGTAGTCGCTGACGTGCGGCGGAAAGGCGCGCTTGGCGCGTCCGCGCAGCGAGTAGAAGATGCCGTGGACGGAGCGGTGGTTGATGCCGAGCGCCGCGAAGTGGTCGAACATGTGCTTCTGTTCGCGCAGGCCGAAGTTCTCGGAGGTAACGCCGTACATCTCGGCGAGGACACGCTCCCTGCCCGCCTGGTTGGCGGCGGAGGCGCACTGCAACGGCGTGGAGTAGAGCCCCTGGCTGAAGTTGACCCCCGGCGTGCGGCGCGGCAGCGGATTGAAGCGCCAGTTGGTCTCGCCGGTCAGGACGTCGATGCCAGGAATGTCGAAGTACTTGTAGTAGGGCATCGTCGCGCCCGCGCGCAGCAGTTGCGATCCGAGCGTCTCCTCCATCATCAGGTGTCCGCTGAAGAGCAGCCCGTGGGCGTGGCACCAGTCGCGCACCTGCACGAAGTAGGAGTGCTCGAGAAGTTCCCGCACGATGCGCCAGTAGTGGTAGCGTACCGTCGCGCAGTTGGGCACGTCGCGGAAGAGCGCCTCGGCTTCCGGCTCGAGGTCGTAGCCCCACTGGCGCCGGAAGGCCCCGGGGAGCGAGCGGCTCCAGGGAAGCCCCCTGGGGCTGTAGGAGGGCTCGTCGACCCAGACCGAGACGCAGGTCTTGCCGAACTCGTCCGCGAACTCGCGCCACATCTCGCCGTAGGAACGCTCGAGGTAGAAGGCCACCGCCTCGCGGTCGAGCATGTCAAGGAAGGTTCCGGTGTTGACCGCGGTATAGGCGTAGCCGCCGGCGGTGGCGAGGATGCGGCCGCGCCCCTCGCGCACGGCGTTCTGCGCCTCATCCCCCGCGAGCGGCATCAGGTTGGCGAGCGCGAACTCGGGCGGCAGGCCGAGGACGGCCTCGGGCATGTAGCACGCCTGCAGGAAGATCCTGATGCCGACCTCGCGGGCGGTCTCCACGATGACCCGCATCTTGTGCTTGAAATCCGCGCCGGGGTAGTCCGACTTGAGCCCGATGTAGGTGCGCGCGATGACGCTTGCGACGCCCTGCCCGCGCATCGAGTGCAACTGGCGGCGCAGCTCGTCGTCGTCGAGCTTGTCGTTGAGCATCCAGAAGTCGGTGCCGCGGTAGTCGTCGGGCGGATTGCGGAAGGTATCGAGTGAAAACATGGCTTAAACCTCGCTGTCGGAAGTGTTGACTTATTGCACATCCCTGCTGCTATTTTTATCAGGAACTCATGGAATCAGGAGTTTGTTTGTGGAAACCGCGCATTCTTCTTGAGTTCTTGAGTTCTTGAGTTCCTGATTAATCCGCACAGGGAATAAATCACCAGTCCCTGTCAGCGGCGCTTGGTACCGCAGCGCTCCATCTCGGCATCGAGCTTATCAACGCGCCCCTTGATGTCGGCGGCGCTGGCACCGGACTCCCGCATCGGCATGCCTGCGGTATAGCCGAGAATCGGCGCGCCGCGGTCGAGGATCGAGCGCGCGACATCGAGCTGTCCCGCCTTGCGCGCACACGCGGCGATCTCGCAGAGGACATCGAGGCGCAGGTCGCTGCGGGCGGAGCGGCTGTAGCAGCTCCGCGGCAGATAGCTCCAGTCGCCGTCGGCGACGGCACGGATGAGGTGGTCTTCAATGGCATACCAGTTCGTGACGGGGCCATCGGTATAGACCGTGGGGATCCGCCGTGCCGCCGATTGGCGCACATGGCAGTCCATGTACTCGTCCATCAGCACACGGTCGAGCGCCGCCTTGCGCCCGGCCTGCTTCATGCCGGCACGCTCCTCGTCGTAGAGCCGCAGCAGGATATTGCCACGGGTACGCGGATTTTCACCCTCGACCGCGGCCTTGCGCAACAGCGCGAGCCAGGCCGGCTTCTCGGCCTCGGCGCGCCTGGCGGCGGCGTCGCTCCACTCGCCACGCTTGATGCCGCGCAGGAAGTCGATCTTGTGCGTGGTGCGGTTGGCGCGGTAGCCGATGGGCGTGACGTCGCCGTCCCAGATGGCATAGGTATCGAAGAGCCGCACGACCGAATCGAAATCGCCGCGCGAGGCGAAGGCGGAGGCGATGGCATTGATGTCCGAACCGAGGTGGCGCGCCGTGTTGACGCCGAGGGCGCGGGCGGTATCGGGCTGGCCAAGGCGGCGGTAGATTTGGATGACCTCTTGTACCGTGACGGCAGGTGCGGCGCGCACGAGCGCCGGCAGAAACTCCTGGCCCAGGAACTGCCAGCGTGTACCGTCGGCAACGCGGCGGTCCGCCATGGTCTTCTCCATCGCCGCCAGTGCCGCGCCCTTATCGCCCTGCCTGGCGAGTTCCAGCGCCTCGAGGCGGTTGGTCGTGAAGAGATGATCGGCCAGCGACGGCTTGGCCGGCGGCGCCTTGGGCATGGGCGCACGGCGCGAGTGGCGCACGGACTTGCCGGCCATGTAGGCATCGTAGTCCTCGATCATCTTCTCGACGAAGAGCTTCGCCTGCGGATGCCTCACCTCGGCCAGCGCCTTGTCGAGGTAGCCGTGCAACTCCTCCGCCAGACCGAGGTTCGCGATCATGATGGGGATCGGGCGGTTCTCGTCCTCGAAGTCGATGCCCAGATGCAGGTGCCTGTAGAAGTTCTCGCGGATCGTGCCGCGGAACTTGTCGATCCACGGCGCGGCCTCGCGGTAGGCGCGGCGGTTGAAGTAGCGGTGCAACTGCTCGACGTCGAGATCGGGATCCCACGCGAGGCGCGCCATGCACCAGCGCTCGTCGGCAACGCCCATGTACTCGTTGTAGCCGCCGCCCTCCGTGTAGGTGCGCAGGATGCCGATGTCGCGCTGCGCCAGCAGGTCGAACTTCAGGACCTCGGCCTTGGGCTTGAGGTAGAAGCCGAGCCCGAAGTAGTCGTAGAGCAGCATGTTCGGCCCGTGGCCGCGCTCCAGCCAGTCGTTGTAGATCTTCCACCAGTGCTGGTTGATGGGGGCGAAGATCGGCTCGTTCTGGGCCTTGCGCACGTAGGTGCAGAGACGCGGGAAGATCGTCTTGTTCACCTTGATGCGCGGATAGGGCGCGTTGGCGAAATAGGCGAAGGTGCCCGTGCGGAAGCCGGGCCAGCGCTTCTGGATCAGGTCGTCAACCTTGTTGAGGTAGGTGTAGAACCAGGCGCCGTAGTAGTCGGCGTAATTCGACTGCGGCGTGAGCACCTCGCCATCCTCGGCGATGATCGGCGCGGTACAGAGCGGACACTCGCAGTAGCCGTAGTTGTCGTCCTGGCCGATGATGCAGTGGACGGGATGGTGGTAGATGAGGTCGGCGATGCCCGGCACGAACTCGACGGCGTGGCCGATGTAGTCGGGATCGGAGAGGCAGGCGAGCATCTCCCACTCGCTCCAGCGGCGCGGGCGGCGACCTTTCATCATCGCGTTGTAGCGGCGGATGCCGACGGAGCGGTCGTAATACTGCGAGCAGAGGAAGTGACCGCCCTGCGTGTGGAACTGGCCTTTTTCATAGTCGCCCGAGAAGTTGACGGCATTGTGGCGTTTCCACTCGCCCTCGTTGAAGCCCCAGCCGCGCTGGATGAAGGCGGGCTTGGAGCAGACGTCGCCCCAGACCGCGTCGAGGTCGGGGTTTACCGTGTAGATGGTACCGTCAGGGTCGTTGGCAAAGGCCCAGATGAGATCCGTGTTGTTCTCGACGAAGGCGTAGCAGCCGAACAGCGTGCCGGCGGGTCGTGCGCCGAAGATGTAGATGGCGCCATCCTTCTCGCGGATGGCATAGCCGTCTGTCGCCCCGCCCGACGAGAGGGTGGCCAGATCCTTGGCGAAGTGCGGCAGTGCGAAGGCGGGCCCCAGATAGATGTGGGTGCGCTTTTCGCCCGATGGTTCGAGCAGCACGTCGAACTCGCCGCCCGTCACATGACCCAGCCAATTCGCCAGCTCATAGGCCGCGAAGCGTGCCACGGTAAACTCATAGCCGCGCGCCTGCAGCAGTTCCGTGGTCCATTCAGGCTCCTTCGGGAAGCGGTTGTCGAGAATGATCGCGTCGGAGAGATCGACAATGATCTCCGCCGCGGCCTTACCCCCGCGCGCGATCGGCAGCGGCCCGGCGAGGCGTCCCGTCGCGGGGGGCTGGAGATACTTGGAGGAGTCGGAGTAGTCGGGCTTGTAGGAGGCAACGTAGTTGGTCCATACCGCATAGCGTTCCGGCTGCAATGGCGTGAGGTGCGCGCCGCTGGAGACGGTGGGGTTGGCGAAGGTTATGACGACCTTCTTGTCCTCGGGAATCTTGCGCGTGTCGTAAACAATGGCGAAGCCGCGCGCATGATCACGCATGAAGCCCTTGTTGCTGGCATAGTCCTCGTACCGCATGTCCCACTGGAAATCCTCGAAACCGTCCGCTGTGCGCGATTTGGGCACCACATGCCAGTGGAAGTGGGTTGTGGGGACGCCGCGTGCCATCCATGCGTAGCCGACATCATGCACGGCCACGCCGAAGTCGTCGAAGTTGCGCTCGAAAAACGCCGAGGGCATGCCCGTGCGGATATAGGGCGAGTCGCCGATCACCGGCGCGAGTCCCTCCGGTACCTCGACGCGCGCGGTGAAGGAGAGGATATTGTGGGTTTGGCCGTTGAACGGCCAGTCGAGCTGCACCACGGGACAGTTGCGGTCATCATAGTTGCCGCGTGTAAGCTCGATGCGCAGAGCCGGCGTGACACTGCCCCGGATCACCACGTTGGTCTTCACGACCGACACGCCCGAGGTCGGCGTCGCGGCGCCGGCCTCCGCCAGGGGCCAGGTGATGCGCCAGCCATCAAGCGGTACGGCGAAGGTCTCGCTGGGCGTGGTAAGCGTGTACCGCGAGGTATCGAACCTGGGTGGCGGTACCAGTTCGCCCCTGGTCACCGAGAGTGGAACAACCCCGGCATGTACCGCGAGCGCGCCAAGAAGGGCGCTGGCAAGAACAGGGTGGTGTTTCATGGTTTTGGTCTTTCCGGTTTTTACAATTAAACGTCATCCTGCGGCAGCGGTTCGCCAACGAAATCATACCACGCCTTCTCGAAGGCCGGCGTCTGGATGTCCGTCAGGTCCGGCAGCCAGCGGCGGTCGACGCGCCCGCTGCGGTAGTCATCCTCGATCTCGCTGAGGATACCACCATCGCGCTCGAGATGCCAGCGGGCGTATTGCGTCTCGTAGTTCTCGATGCCGAGGTCGTTGCCCCACATCGTGATCTCCGTGACGGGATAGCCTGTGAGGTAGAGGTGGCGCAGCGCCTCGCGGCGGTAGATGCCGGGAGTGCCGGGCGTGAGATCGATGTACATCTTCGCCATGGGCTTGCCATCGTCACGGATCTTCTGGTTGAAGTGGTATTTAGCGACCGTGCCCATGAACTCGTCGTACCACGGCCAGCCGAGATGCGCCAGCGAGAACTTGAGCCCCGGCACGGCCAGCAGCGACTCGAACTCGATCGGACGGCTGTACTGTGAGGCGGGATCGGGATCCGAGCACATGCCGCAGTGGAACATCACGGGCAGATTGGCCTCCGCCGCCGCGCACAGCGGGTCGAGGTAGTCGCCGATGTGGTACATGCCGACGATGATCTTGAAGCCGCGGATGCCGCACTTCCCGGCCTCCTCGACCTGCCTGACGGCATCCTTCTCGGTCGGGTTGAGGTAGTAGAAGGGCAGGAATCCCGGAGTTTGCGAGGTGAACTCGAGTACGGCGTCCATGCGCGCGCCGTTGCGCTGATCGACAACAATGGTGCGCTGGCTGCTGCGCGTGGCGGGATGGACAGAGAAGATGTTGCCGCCGACAACGCCGCAGGAGGAGGTGCGGTCGAGGAACTCCGCGGGCGAGAGCGGCTTGCCATTGCCCCACGTATGCATGTGACAGTCGTGGATCCTAAGCGACTTGTCGGGCATCCGCCCGTGAATCGTCCGCACGCGGTCGCCTTTCGCCGTGCTGCCATCCGCATGGGGACTCGTTTCCAGGTGTTCACAAAAGCGCTTCATGCGTTCAGTATATCATAATGGACTGCGATTGGGCAGATACCGCGAAAGAGCGGAGAGAGAATCTGCCAGAATCTACTTTGTCGCAAGCTTTGTCGGAAGCTGAAGAGCAAGCGGCAGCGGTGTCTCAGGCCGGTAGTGCAGTAGCAGTCGGCAGTGGTGCTGCGGGGGAGTCGGGAGACGGTGCGGGTGGGAGAAAACCGTTTGCGAAACAACCCAGTTGTATCGCAGAAGAGGGTAAANNTTGGCCTTCAGTTCACTTCAGATGCCACTGGAGCCCGCGGTCTCCGCGGTGAACTGGGGAGCGCATGGGACAGCGAACGTCCCGCCGGAGATGGCTGGCGGTTTAAGTGTGGGATTATGTGTGGGATTAAGTGTGTGCTTCGC
>LSQX01197988.1_pt2 | contig 12653 bp, 9 predicted proteins | sample 654561 | NCBI WGS metagenome assembly LSQX01 (sample SAMN04489861, study PRJNA283612) | anaerobic digester metagenome | isolation source: 4 biogas reactors fed with cattle manure at either 37C or 55C with and... | place: Denmark: Kongens Lyngby | collected 2014 | reverse complement strand
CAACAAGGCTATACAACATTAAACTACTCAATAGGCATATTCACCTATAAATAAAATCTCATCATTCACATCATCACGAATGAAATAAGTAAAGGGTTTGTTTGCATTAAAAATAACAGGCTCATCTATAGGTACGCTTGTCAAACTGAACCCTATACCTGTTACGGCTGCTGCCTCTGTTCCGGTTTCATCAACATTGATAAATGTCTTATGAATTACGTCTGAAATAAAAACATTTTCCGTCGTTTCGGTAAACATCTTTTTGAAATCAGCCTTATTTGGATTAAAAGCTGTTTGTATGCCCATCTTTGATAAGGTTTCTATTAACTCTATACTAAATTCCGTTTCAAATTTAGGCAGACTTATTTGCACTCTTTTCTGCTGCATTTTTCCTATGTTCTTATCAAAATCCAATCCTTTACTTGAAGGGATTGCAATATACATACTTGTTTTTCCATCTTTATATGGAAGCTTTAACATCTGAACATGAGAATCCTCATAATAATCAAAGTATCCTGTATGGTGCATAAAATCTATTTCAGTTTTTTTACCACTTCTATCAGTAAACTCTGCTTTTTGAGTTGCTCCTTCATTAAATTGAACAGCCCATTCTCCTTTAAAGTAAATTGCATTCACTATATATGCCAGAAAGTCACTATCTGAAATAAGCTCGGTTATTTTACCCTTCGTTTTATCATTTACCCAGCCATTAACCTTTTCTACTGCATTTGCATTATTAATTTCTTCACTTTTTGCATCATAATAATCGGAAATAACTTTTTTGTATTCATCCTCAAAATCGACACCGCTACAATAATCGTTATTAAGCCATAACGAATTTGCAATGTTTAAATTTACCTTTTTATTTTCGCTATACTCTTTAATAATTCGTTTCGAAAATTCATTAAATATATCCAAGTTATCAATTTTTAGTACCTTTAGAATCTCATCTTTAGTTTCTCCATCAGCACCTACTGCCGCCATTGCCAGTGCCATTTTTATGCTTAATGGTGAAAACATATAGTTTTGATCGCTCGGCATATAATCATTTAATTCCCATGCAAAACTTTTGTTTTCGGAAGGCAATGTATTTTCAGAAAGAATTAGGTTATTTAATTCCTGTTCATCTACTATTTCCTTTTCAATCAATATATCCTTCAAAAACTTTCCATCAGAAGTTTTTGAAAGTAATGATAAATAACAAATATTCACCACGTCATTTCTAAGAAGTTGATACCCTTTGGTTGATACTGCAAGCTTAGCGTAATTATTAACTAAGAGTCCATAGTTTATTCCTGATTCATAAGCATTTTCAATGCTTATTTTCTCATAACCCATAGCAGAAAGCAACATCTTTATAAATTCCTGCCCTGTAACACCGCGTTCCGGATCAAAAGTTGTTTCACTTGTGCCATTTATATATCCCTTTTCTACCGAATATTCTATTTTATCAAATGCCCAATGTGACCTATTAACATCATCGAATTTTCCTACTTTTAAATTATCAGATAATCCATTCATATCCTCACCAATCATGCGCAGCACCATAGTTATAGCTTCAGCTCTGGTAACAGGTTTTTTTAGTTCATATCCGCTTCCCGTGCCTTTAAATAAACCTAGCTTATTTAAAACATCTGCAACATTTTCTGCCAAAGGAATTTCAATATCAGAATCTCCTATTTTATAAGTCTTAAACTTATCATTGTCAGCTTCTGTATCAGGTATAATATTTATCTTGTGATTCTCCGCATAAAAAGATGATGAAGCGAATAAAAACACGAAAACTATACTTATTAAACTTACTATTAAAATTATTTTTTTCATAGAAATCCATCCTCCTAGTTTTTCTTATTATATTAGACGGAAAATATACAATAAAGTTTCACTCTTTTATATAAAATTACACCATTCTTGTAAATGATAATATAGAAATGGCTAGAACTGTTCCACTGCTTCCTCTGACTGTCATTCGCTTCGCTCATGAAGCAGAGAAGCCGTCCCCATGCTTCCTGAAAAACCGTCACCATGGCTACGCCACACTATAAACCCCGACCGGTAACACGAAAGGCGAACATAAAGTAAATTTTTGTCGGAAATCCTTGCATTTTTGTATATAGTTGTATATAATTATTTCCATAAGAGAATCAAGAAGTTGCCATGTCTTGTTGGTGGGGAAACACCAACAAGCGCATGCGGTAGAAAGACCCTACCTACACGCATAGCATTTAGCTATCACAGCAACTGTATATTATTATACGATAATTGTTGAAGCTTTTCAACAATTTTAGGTGCATGTGTAGGAAATTATTCTGCCCATGCACCTTTTTGATTCTCTTTCAAAAGACTACAGGGGGAGGTATACTGAAATTTTGTGTACCTTTTCCTGTAACAATATTTTTTGAAGGAGGATCATGTATGAGCAAAATTTCAATGGTTTTAAAGGTCAATTCTGAGGGAGGTTCTCTTAATAAGCAGACACCATGTATCAGAATACAAGGGTTGTGGCTTGAGGACTTGGGTTTTAAGGCTGATGATATGTTTAAGCTTGAAGGTGAACCCGGGAAGATAATCTTTAGTATTGTTGAACCGGGGGAGGCTTTTCCCGAGAATACTAAAAGAGGTTGTATTGCCGGAGGAGGGGTATAATGGATAAGAGTAAGGTGTACCTTAATTGTCAGAGGTTTGGTTCAAGCATAGGAATTTATAAGAATAATAATTAATGTAAATTCCTATGCTTGGGGATTGCAAAGGGGATACCCCTTGCTGTTTTAGAGGGGGTGCTCAGACTGCGTAAGCAGTCGTCGAAGGGGGAAGTAATTCCCCCTAGCGAACAAGAAAGGTTATGAGCAAAGCGAATTTTCTTGATTTATTAGAGATTTTGAGAAGTATAGTATTGAAGAGAAGCAGTTATGTGTCCGCAGAATAAAATATTCATATCCCGTAGAATTGTTATCGGTATTGAAGTTTTTTCTTGAAGGATAGGCACAAGGGGGTCAGTTAAACAACCACGAATTTCTTGCAAATTAACTATTTTATTAATATAAAGTAAAATTAAACTTGAGACCCCCGGCTCTTCGAACAGCTCCTGTTAGGGTGCGCATTTACTTTGTTAAAGGTTACATTTACTTTGTCAACTATAAAAAAATTGTGGTTCTTTAATCTAATTAAGCTATACATTATATGCCCTATAATTAAAAGATAGCTAGATCTCTGATATCACGATTTAATAATCTAAGCATTTTTGTTTTAGCATATAAACATAAAACAGATGGCAATCCCCCGTTTTACATATTTTCATAAAAAAATGTTTCCCTTGTCTCGAAATTGAATTGGCGAGAATTAATTATCTGTTCCGTACTTCCGACAAATAATATGCCTCCCGGCACTAAAGATTGAGTAAACTTTTTATACATCATTTCTTTGATTTCTTTTGTAAAATATATCATTACATTTCTACATAAAATTAAATTGCATCCTTTCGGATACTCATCATCCAATAGGTTAAGTTTCTTAAACTTTACACATCTTTTTACATCATCATCAATTAAATACTTATCGTCTTTAATGGTAAAATATTTATCCACATATCCCACGGGTAAATTATCTAAACTCTTTTTATTATACACCCCTATACTTGCTTTATTAATGGCATCTTGGTCTATATCGGTAGCCAATACCTTTATAGTCTCTATTGGGAAAATTTGATTGAGTAACATTACCACTGAGTATGGTTCTTCCCCTGTCGAACAGGCAGAGCTCCAAACATTCACCCGTTTAAACTTGTCTATTATATATGGTATTATTTCCTTATGCAAAGTCTCCCACTGAGCAGGATTCCTATAAAATTCAGATACATTGATGGTAAGATGATTCAAAAATCTATCATATAAATCCGCATCCCTAGATAACGCGCGACAAAAACTAAAATAGGATTCATATCCTCTTCTCGACATAAATGCCTCTATCCGCCTTTTCATCTGTGATTCTTTATAAGCATCCAATCTAATTCCTGTAAGCTTTGTTATCTCACGCTTAAAAATTTCATATTTCCAATTCTCCAAATTCTTTTCCCAGCCCTTCTATCAACTCTGGAACAAAGAACAGTTTCCCTTTTCTACCCTCAATCTTTATATCGACAAATATGATAAATAGTTTAGCTGGATTGAGAAATATAGTTACTAAACAATTTCTTCAGCTCAGATGGAATTTTAACTTCAGATGAACGTTAGATGCAAGTTCCGTTTATAGAAAAAATCTACCCGATTTGGGAGGAAGAAAAAAGACACGTGAAATATTCCACGTGCCTTTTTGTTATATTACTGTTTTTCATTATCTTTATTCAGGAAATCTAATCTTTTTAAGAATTTCTTCATTCTTTGTGATATCAGCATCCTTTTTCCACTGCTCTACAGCAATTTCATTGTACTTTTGTCTTCTGATTTTATCTTCCAATTGGGTTTCTGCTTGCTCATATGATGCATATTCAATTCTGTCAACAAGCTTTATGATGTGATATCCAAAATCACTTTCAACGATCTCACTCACTTCGCCAATCTCAAGTGCGTAAGCAGCTTCTTCAAATTCAGGAACCATCTGGCCCTTCCCAAAAGTATATCCATCAGGCTGTGTTGCTAGTCCGGGGTCTTCAGAGTATTCGTGCATTAATGTATCAAAATCTTCCCCTGCAAGAATTCTTTCATATATATCCTCAGCTTTTTCCTTTGCTGCTGTTTTCTTTTCTTCTAACGCTGCTCCTCTTTCTTCTTCAGATATTTCACTTTCTTCCCCTTCAACCTCCATGGGCATTTCTCCATCATCAGGTTCAGTACTTATAAGTATATGCTTTGCTTGCACTTGTTCTGCCGGCATTTTAAAATCTTCCATGTTCTCATCATAATAATTACGTTTTTCTTCGTCAGTTACTCCATATATTTCATCGTCAGCTGTTACCTCGTTATAAAGCTTTTCGGTAAGAAATAAACCTTCTAGGAGCTGAGTAAAACCGTTATCGTTTAACCCCATTCTTCTTAACTCGGCTAAGTATTCATCCCTTCCGCCCCAAGTTGTTATATACTGTCTTTTTTGTTGTGTTATATATGTTTTGTCTTCACTGCTTAAACTAATGTCCATTTCTTTTGCCTTCTGCAATTCAATTTTGTTAATTACAGCTTCTTCTAATGCTTTTTCTTTTGCAACATCTACAGCATTTTTACCTTCTATATCCATATCCCAAAAGCCTTCAAGGCTTTCCGAACCGGCATCCTGCTCCATTTGTGCTTTAGCTCCCCTTAATAAAAATTCATATTCACCAACCGTTATTTTTTCACCGTTAACAGATGCAACTTCATCGCTTCCGCTAATACTCCCGCATCCGGATATAAGCATCATTAACATAATGAACACAATTAAAATCATTGTAAAATGACTTGTACGCATTGAAAACAACTCCTTTATATTTAATCTGCTAAAATCATTATACTCTAAAAACCGTTTGGCTGCAATTGTTTTAGCCTTTGTAACATAATTTTAATATTTCTTAAAACATTTTGCCCCTCATCTTTGTTTAACTTAACTGTTATATATGGTTTATTACTCGCCGTAAGCATAATCTTCCCCCTATATTCCTCTGAAATATCTATTATCGTTTTCATATTTATATTTGTACCGTCCTTAAATTGAATGACAATACTATTTCCACTTTGCTTTATAAGTATTATTGAAAGCTCACTGGCCATAATTTTAATAGTGGCAATTGTTAAAAGGTTGATAACGGGAGTGGGAGCATCTCCATAACGGTCTTCAACCTCCTCCTCAACTTCATAATAATCCTTTGAATTGCCTATTGCTGCTATTTTCTTGTATATTTCTATTCTATTATCGTGATTACTTATATAACTTTCGGGTATGTATGCATCTACAGTCAGTTCAATTATTACAGGAACCTCTTCGGTAATCGTTTCACCCTTTAATTCTTTTACGCTTTCATCAAGTATCTTGCAATACATATCATATCCAACTGCTTCCATGTGTCCGTGTTGCTCCGGACCCAAAAGGTTTCCCGCTCCTCTTATTTCCAAATCACGCATTGCAATTTTAAAACCTGACCCAAATTCAGTAAACTCTTTTATTGCTTGAAGCCTCTTTTCAGCTTCATGTTGTAACACTTTGTCCTTTTTATATGTTATATATGCATATGCTATTCTATTTGAGCGCCCTACACGCCCCCTAAGCTGGTACAATTGTGCAAGTCCCATTCTATCAGCATCTTCAATAATTATAGTATTTACATTCGGTATATCCAGACCTGTTTCTATTATTGTAGTACATATTAATATATCAATCTTTCCTTCAAGTAAGTCCATCATCACATTTTCCAATTCCCTTTCATCCATCTGACCATGTGCAACCCCAATTCTTGCCCTCGGTACAATCCTCCTTATTTTTTCAGTAATTTTGTGAATTGTTCTTACCCTATTATGAAGATAATATACTTGCCCATTACGTGCTAACTCCCTTTCAATCGCATCTTTTATTAAGCTCTCATTATATTCCAGGACATAAGTCTGAACAGGATACCTATCTTCAGGCGGTTCACCTATTAAACTCATATCTCGTATCCCAACCATTGACATGTGCAAAGTTCTAGGTATGGGTGTTGCCGTTAAAGTTAAGACATCCACATCCTTTTTTAAAGCTTTTAACCTTTCTTTATGCGATACTCCAAAGCGTTGCTCTTCATCAATAATAAGAAGTCCTAAATCCTTAAATATAATATCCTTTGATAATAATCTATGTGTTCCCACAATAATATCTATTTCACCGGTTCTTATCTTTTTTATTATACTCTTTTGTTCTTTTGTACTCCTAAACCTACTTAACATTTCAACCGTCACCGGAAAACCTTTCATTCTCTCAAGAAAGTTACTATAATGTTGTTGCGCCAAAACAGTTGTTGGTACAAGATAAGCAACCTGTTTACTATCCATGATTGCTTTAAAGGCTGCCCTTATTGCCACTTCTGTTTTTCCATACCCTACATCACCGCACAACAGACGATCCATAGGAAGTATTTTTTCCATATCACTTTTTACTTCTTCTATGCTTCTAATCTGGTCCGGTGTTTCTTCATATGGAAATGTCTCCTCAAATTGCCCTTGCCATTGAGTATCCGAAGAAAAAGAATATCCTTTTAGCTCCGCACGTGCCGCATATAATTCTATCAAACCTTTCGCTAACTCTTTTACAGAATGCTTTACCCTTGTCCTTACTTTGGTCCAATCACTTCCACCCAATTTATTTAGCCTAGGCGCTCGAGCTTGTGCACCAATATACTTTTGGATAATATCAAGTTGATTCGTAGGAACATATAAGTAATCACTTTTGAGGTATTTTATCTTAAGATAATCTCTTGTTGTCCCTTCAATAACCAGCTTTTCTATCCCTACATATTGACCTATTCCATGATTCTGATGTACTACATAATCCCCAACACTTATATCTGTAAAGGATTTTATTCTATCCTTATTTTTCACACCACGCACTTTTCGTACTTTTTTTGCTTCACCAAGAATTTCCTTGTCACTGATTAATGCAAAGTTTGCCTCCGGATACTCAAATCCACTTGATAAACTCCCTTTTGTAACTATTATTTTTCCCCCGGATAAATCATTTGTTTCGGCAAAGCCATCAGTGCTTGGTATTTTGTCTGAACTTATCTGTTCTTTTATATCACCATTGTTTATACTGGGCAAATATTGAACATATATATCGTTATCCTTTAGAACTTCAATAAATCTATTTGCTTTGTCTGTACTGCCGGATAAAATAATTACATTATATCCTTTTTGCATCCATATCCTTAAATCTTCACAAACTTGCCCTATATTCCCCCTATAGGTGTGAAGTGTTTTTGATAATATATTCACATTTATCTTAGGCATATATCCGGGGTTACTGTGCGGAAACATATTAAGACCTATTAGTACTTTACTTTTTATTCTATTAAATAAATCCTGATAATCAATCATCAATTCACCGGATTGTTTTATTATTAATCCCTTCTCCAGTGCAGAGCTCACCATATCATTGTACTCAAGTTCTATTGTTTTTGCATGCTTTTGAATTTTTAACGGTTCGTCAAAAAATATTAGTATTCTGTCAGAAAAATATTCAAGTATCGTAGATTTTACGTTATATATTAGGGAAATATACTTGTCCGCCGATGGAAAGTAATGAGTTTCATTTATTTTCTCAATATCCTTATGGATATGTTCGGTTATTATTGATTTATTCTTTGCGCTATTAACTATTTTTTCTAAATCATTAGATAGCTTTTCTGCCTCTGAAATATCAAAAACTGTTTCTCTTGCTATAGATAAATATGCGGTATTTATTTTTGATATTGATACTTGCGTATCTGTATCAAATATTCTAATGGAATCTATTTCATCATCAAAAAATTCTATTCTATAAGCATCTTCTGTAATTAGAGGATAAATGTCCACAATTCCACCTCTTACACTAAATTGACCCTTGCCCTCAACCATATCAACCCGTCTATAGCCCATTATTATAAACTTCTCAGTCAATTCCTGTAAGTTGTAGACATCTCCAACTTCAAGATGCATCGAGTATTTTTTATAAACCTCACATGGAACAATTAATTGCAATACTGCTTTTAATGATGTAATTATTACATTATTTTCTCTGTGTTCAGTCAAAGAATCTAATACCATTAATCTCTGCTGAAGTATATCAGTACTATAAGCATCAACATCATAAAGAACAAAATCTTTTGCCGGAAATAATCTGACTTCTTCTCCTAAAAAAAATCTCATATCTTCATATATATTTTTTGCTTCAAAATCACTGTATGTTATAATTATCGCATTCCTAGCCGTATGTTTTTGTATAGACGTTATCAGATGGGATTTTTGTGACTCAGATATACCGGTAATGTTAATCGGACTTATTTGTTTCCCAATACTATTTATTATTTCGTTATATTCTTCTAATTTATATAGGAAATCATATAGATTATTCATATTTGAAATCGTTCCTTCCTATGAGGAATTAGCTTTGTTAAAATCCGTTAATTATTATTAAACCTATTCATAGCATGTTCTATCCCCGCCTGCAATATAACCTGTACTGCATCTGTTGAATTTTTTATGGCGTTTGCCATTATTTCTATTTCATCTTTGGGGAAGCTTCCCAGTACAAAATCGGTAAGTTCATACTTTGGGTTTAGTGGTTGCCCCACTCCTACTTTTATCCGTGGAAAAACATCGGTATTTAAATGGTATATTATTGACTTCATACCGTTGTGCCCTCCGGCACTGCCTTTACTTCTAATTCTAAGTCTTCCGGTTTCTAAGCTTATGTCATCATATATTATTATTATATTACCCGTATTTATTTTATACCATCGTTTAATTTCTATTACACTTTCTCCGCTTAAATTCATATATGTTTGCGGCTTGGCAATTACGACTTTTTTAGATTGAATAATGCCTTCACCTAATATAGATTTATGTTTTAATTTAGATAGTTTAATTCCATAAAGTGAAGCTAAGTAATCAACTACTTTAAAACCTATGTTATGCCTTGTATTTTCATATTTATTTCCCGGATTTCCTAGCCCAACTATAAGATACACTCTATCACCTACTGTTAATATATACTACAAAACTGATGAACTAATCAGGGTCTCGGGCGGGCATGGAAACCCGCCCCTACGAAACCATAACAAACCATTTCACGTGGTTTTCTGCTTTTACATGACTTCCTAAACAAACAACGTGCTTACCGGTAAATCTTCATAAATTCTTTCAATCGCCTCGGCAAATATAGCGGCTACAGATAACACCTTTACATTATCAAGTTTTTTGCTTTCAGACAATGGAATTGTATCTAATACTATAAGTTCCTTTATTGGCGACTCCTTTATTCTTTGAACTGCCGGTCCCGAAAGAACTCCATGGGTACAACAAGCATATACCTCACTTGCACCTTTGTCTATCAATGCTTGTGCCCCCTGTGTTATAGTACCTGCTGTATCTATCATATCATCTACGAGAATAACTTTTTTCCCTTTTATATCCCCGATTATATTCATTATTTCAGTTACATTTGCCTTTGGTCGCCTTTTATCTATTATTGCCATAGGAACATCTAACCTTCCGGCAAAATTTCTTGCACGAGTTACGCTTCCTAAATCCGGTGACACAACCACAATGTCATCTTTACTGTCTTTAAATTTTTCTTCATAATACCTATATAATATTGGTACTCCGAGAAGATGGTCTAATGGTACATTGAAAAAACCTTGAATTTGTGGTGCATGAAGATCCATTGTCAACACCCTATCAGCACCGGCAGTAGCTATAATATCAGCAACTAACTTAGCTGAAATAGGATCTCTCGCCTTTACCTTTCTATCCTGTCTTGCATATCCGAAATATGGTATAACAGCAGTAATACGTCCTGCCGAAGCTCTTTTAAATGCATCCATCATGATAAGAAGCTCCATTAAATTATTATTCCCCGGATTGCATATGGATTGTATTACAAATACATCTGAACCTCTTACTGTTTCATATGTATTTACAAATATTTCTCCATCACTGAATACCCCGACTTCTGAATTTCCTATGGGAACTCCAACAATTTTTGCAATGTTTTTTGCTAACTCTACATTTGAATTTGCAGTAAAAATTTTAATATTTTTTCCGTGTGTTATCATTAAGACTTTGACCTCCTTTTTTTAGCCCAACCTTCTTTTATTTCCTGACGACTTCTTGCAATAGCTAAAGCATCTTCCGGAACTTCCTTTGTAATTGTTGAACCGGCAGCAATAAATGAATTTTTATTCACAACCACCGGTGAAACAAGATTGACATTACATCCTACAAAACTATTGTCCCCGACTACTGTTTTATGTTTTTCTTGCCCATCATAATTAACTATAATAGAACCACAACCCATATTTACATTTTTCCCTAGTTCAGCATCACCGACATAACTGAGATGTGATATTTTAGTACCATCACCTATTATTGATTTTTTAATCTCAACAAAGTCTCCGACCTTCACATTTTTCCCTATATTACTACCGGGTCTGATATATGCAAACGGACCAACTTTTGTCTCATCACCTATACTACTGTCCAATACAACTGAATTCTGCACAACTACATAATCTGAAATATTAGAATTTATTATCCTGCTATTAGGTCCTATTACACAATCCTTTCCGATTATTGTTCCTCCCTCTAAGAATGTTCCCGGATAAATTAATGTGTCTTCGCCTATCAGTACATCAGAATGTATATATGTATTATTAGGGTCAATAATGGTAACTCCATTTTTCATATGATATCGTAATATTCTTTTCCTCATGACAAATTCCGCCTCGGATAATTGTATGCGGTCATTTATACTACGTAATTCATCAGAATCTTTAACTACATAGGTACCTACTTTATCATTATTTTGTATTAGTGCCGCTATGGCATCTGTTAGATAATTTTCACTCTGCAAAGTATCATTGTCCATCATATTAAGTGTTTTAAATAAATTTTCTGTCTTAAAACAATATATTTCAGAGTTAACTTCTTGTACCATTTTCTCTTTTTCTGTAGCATTATTATATTCTGTTATTTTTAATACTTCTCCTTTACCATCTCTTACGATTCGGGTACAACCATCTGCGTTATCTAGAACAGTAGTTACAATTGTAACCACATTATCCGATGCAATATGATAACCAATTATTTTTTTTATGGTTTCCGGTTTTATTAAAGGCATGTTTCCATTTAGTATAATAACATTTCCACTGCAATCCTTCAATTCCTTTTTGGTCTGTATAACTGCATGTCCTGTGCCAAGTCTTTTTTCTTCAATTATATACTTTGTGCTATCCTTTATATATTCTACCACACTTTCAAATTTATGACCAACAACAGATATACAATTACTTATTCCGGAAGCCTTAACCGTATCCAATACATGACCTATTATCGGCTTACCGCATATTTCATGCATAACTTCAGCTTTAGATGATTTCATTTGTCCTTCCCCTCTGATTGCCAAAACAATTGCAGATGGATTCTCCATTCAAACACCACCCCTTATATTAGTCGTTAATATTCTCTCACTTTTTCTGTGTTTTTTCAAGTCCTAAAAAAATTTAAGGGGGATATATATCCCCCTTAAATTTTATTGAATTGTCATCTCTTCATCATTTGTTTCGCTTTCTTCAATAAGTGTAGTTTCATATTTACCAAGCACTGATTTTTGAAGCATTTCCCTAGCATCTGCGTTTATTGGATGGGCAATGTCTTTAAATTCTCCATCAGGAGTTTTTCTGCTTGGCATAGCAATAAACAGTTTTTCCTGCCCCTCGATTATCTTAATATCGTGTATTACGAATGAATTATCAAAGGTCACCGATACTATTGCCTTCATTTTTCCCTCAGGGTTAATTTTTCTAATTCTAATATCAGTTACTTCCATGATGTTTCACCACCTCTCGCCGGTTCAATATGTCAACAGTATAATCTCTATTTTAATAATTAAATACATTGTTTTTTCCTTTTTAGTTTTTACATTTTGAGCGGTTTTTATGCTAGGCAAATTGCTGTTACTTAATA
>LSQX01194809.1_pt1 | contig 12655 bp, 12 predicted proteins | sample 654561 | NCBI WGS metagenome assembly LSQX01 (sample SAMN04489861, study PRJNA283612) | anaerobic digester metagenome | isolation source: 4 biogas reactors fed with cattle manure at either 37C or 55C with and... | place: Denmark: Kongens Lyngby | collected 2014 | reverse complement strand
TCTTTTTCAATGATGGCATTATTTATACTTGCCGCGATGTCTTTCATTTGCTGAACTTTTGCATTTAACAAGGAATCTTCTTGATATGCTGAAATGTTTGGCGGTTTATATCCTCCAGAACCTATAAAGATGCATGTGTTGTCAAATCTCAGACAATAAAGGCGTATCTCTTTGTACCATAATGCGACAACTCCATCTCCTGGCGCTCCTTCATATTCTTTGAAATACTGAATACGACACCCTGTTGAACTTCCCATGATTTTCAGTTTGGTGACAATTTCTTTCAATTCTTCTTCATACTGTTGATTTTCTTCAAAGAATTGGTCCAACAAAGTATCTTCATCACCATCAAGCATTATGGAATAGATTTTTGCCATCCTTCCGGAGAATTCTTCTATGTCAACGATGTCAAAGTTCATAAAATAAGCAGGAGTTTTTATTAAAGTCACACAAAATTAGGTAAATAATTCGGATAAATCCAAATTTTAAGAAGATTTTTACATAAATTCTTAATAAAAACGTTAGAAACGTCACGATAATAACATACAAATAAATCCGACATTGCTGCAAGCCTTGCATTTATAATGTATCCGGCTTTGTTATCGATACCTTTGCATCAGAAACCAATTAAAATGCAAAAAGTATGGAAACAAAGAACATTTACAACCTTATTATCCTCGACGAAAGCGGGAGCATGAGCTCAATAGAGCGCCAGGCGGTATCAGCCATTAACGAAACATTTCAGAGCGTACGGAATGCACAAAAGCAGAATCCAAATCAAAATTATTTCATCAGTCTTGTAGTATTCGAAGGTGATGGAGTAAGGGATACTAAAAGCCGTCGCACTTATATAACTATACAGGCACGACGGCAGAAAAAGAATAAATGAAAATAGATTTACGGTTTAGTCTTAGTAAGTGATTTTATGAATTCAGTTTCGATAGGATCCCACGGAGTATGATCAGGCTTGAAAAGGTCGTGTAACCATACCGGCGGTTCTTCTTTAAAAGGAATTTTATTGCCGTCTTTATCATTGGCGTTCCATGGATAGTGGCATTGCTGTTTACCGTTCACTAGACCATAACTGTATGAGCCGATCTTGTGCTTTTTGAAAAGCGGACCGATAGTGTAATAGTTCGAGCCTTTTGTACGAGCCATCCACTCTGAGCAGAATACAGGACGATTGAACTGCTCTGTAATTTTCACGAAACGTGAGGTTACAGAATAGTCAGCATAACAATGGAATGAAATAATGTCAGAATTCTCCCATACAAAAGCGACAATCGGCCAGTTAGTCCTGGCGCTGCCCGGAATCTGCCACACAGGGCTTGTACAAGGTTGGGAAGGATTCACCTCTCGTGCCCATTTGAAAACTTCGCGTAGAAACGGAAGAGTATTGAAGGTTGATGTATTTTCAGGCTCGTTATACAGGCACCATGCGAGTATGCGGGAATCATCCTTGTATTTGGTCATTATTTCTTTTTGATACTTCTCAATTATTCCCCACTTGGCCGGATTATTCACAATGTCGCGACCTGGAGAGGACATCCATACCGAGTTTTGCGAACCCGGCTCTTACATGAATGCGTGGAGAATCTGTCCTGAATGCAACTGCAATACCGGAACTCTGCATTGCTTGTCTTTGTTCAGCTTCATTAAGGCCGGCATATGTCTGGGTATCAAGGCGATGATAAGGATTTGGGGTGTTTTCGAAAACCTTTCCGACCAAAGTCAGTTTGGCGGCATCTATGTATTCTATCTGAGCTGAGCTCAGGATAGGAAAAAATACAAGGATACAGAAAACAACGAATTTTTTCATGGTTTTATTATGTGGTTTTGTTTGGTAATGACAAAATTATGCATTTTGTTAGATAATCTGAACAAAATCCGTTCAAGAACTAACAATATTTTTCCATGAACAATATAAATTATTTCTCAAACAGATTATTAATTGACTTGAGAGTGGTCTGGTATCGGCAAAACTGCTCTACGCTATCGTTTTATTATTGATGTCTGAACTTGCGTAGAATTCAAAGATTTTATGTAAGTTTGCTCTTATGAAAGTTCGCAGACTAATTATTATCGCCGTCTTGTTTCTCGCAGCGTGCAGTGCGGAAGCGAGACAAAAGCCTAAGTTGCCCGAAATAGTATTTGAATGGGATGCCCCTATAATATTAGGAAGGGGAGGTTACACACGCGTTCTTAGTCTCTCCGATGAACGGCTGATGTGCTCATACACTCATTATGGTAATGGTTATGCATGCTACAGCGTTGTCAACTTCAAATCCTTATTACCCAAAACGGATCTTCTACATTGTAAACCTTCGGCCAAGTGACAAAAAGTCAACCGTTCATCCATATGGGATTGCATATGTCACATCTGATGACAACGGCGAAACCTGGAGTTCGATTAAAACTATATTCTTATCTGAACAATGGGACAAAGATGTGCTCAAAGGTTGTTGGGAGCCGTCTGTTTACAAAGGGCTCTGTGCCGTTCTGGAGGAATGCGGCAACACCTCTGCCGCATATAACAAAGAAGACAAGGCGTTCGCTGTTTTCGACTTCGATAATACTACAATCATGAATGATGTTGAATATTCTCTTTTTGCTTATATAATCGAAAATCTTAAGTTTGATTTTTCTCCTGAAGAGCTCCACAAGCGTTTGATTGACTCGCCGGTAAGCCCTGATTTTAAATTGAGTGCAGGCGATGGCAGAATCATTACTGCAGGAGATCTAGCCGATGACATTTATGAAGCGTGTAAAGAGCTTTACGGCAAGCCGCTTGATGAGATAACAAACACAGATGCATACAAGGATTATCGAGCTAAAATACGTTATATGTATGATGCCTTGGACGATGTGATGCCAAGCGCGGATGTTTCCGCCTGGCTGTTCAATATCATAGCGGTGGGAAGCACCGGTGAGGAAATTCAGGCGCTGACGAGAGAATCCACATACTCCGCTATCGCAAAAGCCCAAGTGAAAAAGGACAGTCTCGGACGTTATTTAAAAAAGAGGGTGCAGGACTATCCGCCCACTTGGGGAGAGGGCAAGACAGCGGCCATCATCAAATATATTGCTCCGCTGCATGGCGGAAAGGGGCCGGTGCGTACCCTGTATAATCAGCAGCCTAAATACCTCTTGCAGAGGCGTGATTCCTTCTAATCCTACCTCGTACTGAACTTATAAACGCTTGTCTGGGTATAAGTTTCGCCCGGACGCAGGATTGTATCAGGGAAGTGAGGCTTGTTGACTCCGTCAGGGAACTTCTGGGTTTCGAGAGCCAGGGCCTCGCGATAGCCGATAGGCAGGCCTTCTATCTTGCCGCAATATGAACCATCGAAGAAGTTGCCGCAGTAAAACTGCAAACCAGGTTGGTCGGTGAATACTTCAAGCACTCGTCCTGTGGTATCTTCATATAATTCGCATGCCTTGTGGAGAGAGCCATCAGAGGGTACATTGAGCACCCAATTGTGGTCGTAGCCTCGTCCAAGAGAGAGTTGCGGATGATTCTCCCCTATTCTTTCACCGAGAATATGCGGCTCTCTGAAATCGAAGGGAGTGCCCTCCACCGGCATAATCTCTCCGGTTGGAATCAAAAACTCATCAACAGCAGTTATTCCATCGGCGGGAATAGTCAGCACATGGTCGAGGATAGTCCCTCCCGCACTGCCTTTCAAATTGTAGAAGGCATGATTCGAGAGGTTTACCGGTGTGGCTTTGTCTGTAGTTGCCGAATAAGAAATTTCAAGTTCGTTGTTTTCGGTAAGAGTATAAGTCAGCTCAATGCTTAGATTGCCTGGGAATCCGTCTTGCCCGTCTCGGGCGGTATAGCCGAATTTCACTGAGGAAGGAGTCCGCTCCAAAACTTTCCACACAACCATATCCAATCCGAGCAAACCGCCATGCAGCGTTTGTCCGTTGTTGTTCTTGGGGAGATTGTAGGTCTTCCCATCAAGAGTGAACTTGCCTCCACCTATACGGTTGGCGACTCTGCCAACGGTAGCTCCTAAAAATCTCTCCCCAGTATTATGTACAAAGCGCTCTGCATCTCCATAGCCGACAATTATGTCATCGGGTTTTCCGTTACAGTCGGGAGCGAAGAGACTTATCACTCGCGCTCCGAAATCCGTCACCTGCATTGTCAGGTCACCCTTACGAAGGGTAAAAAGCTTCAAATGGCCGTTGATTCCGGATGAAGGGTCTTTATAATGGAAAGCATATGGGGGAACAAGCGGCAGCTTACTCACATTCGGAGCATTGATAACCTTTAAATTTGCTTCCCGTACACGATTCATATCCATTTTCAGCACCTCACGGTCGTAGGTGAAAAATCCGTTCACCTCTCCTTCAACATCCGTTGTCTGGGTATAAACGGCTGCGCAGCATAAATCGCGCTGTTTGATTACGATAAGGTCTTCTATGTAAGTAATATAGCAGTCAGTCACCTTCTCCTCGCTATCATACTGAATATATCCCCACTTCCGGCCGATTTCCCAAGTGTGTCCCTCAATCGGGCGGCCGATTCCACCGTATTCTCCCAGAACGTTAATCATATCCTTGTCGATTATTCTCATTTTGGGATGGGGATAATAGTGAGAATCCAGAATATCTCCCGCACCTTCTATCCAGTTTCCTCCCGAGGCGGCATTGATGAGTCTGGTGGGGTCTTGTGCGAGAGTGAAGTCGACAACAGATTGGGTATCAAACTGTCCCCATGCCTCGTTGAAGGGCACCCATACCACAATGGACTGGAATTTTTTAATTTGGGCCAATACCTCTCCCCACTCTTTGTAATAATTGTCTTTCTGCTCTGCAGTAGCGGGATAGTCTTGTCCTGAACCATAATAATCCTCTCCCTGCCCCCAATCCGAGCGCTTGGCATGAGCGGCAATGGAGGGCATATCCTGCCAAACCATAATGCCTAACCTGTCGCAGTCGTAATACCAACGGGAAGGCTCCACCTTGATATGCTTGCGTATCATATTAAAGCCCAGAGCCTTGGTTTGTTCAATATCCCAAGCCATGGCTTCTGCGGTAGGTGCGGTATAAAGGCCATCAGGCCACCAGCCTTGGTCGAGCGGACCGAATTGGAACAGAATTTCTCCGTTGAGCGCCATCCTCTTTACTCCGGCTTCATCGAGCTTGACCCCTATGCTGCGGAAGGCTGTGTAAGCATCAACCTTATCGATAAGCTTGCCTCCCTTGTACAATTTTATTCTAAGGCCATAGAGCCAGGGGTCATCGGGGCACCAAAGACGCGGGCGGCGGACCTTCAAATTTGCGGTTTCGCCTACGGCTACCTTGGTTTTTGCTCTCTTGAAGATTCCCCAAGCCGGTTTTTCAGGATTATATCCGCGTTTTGGACGTAGTACTTCCACTTTAACCTCATCAGCGCTGCCTTCCACATCCACCGAAACGGACAGCGAACCATCAGTAGATGTAATTACATTGTAATCTTTAATGAAGCTCTCAGAAACTGCCTCCATCCACACCGTTTGCCATATGCCTGTAACCGGCGTGTACCATATGCCTGCCGGATTGCTTACCTGCTTGCCGCGGGGAACGCAATAACTTGTATCATCGGTAGGGTCCCATACTTTCATAACTAACTCTGCAGGTCCTTTCGAGAGGGCATCCGTAATATCAAAACTGAAACCTGTAAAACCTCCGGTATGGGAGCCGACAAAGGTACCGTTAAGCCACAGCTCGGCCTTCCAGTCAACGGCATCGAAGTGAAGCATAATGCTTTTGCCCGCCCATTTTGAGGGTACGTTAATCGTGGTCTTATACCAAAGCGCCTCATCCTTGGACACCCTTTTGCAGACTCCGGAAAGGGAAGACTCAATGCAGAACGGAACAAGTATTTTCCCTTCTGCGTCAGGCATCTCAAGAGCATCTGCGGGAGATATTGCATAATCCCAAAGCCCGTTCAAGTTAATCCAATCCGGACGCACCATCTGAGGGCGCGGATATTCCGGGCGGGCATTTGTGGGGCTGACTTCAGCGGCCCATTTGGTTTTAATGTTTTCTCCTTGAGGAGCCCAGCTTTCGGCGAAGAGAATTGTTGAAAGCGACAGGGCGACAAAGATCAATAAAAGCTTTTTCATTTTATGTGATTTTACAAATAAGCATAGGTGCCGATTTTACGTCCGCTAAGACAATAAAAATAATCGTATAATAAAGAAATGCTGCATCGCAAGGTCCAGCATTTCTCAGGGTAATTTTACTTTTTAAAACCGCAAAAAGGTTTTTAGAAGTTTGTCTTGTGGAGTTCGAAGAAGGCCTTTGGATATCTGCATACGGGGCAGACTTCGGGAGCCTTCGTGCCTACTACGATGTGTCCGCAGCGGCGACATTCCCATACCTTCACTTCCGACCTTTCGAATACCTTGGCGGTCTCTACATTTTTCAGAAGGGCGCGATAACGCTCTTCATGGCGTTTTTCGATTTCGGCTACTGCGCGGAACCGTGCGGCGAGGGCGGGGAAACCTTCCTCTTCCGCTGTTTTAGCAAAGCCGTCATACATGTCGGTCCATTCGTAATTCTCGCCATCGGCGGCGGCTCCGAGGTTATGAGCGGTATCGTTAATGCCGCTGAGTTCCTGGAACCAAAGCTTGGCATGTTCCTTTTCATTGCATGCCGTCTCTTCGAAGATAGCGGCTATTTGTTCGTAGCCTTCCTTGCGCGCAACGTCTGCGAAATAAGTGTACTTGTTACGAGCCATTGATTCACCGGCGAATGCAGCTTCCAGATTTTTTTCGGTCTGGGTACCTGCATATTTGTTTTTCATGTCTTTATTTGTTTTTTGTATTTCGTTATTCGGTAATTTTGCTATAAGTTTTTTTGCCGCATCCAGAGGGAAATCCGGACTTGGCGGGTTTGCAATGAGTTTTTGTAAAAGAGCGTGTGCGTTTGCGCTCTGGGGAAGCATATATCCCGCTTCGCGGAAAAGGTCCTCACTGACAATCCTTTCCGACCTTTCTATCGCCTTCATAAGACGGTAAAGGCCATCTTCCTTTGCGCTCTCGGCGAGTTCGGATGCCGCCTTTTCGCTATGCGCTTTCATTCGGGTCATATTGCCGAAAACCTCTACCACCGTCCCTGTCTTTTTCTGCTGGGCAGGCATCTCAACCGGCACCATGCTGATGGCTCCTGACGGGCAGGCATCAGCACAATCTCCGCAGCCAATGCATTTATCTGCATCAATTATGCTGTCCTCGGTATCCGTTGCACCGGTGGGGCATACATACAGGCAAAGGCAGTCTTTTGTACAAAGGCGTATGTTGCGTACTGCTATCTTTTTTACCATGACATTATCTCCTTTCTATCTTTTCAAATTTCCATGAAGGAACCTTGCATACAGGGCAAATCTCGGGAGCTTTTTCGCCTATGTAAACAAATCCGCAGGCGCTGCATACCCATACTTCCTTTCCTTCCATCATGGTTTCGCCATCTTTGAGATAGCGCTGTACAAGGGAGGAGAGTATTCTGCTGACTTTCTCGCCCCAAACGCATACGCGTTGTGCTCCGCGGTCACCGGCGGCCTTTGCAGTCTCGTGGAGCAAGGCATAGCCGTCAACTTCTTTTTTCAAATCCTCGGCAAGACTTAGCACAGTGGCATCCTCCACCGCCGGAGTTATGCTTGCAAAGTAGTCTGCAAGCTGCTTGAAGAGCGTGCTCTCCTCGTTAAGATATTGTTTTTCGCAGCCCAGTGCAAGATTGGAGCAGAGCGCTGCGAGTTGTCCGGTAGAGAGTTTTTGGAGGTCGGAATCGGCCTCAGGTGCGGAAGAGCTTGCCTTAGGAGTAGAAGCGCCTACCGTAGTGGCAGGAGTGCTCACCGTCTCAACCGAATCCGTCGTAAACGCATCCATTACAACCCCCTCAGCCGCATCTTCCGCTGCCGCAGTCACCTCCTCCGGCACAAAGTCCGACTTGGGCGCATCACAAAGCGGACAGGTCCAATCGGCAGGCAAATCGGAGAAAGCTTTCTCCTTTGCCTCGTCATAGACATATCCGCAAATTGAACAAATGTACTTCATAATCTCTTTTAAAACAGATTCTTATCGATAATATCTTTAAGGGATGCTTTCGGAAGAGCACCTTGCATAATTTGAGGCTGACCGTCTTTCGGACAGAAGAGAAGAGTAGGGATGCTTCTGATATTGAAGGCATCGGAGAGCTCCATTTCCTGGCCGGTATCCACCTTATAAATATCCACCTTTCCTGCATACTCATCCGAAAGTTCATCCAAAATCGGCGAGAGCATTTTGCAGGGACCGCACCAAGAGGCGTAGAAATCAACTATTGCTGATTTGTCACCTTCGAATTTCCACTCGTTCGGGGATGCTTCGTAGTTCCATACTTTCTTCAAGAACTCGTCTTTGTTTATGTGTATTGCTGCCATAATTTTAATTCTTTATTTAAATTCCATTGCAAAAATATGACATCTTTATATATAAATCAAATAGATTTGTTCTATATTTGTATCGATAAAACCGATAAGCTATGACAATTCAACAGATGGAGTCATTAGTGTCCCGTTAAAAATGGGACGAGTTAAACAATTAATCAAATAGCCCCGGAATCAGGGGATCATTTAGATCTTTGACATCATTGAAATTAGTCTTGTCGAACAGGTCACGCAAGTGGGTTTTGTCAGTCAATGATATGCTGAGAATTTGCAAAACTTCATAGGTTGAACGTTTCAACTTCATATCATGTTGGACAATAGCCACAAGACAGTACGTGATAATAGCCACACTGATTTGTATGCGAACAGCGTTCTCTGTTGTGCCCCAGAATTTCTTTATCTTGAGATGCTGCTTGAGCCATTTGAAGAACAGCTCGATTAACCATCTTTTCTTATAAAGATTGGCGACATCCAGTGCAGAAAGTTGTTTTGCATTCGTCAAGAAAGTGAACTCACGGTCATCCTCTTCGTCGTAATATCGGACGAGTCTGAATGACTCAGGATATTTTTTCTCGGAGAGATATCCGGTCAGTTTCACTTCCGCATCTGTCATTATGTTCTTTGGCATTCTTCGCTTCCATTTGACTGTCTTATACTTTAAGTTCGTCTTGGCTCTGACAACAAAGAAAGAGTCTGTAAGATGTATCCTATAGAGTTCTTTAAAGGAGTCATAAGCCCTGTCGAATATATAATAAGCATTTGGTTCATAATGGATTGAAGACATCGCTGTGGAATCATGCTTTGATGCAGTGGTTACAGTATAGAAGGCAGGAACTTGTGCTTCAATGTAGTATAAGACATGAGCTTTCACCCCTCCTTTCTTGCTTCGGAACTTTGCCCATGGGAATGTTGCAAGACACAACGGAATCGTTGTTGAATCAAACGCATATTTCTTTCCGGAAATGTCAAGGATGTTGGTCGTCCGCTTCTCGCAGGCTTCCTTCATCATATAGAATGCAAAGTCTTCGAAGATTCTGTAATCACGGTTCTGGTTGGCTGTCGCAAGAGTTGTCTTGGCTATCGGTTCACGACCTAAACCAAGATGATATTGCTTGGCCCTATGAGCCGCGAAAGCAACGATTAAGTCTCGCAGGCTCTCACGGTTACTCAGTTGTCCAAACATCATCGCGAGCATCTGATTCCAGCAAGTGAAATGTTTCACATATCTGTTGCCATCATACTTGCGAACATAGTTGTTGAACTGAGTCCTGTTCGGAAAAGCGGTTAATTGAGAGAATACGTATTTGTCTTGGAACATAGCAGCTATTTGTATTAGACTGCAAAGTTGCAAAATCAAGTCCGTTTCATTTCAAAAAACCGTGTAATCGACTATATTTCAATAATTTCAAAGAACTATTTATCCACTTTTACGGGACAGTAGTGAGATGGAGTATATTGTGGCGCTTGACAAGCACCGTCAATTTGTTAAAGCGGCGAAGGCCTGCGGGGTGTCCCAGTCAACTCTGAGCATGATGATAAAGAAGCTGGAGTGGGAGTTGGACACCATAATCTTCGACCGGGAAGCCAGCCCGATGAAGCCGACTCCCATAGGGAAAAAAATTATCGCTAAAGCAAAGGTGGTTCTGTTTCATGCCGAGCAGCTTAAAGAAATAACTCTTTCCGAAATGCTCAGTATAGACGGAGATGTTCATCTTGCAATCATCCCTACGGTTGCTACGGATATAATTCCGAAAATAATTAAGAATATGCGAAGGGACAGTCCGAAGATTCATATCTATGCCTACGAGATGATGACCTGCGATATTCTCGACAAGCTCTCAGATGCCGAATTGGACATAGCTATCATGGCGACGCCTTTGAATAACAGCAACTTCCTTGAAATTCCCGTATATTACGAGAAATTCTTCGCCTATGTTTCCCCTCTCGATGCTTTATATGAAAAGAGCGAACTCCTTTCAAACAGTCTTCCTCTCGAAAGGATGTGGATGCTCACGGAGGGCAACTGCATGCGCGATCAGGTTTTCCGTTTAGGACGGACAAAATCAGACTACACCGCAAAGTATGAGGCCGGGAGCATAGATACACTCATAAGAATTGTAGATTTAAACGGAGGATTCACGGTAATTCCGGAACTTCATCTCCCCTATCTTTCATAAGAAGAGCAAAAGAATGTAAGACCACTGGTTTCGCCTGAGGCGGTAAGGGAGATTTCGCTGGTAATAAGAAAAGATTTTGTCAGGGAGCGCATCCTGAATGAGGTTGCAAATGCCGTCAAGAAATCAATCCCCGAGCATATGATAGACCCGGGACTCAAGAAATTCGCAATAAAAATCTAAATCATATGACACGTAATGCATATTTGGCATCCAAGCCCCGTTACATGATTCTGGACGGCCTGCGCGGAGTGGCTGCAATCATGGTCTTGTTTTTCCATTGTTTCGAAACCTATATTCCGGTATTCGGCACGCAGATAATCAATCACGGATATCTTGCCGTGGATTTCTTCTTTGTCCTAAGCGGATTTGTAATCGGATATGCTTACAATGACCGGTGGGGCAAAATGACAACCCTGGGATTCTTCAAGAGGCGTCTTACCCGCCTGCACCCAATGGTTGTCGCCGGTACCATAATCGGAGCCTCATTATTCTTTTTCCAAGGAGCGGCTTTCCCTAAAATCATGGAGGTCGAGGCTTGGAAATTCGGCCTCTGCCTGCTGATGGGCCTGCTTATGATTCCTTGCGGGTCCGGACTGGATATCCGAGGTTGGGGCGAAATGAACAGCTTCAACGGCCCGAACTGGACTCTTACATTTGAATATGCGGCCAACATATTATATGCATTCATTTTCTGTCATCTGCCCAAAGCGGCGCTTGCGGTACTTTGCGCTGTAAGTTCATTTTTCATTCTGGACCTTACTCTTGGATGGGATGTGTTCGGCTTGTTCCCCAATGGTCCTCAATATTCGCTTATAGGAGGCTGGAGTCTTAACGCACAGCAAATTTATATCGGCTTCAGCCGTCTGCTTTATCCTTTCCTTTGCGGTCTTCTGATTTCCGAAATTCTTGCCTCCAAACGCAGCGAATCCAATCCCAGCGGCTCCCCAATACGCCTTCGCGGAGGCTTTTACTGGTGCTCGCTCGCACTTATAGTCATATTCTCAATCCCCTGCATTACAGGCAAACCATGCCCCGCAGATGGACTGTATCAGGCTTTCAGCATTATCGTTCTGTTCCCGCTTATCGTGCTTGCAGGCGCAGGGAGCGATATAAGCGATGCTTTCAGCATCAAGCTTTGCAAGTTCCTGGGAGATTTGTCGTACCCCTTGTACATTACTCATTATCCGCTTATGTATATGCAGATGTCATGGGTGGCTGCGAATAGGAATGCGCCTGTATGGATGCATATTGCCGTCAATCTCGGAGTTGTAATTATGTCCATCACTCTCGCTTATGGAGTAATGAAGATATATGATGAGCCCGTTCGCGAGTGGCTCAAGGATCATTGGTTAGGCCGTAAAAAAGTGAAAAGCATCAATTAAGCCGATAATTACTTACCGGATCTGAATGATTTTTTTCAGAAAGGATCGGCCACAAAGAATTCCGGGCGATGGAAATCAGGGTCAGGAGTCTTGATGGGGGCAAGACTAAGATAATGAGGAGTGGAGAGCTTGTCGCCGCATTTATAAACGTTTAAACGAATGTCCCTGAAAGAAGAGATGCCGATATTATGTGCGAAGAAAGAGCTGAAAGCGAACTTAAGTCTGCCTATGCAGTTCGATTCTATATTGTAATAGCCTTTCTCATCGAAAGAACAGAAGAACTCACAACAGGAATCTTCCCACACCCTCCCATTGTCCTTTGTTTCAACTGCGGCGCTCTTTTCCTCCTTTACCTTATAATGCAGCAGAAGGGCGTCTTCACATATAGCGGCGGCAACATACACTTCGGGCTTGTAAGGATAGGCATCCGGCCAATTCACTTTATCGATATTGATATATTCAATCCCATGGTCTTTCAAAACCGAGGGCACTTGTTCTACACTAACGGCAGCCGCTAAAATTTTCTTCATATATTATCTGCTACGTAAAGCCTTTGAAAGAAATCTTAAGGACAACAATAACGTGAACCGGCTATTGCTTTGCACTTTGCAGAACTGTCACATTGCTGCGCTCGAGTCGGGCTGAGAGCCAACGGCGGATACGCTCGGTGGTTTCGG
>LSQX01071414.1_pt1 | contig 12655 bp, 9 predicted proteins | sample 654561 | NCBI WGS metagenome assembly LSQX01 (sample SAMN04489861, study PRJNA283612) | anaerobic digester metagenome | isolation source: 4 biogas reactors fed with cattle manure at either 37C or 55C with and... | place: Denmark: Kongens Lyngby | collected 2014 | reverse complement strand
ATATTATTCTCATATTTCATCCTTTATATAAATTTTTTAGGAACTCTCTTTTGAATACATTTTGTTAATATCTGTTTAATGGAAATTTATAAATCTTCTTCTTATCGACTAATCTTCATATCACTATCTAATTTAAGAAATATTTCTTCTTCTACGCTTTTTTATTTCATTGTTATCTAAATGAATAATAAAAAAAAAATTTGAAAACCAGGCTAATTCTATTAGCTTTAAAACTGGGATAATTATCCTCCAGAATGGGAGTTTTTGTATTTGACTCTTACAATTGCAGCAATGCCTGCGTACAATGAAGCACATGTGATCGCAGAAGTGATTTTGGGATGTAAAAAATATGTAGACAACGTCATTGTGGTAGACGACGGCAGTTCTGATAATACTGCAGAGGTTGCAAAATCTGCGGGAGGGTATGTAGTAAAACATGAGGTGAATAAGGGATACGGTGCGGCTCTCAAATCCTGCTTCAAACTGGCTCGTGAATTTAATGCAGATGTAATGATAATAATGGACTCTGATGGGCAACATAACCCGGATGAGATTCCTCGGCTGCTGGAACCTTTAAAACATGGTGCAGACCTTGTAATTGGCTCCCGATTTATAAATGGTAATGGGAAAAATGTGCCAGCCTACAGAAAGGTCGGCATGAAAATTCTCGATATTGCCACATACCTTGCGGGAGGGATTCTCGTTACAGACTCCCAGAGTGGTTTTCGAGCTTATGGAAAAAAGGCTATTGAAAATGTTCGTTTCGACGGGAATAACATGTCTGCAGGTTCTGAAATTTTACTATATATTAAGGATCACAATCTTAAGTTTACAGAAGTTGAAATTCACTGCAGGTATGATCTTGATCAGTGTTCAAGCCAGAATCCTTTTTTACATGGTATGGAGGTGGCATTTCAAATTTTAAAGAATATGGGATTTAGAAGACCTCTGTATTATTTTACGGTTCCAGGAATATTGCTGATTGCCGCTGGATTGCTTATAGAAATAGCATTTTTACATTTAGTAGGGAGTTTCGGTTTTGGAGTGATTTCATTAATTTTTTTGATGATTTTAACTGGGATTTTTATGGTGTTTACGGGGGTTATACTTCATTTAGTCTCTAAGATGATTTCTCAAATAGTACCAGGTCAAAAAGGAACTGAATCTCTTAATGATGGTTTTTAAACGCAGGCATGAACAAATCCAATGAGTCATTTTCAAAGTGAATAATAACTTTTCATTGTCTTATCAAATTTACTTATTAAATATGGTGTGGGGGTCTGAATGGAACGCTTTGAGGAAGCTAGCATACGTATGGAATGCCCTGAAAAAATTAACGAAAGAGAACTTATGGAGTATTATGGTTACACCGGTTCATTCGGGGTGATAAAATTCTATTTCCGTTACGCATTTAACTGGATATTACAAACAATGGCTAAAATTAGTCCTCATTACGGAATATCTGTAAAACTCCAGAGGATGAGAGGTGTAAATATCGGGAAACACGTATTTCTGGGGCCTGGTGTCAATCTCGATGATCTATACCCTGAATTAATTACAATTGAAGATTACGTCGGTATCGGAATGGGAACAATGATATTTGCGCATTCTAATCCCACCTGTTCCCCGTATCTTAAAACAAAGTACTATCCGAGGGAAGTAAAACCTGTAACTATAAAAAGTGGGGCCTGGATTGCGCCCGGGAGCATAATTCTTGCAGGTATTACAATTGGGGAACATAGTGTTGTTGGCGCCGGGAGTGTGGTTATGAAAAACGTAGAACCTTATACAGTTGTAATTGGGTGTCCTGCTAAGGTTCTAAAGAAACTTGAATAATTAGTGCAATTTACTTTGGGGCTTTCTGGGGGGTTAAGAATGATTAATGCACTAAGTTTTGATCTGGAGTACTGGTATACAGCAGAACTTGTTTGCAGATGTGTACCTGACGAAAAAGAAGATCAAGTAATAGAAGCTGTATATCCCTTACTTGACCTGTTAGACGAATACAATACCAAAGCTACGTTTTTTGTTTTGGGGAAATTAGCAGAAAAATACCCTGAGTTAATAAGGGAAATCTCTGAAAATGGTCACGAAATTGGTTCTCACTCATATTCTCATAAAACTCTTCATGAACTTGGGATAAAAAACTTTGAATATGAGATTGAAAAGACTAACGAAATTTTGAGATCAATTACTGGAAGGTACCCTCTTGGATTCAGGGCTCCGACATTCTCAATTGATAATACGAATAAATGGGCTTTAGATATACTGGTTAAAAATGGTTACAGATATGATTCCAGCATTTTTCCTGTGAAGACAAACTTATATGGAGTTCCGGGCGCTCCAGTTGTTTCTTACAACCCTTCCCTAAATGATATTACTGTACACGATCCAGATGGCCCGATAATAGAATATCCTTTAAGTGTTATAAAGTTTGGAATTAATATTCCGATTTCAGGAGGATTTTATCTCAGGCTTTTTCCAATATCTTTTTTGAAATATGCTATAAATAGAGTCAATATGGAAAGATCTGTTGTTATATACATGCACCCGTGGGAAATGTATTCACATACACGGAAGGTTCAACTTCCTTTAGTTTCTCATTTCATTACATATTACGGGGTTAATTCTGCCTTTAATAAATTAGATTATTTACTTGCAAATTTCAAATTTTCTCCAATAAAAGAGGTATTGGGTTTATGAAATTTGATTTACGCATTTATTCCGGATATTCCCGAAAATTTTCTTCTCAAACTTAAAACATCTCTAAATTCGCAAAAAAGAAAGGACTTTGTAAAATTGCATACTGATGATGATTCATTTAAAGGTGATTTTGAACATTTTGAATTATGAGGTTTCAAACAATCATTGAAATATAAACTGACTTGGGGGCGGTTTTATTAGAATATGTTTCATTTTATTGATAAATAAAGGTGGGATGGTACACTATGTCTCGCAGCTTTGTAATTCTTTAGCTGATTTTAGTGCTGAATGTGATGTTTATCTAATTGCTCCAGAAGGTATTAATGAAAATCTCTTTAATAGTCGTGTAATTTTGAGAAAAATTCCTTCTATTGATCGACATGGGTATCGAATAGATCTGATGATTAAGTATCTTTTGGATATTGGTCCCGATATCATACACACCAGTATGGTGCATCCATTCATAGTTCCTTTACTACCGGTCTTAAAAAAAATAGCTCCTGTTGCTGCTACAGTGCATGACGTTCAGTTACATTCTGACCAAAAGAATCTCATCTGCGACATGAGTACATTAATTACTTCCAAACTTGCGGATTTGGATTTTGTCCATGGGGAAAAACTCAAATTAGAGTTGATTAAGAGAGGTGTTTTGAATTCAAAAATATCTATCATACCTCATGGGGATTACTCCTTTTTTAGCTCTATAATTCATAAAAAAATTAATGAAGAAGAAAATACAATTCTATTTTTTGGCAGAATACTTGAGTATAAAGGAATAGATTATCTAATAAAAGCAGAGCCTCTGATATCCGAAAAAATACCCAATATTAAGATAATTATTGCTGGTAGTGGTGATTTCTCTAAATATGAAAGCATGATAAATCATAAAAATCACTTTGAAATAATCAACGAATATATCCCGGATGAGAAAGTTTCTGAATTATTTCAAAAGAGTTCAGTTGTCGTTCTTCCTTACATTGAAGCGTCACAAACCGGGATAATTCCAATAGCTTACGCTTTTAAAAAACCTGTAGTTGCAACAGATGTGGGAAGCCTTTCGGAAGTTATTGTAGATGGTGTTACAGGTTTTATCGTACCACCTAGAGATTCTAAACTTCTAGCCGATTCTTTATTAAATATTCTACTCAATAAAAATTTAAAGAATAGTATGGGTAGTGCAGCATATGAATTTATGAAAGAGAATATGTCATGGAAAGGGATTGCTCAAAAAACCATAGGAGAGTATCAGAAACTTCTGGGGAATTTCGAAAAACCCCGGTATTTAATCGGTAGCTTGCAATAATTATCTACCTGTTTATACAAACAACACTCTAAAATAAAAAAAATTAAATTTCTCTTATTTGAGGATTAATTATCTTACCAGAAGAGGGACCATCTGATGATAATACCTGACTTATTTAGATTAAACGATTGGAGTACAAGAAGGTTTAATCTATTTATATGGTCTATTCTGGTAGCTTATGATTTTTCTTTTATCTCAAATGTGCCTTTATATAGCATAGAAATATTGTCGAAAATACTCGGATTTGTTATTCTTACCTTCATTCCCGGATACATTATCTTAAGAATTTTTAAAGTACATGATATTGATAGAGTGGTAACCCTTCTATTAGCTGTTGGTTTGAGTCTTTCTTTTATTATGATCTTTGGATTTACTGTGAATATGTTTCTTCCATATATTGGGGTTTCAAAGCCAATTTCAACTTTTCCTCTTTTCTATTCTTTAAATATTTCAATTTTAGTCTTGATGATTATTTGTTATTTCAGGGATAAAGAATTCAATTCATCTCAAAATCAGTTACGTATTACATTTTCTCCGATGTTATTCTATTTGATTCTCCTGCCTTTATTCAGTATATTTGGAACAGAATCTGTGAATCATTATAATTTCAATGTGCCTGTTCTGATATTACTTTTTGTAATATCATTATCCCCCATATTAATCGCTTTAGATAGAATCTCAAGGGACCTTTATCCTTTTATGATTTTATCCATTTCACTCGCAATACTGTATAATATGAACTTAATTTCAACTCATTTATGGTCTTATGATATATTTTATGAAGCACATACTTCAAAATACGTCCTAGAAAATGGCATATGGAATCCAGGTAATAAAACCATGGTACCTCTCCTTTTATTCACTATTTTAAGTCCAGTTTATTCTTTAATTTGTGATTTAAACGTTATATGGGTTTTCAAGATAATATTCCCATTTTTTTTCTCGTTAACCCCTCTTGCCTTATATTATGTCTATAAAGAACTGGATTTTGGAAATTACAAAATAGACTCTGAAATAGCAATGCTATCAGTATTCGTATTCATATTTTTCTATGGATTTTATAAAGATATGCCCGATAAACAGCATATTGCAGAGCTGTTTCTAGCGCTTATTTTGATTCTAAGTATTTTTAATACTCAAAAAAGAATTCTTCTTTTTATATTTTCTTTTTCCTTAGTGGTATCCCATTATGGTATAAGTTATTTTTTTGTGTTTTCTCTTATTTTTGTATCCATGATGAGCAGATTTAGAGTTAATGCGGATACCTCCTTTTTAACACCAACCTATACTCTTTTGTTTTCTGTACTCACATTCAGCTGGTATATCTATATCTCAGCTGGAGATGTATTTGAGGTTATCACTCAGGTTGGGTATCACTTTCTAAGTGGTATAAAGGATATATTTCAAGCAAATGATGATGGTAGATCAGCTTCAGCTTATCTGTCATATCTCTCTAATGGAATATTATGGGTTATTTATATGTTAATACATTTAATTCTCCAGTTTTTTATATCTATCGGGGTCTTGAATCTATTGTTATCTATTATGCATAAAAAAACTAAATCCTTTGAGATTTCTCTACTTACAATTATTTTTTATGCGTTTCTCTTTGTCCAATTCTTTAAAACTTATGGAATGGGACTCGATAGAATTTTGCAAATAACTTTGATTTTATTATCTCCTTTATCAATTTGGGGGTATAGTTTCTGTGTAAAAAATCTAAATAGTGTGTATGCGCGTATTATTTCTAAAAGGATTTATCGTAATAAAGAAAATGGAAATCTAAATTTAATTTTTGAATCCACATTAACCAGAAACGAAGCTATTAATAAAAATCACATAACTAATCTCTCTAAAAAAGCAAGACTCTGTTTTTCTATATTTTTAATGATCTTTTTTGTATTTAATTCCGGATTTATATTTTGGATGACTGGATACCCACTTCCGGGCTACTGTATAAATATAAATCCAAATTCCGGTTGGCCTGTTTATTCTGAAAGTGAGATCTGTGGAGTTGACTGGCTCAAATCTCACGAGAATGAGCATAATAAAATAGCTGTATTCAACCAGTGGGATACTATAAAGAGCAGAGATGGTTTATTAGTCGCAGAAAATTTCTACTCAAAGGATTTAATCCCAATTCAAACAAACACAACAACACTATATAATTCATATTTATTTCTCGGGAAATATTCCGTGGATAAAGTAGAAGATGGTGAAGAAGACGTGGATTTACAAGACACATTATTTTATAATTCCACATTAAAAAATTCTAATAAAATATATAATAGTGAAAAATCCCATTTATATCTGGCGGAGTAAAAGATAATTTTGCACAGGGATCGTAATAAGCAGGCAAAAAAACTATTAAACCAATGGCAAATGAAGGAGTTCGACGATGATTTCATACATTCAAACAAAAATACATCACATTAACTTCCTTCATGACTCTTTATTTAAAAATGCTTTTTTTCTCATGCTCTCAAGCATATCTACTGCAGGGTTTGGCTTTATTTTCTGGTTTCTGGCTGCAAAATTTTATTCCGCAAGCGATGTGGGAATTGCAACTGGAATTATGTCCTCAATGACATTAATTGTTAATTTATCAAGATTTGGCCTTGATTATTCAATTATCCGTTTTTTTCCCACGCATGATAAATGTAAGGTTTTCAGCACATCTACAGTTATTTCAACATTAATTGCATTAATCTTTGGCTTAATATTTATATCAGGGATAAATTCTTTTTCACCAGAACTCTCTTTTTTAAGATCACCACTATATACTCTTTTTTACTTCATATCACTTACTTCGAGCTCAGTAATATTCATGGCAGGTATCTTTTTTGTCGCAATTAGAGAAGCAGAATTTCAACTGTATTTGAACCTGATTGTGGGTTCCAGAGTGCTGTTTGTGATACTATTTATCTCTCTGGGAGCTATTGGAATTTTCTATGCAGTGGGTGCCTCATTCTTTATTGCATTTTTAATTTCTTTAGTTCTAATTTTGAAGTCCGGGACTGATCTAAAACTGAAAATAGACCGTAAATTTTTGACTGATAGTTTTAATTTTTCTGCCGGAAACTTCCTTACAGGTTTGTTTATGACTGTTCCGAATACGTTATTGCCAATTATGATCCTGAATATGCATCTGGTTGAACAGGCAGCTTATTACTACATTGTCTTTGGGATTGTGTCTTTATTATTTATGATTCCAGAATCTATCAGTACATCTTTGTTTGTTGAAGGGAGTAATGGTCAATCACTGAAAAAAACCGTTATTCAATCACTTGTCATTATATTTTTGCTTCTAACTCCAATTGCGTTATTTTTCTACTTATATGGCAGCCTGATACTCGGATTCATTGGGCAGGATTATGTTGCAGGGGGTTCAGGTGTTTTCAGGCTAATGATCTTTGCCAGTTTTTTTGTGGTGGTGAATAATGTCTACTTTGCAATAAAAAGGATTCAGAAAGATACTAAGGAAATTACATTACTTAGCGGAATAATTTTTATTTTGTTAATCGGATTGGCTTTTCTGCTTATACCTGTTCTTGGGATTGAAGGGATCGGATATGCCTGGATAATCAGTTACGGAACTGGAGCGTTGATAATTCTAATTCAGGTTTTCAGGAAGGCCAGGTTCCAGAATTTATTGATAAAAGCGATGTAACAGTATTACATAAATTACACAAATGTAAGACTTACAATTTTTGCAATAATGTTATGGCACAATATGATAGCAATAAATGAACTCTCAGAAAACTATGGTTCGTAATGGTTACAGTTAAGAATACTACAGTTTTTGGTAAGACCTGAAGACTTTATTTTTGAGCTCATCCCAAAACCCAGTTTTGATCCCAATTATCAGAATTATTCATGAATGCTTTCACAATCAGGAGATTGATTGGTCACTCAAAATACGAGACCCAAAAGAGCAAATTTCGAGTTTTGGGATAGGCTCTTTGATTAATTCCATAATTTTTGGCAGTGTACCAAAAGTCCTGTACTGCTAGTAATTCATGCAGGCTCCTTCCGTTCTCAAGGGTAAATTGGATATCCGGGCATGAAACTGCACTTGAGATGCTTTATATATTTTGGTTTTCTCCGTCTTAATGATCCCGGCTCTTTCAGGTATAGGAGATTCCCCGTTATACAGTTCTCTTTACAGTCTTCTTGCCTGGTTTTCTCTATGGGTTGTGGTGATAGCAATTACTATCACAGATTCTTAATACGAAAAATAATTTAGCAGAAGCAATAACAGTTGAATGTTTTGAAGCTAAATCTTATATACTCTCAGATATACAGTCAGGGGTTTACATTTTCTCCTGTAAAAAATAACAAAAATTTTATTCAAAAGAGTCGTGATATAAAAAGGAAATATTCTTCTAAATAATGGCTAGTATAACTATTTTTCTTATTTCATATTCTTTAATATTAATATAGTTAATCACGTTTAGTAATAAAAGGGGGTTTATTGTGTATAAAAGTTTTTTGAATACTTTATCCTGTCCACGTTGCCTGGGAAATCTTCAATTAAATGAAATTCAAAATGAGATGGATAATGTTACTAAAGGAAGCCTTCATTGCATAAATTGTCATTTAAATTTTGATATCGAAGAAGGAGTTTCTATTTTTGGTCTAAAGCTTGATCATAAGGAAGAAAGAATAAAAGAGATCAATGCTGAAAATGAATGGACTTCTACTGCTAATGATCTGCAATCTCATATAAATTTTGCAAAGTCTAGTTCTCAAAAAGGTAAGCAGATTATCGATTACATAGAAGCTTTTGATGAGAACTCTATGAATAGAAGAAAGGTATTAGATATCGGGTCCGGTTGGGGGTGTTTTCAGGCTTGGCAGTTTGCGAGTAGGGGTTATGATGTAACCGCCACAGAGATATGCCCGGAATTTATCTTTGCATCAGATAAGGTGGTAAAAGAATGTTATTTTGAAAGAGTAATTACTGACTGTACAGTGCTACCTTTTAAGGATCAATCATTCGATATAGTATTTTGCAAGGAGACCCTTCATCACATCAATGACCCTAAATCTCTTTTAGACGAAATCTGGAGAGTTTGTTCTCCAAATGGACTAATTATCATCAAAGAACCCTGTGTGTCATCATTGCTAAAATTATTTATCACAAAGGTTAATAGAGCAGCAAGAATTGGAATTACACATCATTTTCGCACATCTAATGAATATATGGAAACAATAAATGATATCACATCTAATCCTGTAATTAACCGTGAAAGCTTCACAAAAGATTTTCGTTTTATTAGATACATACCATTTTCAGATTTTATAAATAATCTCTCGATAATTATCTTAGGATCCGACTTTGAAGTGTTTGGTATTAAACGAACAGACTATAAATCTGAAGTTCAGGTAAATAGAGAAATAATTCCAATAAATATAAATGAATTGAACCTTGCTCAAATTAAATATTATAGAGATGATCTAATTCCTGAAGTTTTAAAGCTTTTCTATTAATTTGGCATGAAAGTACTTCCAGATACTTTCATTTTTTGGGCATGTTATTCCAAGAATATCATGAGCGTTTTTAAATACTTAGCTTCCCGTTCGGGTATTGTTTATTTAACTGGAATTTCCTGCAGCTTCCGGGAATGGACAGATTTCCCGGAATCTGTTGTTACATCTTCGATTTATATTCTTAATTACATTTTTACTGTAAAGAGGATAAGCATGCAAACTATTGTGAATCTCATCCAAAAAAACGGTTTTATTCTCAGATCAATAAGATTTTTTAATTTAGTTTCATTATTTGAATATTTATTTTCTAACTTTCACTATCCAATGAAGTAAATTTAATTATTGAGTAATGATACAAACTGTAAGGAATATTTCTTCTATTAAGTTTATTTACTTTCCAGTTTCTAAACCTATGTGCTTTTAAATTTGTAATTTGATGCAAAAAAATGACTATGAGTACTTAACATAATCTGAAAGTTTGCTCTACATCCGTAATTATAATGAATAACATCCGGAGATCATATGAAAGATTTTACAACTACTCATTGTAATAATCCTCATGATAAAGTCCGTTCCCATAATCATGGCCATTCTGGAAAAATTCCTTTGAAATACAGGATAAAACATTTGTGGCACAAAATTGAATCCAGTTTTTTCTTCGTAGCTCTTGCAAGCTTATTTTGGTTAATATATAAGTCAGGAACCAAACCCTCAAGAATTGTTTATCCCTGCCAGAGAGTTGCTGCTACAAACCTGAGTACATTTGTAATAGTTGCAGTAGCTTCTCCACTTTATTTGTTTCTAACAAAAATTAGAGGTTTTTTCACTCAGGATTTTAAATTTAGTAGATTATCTCTGTTTACATTAATCCTGGCTTCTATATTTGGATTTGGATTATTTTTAACTACGAATTACTTTAATGGGCCAGTAGCCTCTCCTGTAGAATCTGGACCTGGAATAAATTCTTCCATTGAATCTGAATCTGGTCAAATTGAATTTACAACAATTCCGGCTGCATATGATTTACCTTCTCCTCATCGAGTTGTAACAGTTCATAATTCAAATGCTTCTACCTGGGAAGGAGAGGGAAATCCTAATAACTACATGAATCAAACTGAAATTGATAAAATGGTAGATTCTGGAATTATGGAATTGACTGGAACAACATCTCCTCAAGAAGGATGGAGAAAGATAATTCCATATACTGCCGGGCAGTCAGTTGTAATTAAAGTGAATTTTAATAATAACTGGCATTTTTCCTCTAATGGGTTCTATTATAATGATGATTCCAATACAAATATGCTTAATTATGCTGCAGTTGTAAATTCCGTAATAAGGGGATTGAAGTCTGCTGGTGTCCCTTCGGAAAAAATATGGATAACTGACCCATCAAGGCCTATACATGATAAATTTAGGGAAAGAATTGAAGACAAGGGAGTGCAGTACTATATAAATCAAAATTGTGAGGCATACATTGAAGGAAGACCAAACGTTTCAGTGACCGGTTATGTTCCAGATGACTCTGTATATGCATCTACAAGCACAGCATATGATGAAAAAATAAGACCTGCTCAAGTGTTTGCTGATGCAACTTATATAATTAATATGCCTCAGTTAAAAGGACATGGAATGAAGAGTGTTGGGAGGGTTACTTTTAGCTTAAAAAACAATTTTGGAAGTGTGTATTATACTTCCGATGCTCTGGGTGATGACCCTGCACATAATGCCCAGCCATTTGCAAAACTTTTGGCAGATATCAATAATAATCCAGTTTTTAGAGAAAAAACAAGATTAGTTGTAGGTGATGGCATAATGGGTAATCCCGATATTAATTATGGTCCGCCTACGTTATGGAAGTCATTTGGAAACAAGCCTCCGGAAACACTTTTCTTTGGAGTTGACCCCGTAGCAACAGACTCGGTCATGGTAGATTATGTTAGAAGAGAAGTAGGTTCACAGGCGACAGGTCTTGTCCAATCTTATGCCGCTGAGCTGGGATTGGGAGTTTCAGAGTCCTGGAGTGATCAAGAAAATTATACTTACATAGACTATCACCCAATAGACCTCGATAATCAAATATGAACCATTTCTGAGGGAAGACCCAGATGTCTTCCAATCTCTAAACTTTTTTATGTGCACTCGGCTATTTCTTGAGTTCTACCGGTTTCAGGTCATGATCAGGTTTTGATCTAATAGGGTAAATTTCCAGTATTTAATAACAGAAAAATAGAAAAAGTACTTCTAAATTATAATTATGGATTCACACATTTCTAATTTATAATTATAGAATAATACATCTTCAAATTACAATTACGGAATATTTCAAAAAATATTTTGTAATCTTTCAAATAGTCAATATCTTATGTAACTATTAAACCTCAGAATAGTTTTTTCTATTGAATTTATTTACTTATTCTGCTTAATAAATCAGAACGTGGGGGATAGTTTCACACAGAGTTATTAAATTCAATTCCAATATTCGAATTCTACGGACGTTGAAATTAACTCTCAATGTTTTAATTCATCGACATAATGGAATTGAAGATTTTCAAAGGTTTCATAGAATAAACTCATTCGAAGGCGTTTAAATGCTAGTAAGTGTGATATCCAGTGCTGTCTCAATGGTAAACACAACCGGAATTCCTGTATTTGAATACGCAATTGTATTCGGATTGGTTTTATTTCTCCTGATCAAGGATATCCTCTCAGTATCGGAAGTGCAAAGAAAAACTATAATAAGTTCTTTAAATATGGTGATCGGACCACTGCTGGTACTTTTCATTGCAACTGTTGTCTATAAAATTATAGAAATTTTGTAACTTGATGGCGTTTTCGGGTTTTTTCTTCATATTGGATGGAGTGAAGAGCCTGCGTGTGGAGGTAAAAAAGTTAGCATGGATCAACCTGAAATCCGAAGCCTGATGTTGTTGCAATCATATCCAGGGGGCATGTTTCTCCTTTGATTTACAGGAAATCCTGTCATGAATCGTTTACTGTTCTCTCCTATCTTGAGGCCATAAGTATAATTTTGCTAATCCGTATAATTTGGCTAACAGGAAGTAGGTTGCTATGCCGAAAATAACTATCGTAACCAGTATCAATTTGATTATTGTATTTTCTGGCAATATCATAGACACAATTTCATAATTTAGTGAT
>LSQX01334510.1_pt1 | contig 12656 bp, 9 predicted proteins | sample 654561 | NCBI WGS metagenome assembly LSQX01 (sample SAMN04489861, study PRJNA283612) | anaerobic digester metagenome | isolation source: 4 biogas reactors fed with cattle manure at either 37C or 55C with and... | place: Denmark: Kongens Lyngby | collected 2014 | reverse complement strand
AATCGGGAAGTTCCATTTGAACCCGGCGGTCGAATCTACCCGGACGAAGCAATGCTTTGTCAAGACTCTCAGGACGATTGGTAGCAGCCAGGATAACGACTCCTTTTCTTCCGTCGAAACCATCCATTTCCGTAAGCAATTGGTTAAGTGTCTGTTCGCGTTCATCGTTGGTGGTCATTCCGTCACGCCTTTTACCGATGGCATCGATCTCATCTATAAAAATAATGCAAGGTGCCTTTTTGTTAGCCTGACTGAAGAGGTCCCGTACTTTGGCGGCACCCATTCCAACGAACATTTGAACAAACTCAGAGCCGGAAAGGGCAAAGAAGGGTACTTTGGCTTCACCGGCGACTGCTCTTGCTATCAGCGTTTTACCGGTTCCCGGAGGCCCTACCAGCAGTACTCCTTTGGGCAGCGCGGCGCCTATTTCGCCGTATTTCTCAGGATTATGCAGAAAATCGATTATTTCGCCGAGGGACTCTTTAGCTTCATCTTGTCCCGCAACATCGGCAAAGGTGGTTTTTATCTCATCTTCAGCATAGATTTTCTCTTTATTTTTTCCGAAACTCATATAGTTCCCATCCATTCGTCCGCGCATCGATTTCATGGCACTTCTCCACAAGAAGAAGAAAATTGCTCCTGGGAGTTGGCATCATCCATTTTCCCCACTTGATAAATGGCATCTTGCTGATTGCCTTATCGGTCAACGGTACCATTGGGCGTGGTAAAGAAAATTTTATTTCCGTCAATATTGACCTTTTTGACTAATGACGAATCAACTTTATTTATAAAATTGCTATAAGTCGTGGGAATGATCTTCGGTTTGAACAGAAACGGGAAGACAAAAGAGTTAAGAAGCAGTAGCAGAGCAAATGTCCATAGTAAACTTCTCCAATTAACATTAGGACTCTGTGAAGAGTTTTCGGGAGTATTATTATTGTTCATTATTTAATATTTGTTATTGTTTAGCATTATATCAGGTTCTTCATTACGTAAAATAATGGAGAGCAAATAATGTGCGATTCACTATATAAATATAACAATAATAACGAACGTATGTGCATTTCTTTGGCTAAAATCGCACAATTTTCTACAATATGTCCACAAAAGATTTTTTCTCTCTAAGAGATCTTAAATAACTCTTCTCTAAGGGGTAAAAATAGAAATAATCTGAATGAACTTCTCACAAACGTATCATACCTTTGGAGTAGAGGCGGGCGGTACCGGAAATGAGGACGCGGTCGCCGCAATCTTCGCAATAAAGAGTGCCTCCGCGGGGCGAAATTTGTTTGGCGGTCATAACGCGTTTGCCAAGACGTTCACTCCAATAGGGGATAAGCGTACAATGGGCCGAGCCGGTTACAGGATCCTCCAAAATGGTGCTCTGCGGGGTAAAGAAGCGGGATACAAAGTCAACTTCGGGCTCTGATGAGGGGGCGGAAATGATCACTCCACCCGGATCCATATTGACCATATCAAAGAGGTTGCGGTCGATCTCTATATCTTCGATCTGCTGTTGTGATTGATATATTAGCAGGTAGTCGCGTTCTTTTAATACTTCCAGTGGCTTGATACTTAAAGAATCATACGTCTCTCTTGGGAGTGTCGCGGGCAGTGCAGGTCGGGAAGGGAAGTTGAGCGTAAAGAGGTCATTATCCACAGCTACTCTCAATTCTCCGCCGGCGGAGGTAAAGAGTATCTCATCTATGGGCTTATCTGAGTCTCTTGCGATGATGAACGCTGTCGCAAGAGTGGCGTGACCGCAAAGATCCATCTCGATGTCGGGGGTAAACCAGCGTATGGAATAACCCTCCGTGTAGCTGTTTTTTATGAAAAATGCGGTTTCAGCCACCCCATTTTCAGCTGCTATTTTAAGCATCAAATCATCTTTGAGCCAATTGTCAAGCGGTATTACGCAGGCGGGATTGCCTTTGAAAATCTCGTCAGTAAAAGCATCGACATGATAAGAGTTAAGTATCATAGTCTATAAGTTTTGTTGTTTGTTAAAACAGCGTTTTTTCTTCATTCAAATTGACCTGTACAATATCGTTGTCTTTGAAGTACCAGATATATCCGGTAACTCCCGGAAGGCCGATTTGCTCAAGATTCTTCATATAGTCGCACACCTGCTTGCGGTATTTTGCGTCATCGTGTTTTCCGAACTTATAATCTATCACAATTGTTTCATTTTCTCCTATAAGAATCCTGTCGGGGCGTTGTGTCTCTCCGTTTTTAATAAGTATCTCTTGTTCGTTAAGTGTATCGTAAGTACCATCAAACCAGTGCCTGTCTGCTACTGATTTTATTCTTTTAGCGAGAAAATTCTTCGCCTCCTCTCGTTCAGACACCTTTAGGTCTCCCTGGATGACTGCCCTGTTTACAGCCTTCTGCAGGTCATCTATTGTGCGAATTTCTGATAGTATATCGTGGAGTACCAGGCCTTTGATACGGGGACTCTCCAAAGGATCCTTTTCAAATTCAAAAAAGTCGCGCGATCGGAATGACTGCTCGAGTCTGTCACCAATAGGGATTGAACGGAATGATTTGACCTTATGTGGGGTGATGCCTTTCCCGATGACTTCAATCTTCTCCTGTCTTCCCTTTTCCTGCTCTGAGGCAATTTCAAGAGCCTTGTAATAGCGCCAGTTGCCATTATTTGCGCGTAATTCAAAACAACCATCACTACACTCCTTCATCTTTCCACTTTCAGCCTGTTTCCTGACAAAAGAGCTGAGTTTATAGGCCATATTCTCCTCCTCGGATAGATCAGGCGAATAGATTACCATCTCGAAATAGGCGCGTGTCATTGCCACATAAGCGATGTTCAGGGTATCTATATGGGTCTCTTTTTTCTCTTTCTCAAACTCTTCGTCGAAGTCCGTGTATCCTTTGGTCGTGTATCTTACAGGAACCAGGCCTATCTCTTTGAGCTTTTTCTCTTTTGGTATGCACCATAGATAGGGAGCAAAAAGACCGGTTTTGACAGTGGTCTTTTCTTTGAAAAATGGGATTATGACCGCTTTAAAACCTAGTCCCTTCGCTTTGTGTATTGTCATTACACGCACAGCATTTTGGTCGGCAGAGGAATTGATTTTTACATTCTGACCACTTTCCTCCCACCACTCCAGAAATGCAGGCAAATCGGATCCATTACGCGTCATAAATCTATTAACCTCACCCAGAAATGCTTGTACAAACTCAATCTCATACTCCGGTATCTCATAATAAATACTTCTGAGCATCACCTCACAACTTTCATAAAGTGAGAGAGCTTTCAGATTATCTCTCTGATCCTCGTTAAATAGGGCAGTAAATATAGCCTCACAACCCTCTTTAAGTGGCATTTCTGCTAATTCCTTAATGGTTAAATCGCCTATATTGCTCTCCTGATTCTCCGTAAAAAGAGTTTTGAGCATCAGCTGGTTAACCTGGTCATCCGGATTGTCCCGGTATTTAAGGAGTGACACAATCTTGAGGACTGCCCTGGAATATCCAAGCACCAGCACTTCTTCAGTGACGACATTGATCCCTTTTGAAATCATTTTATCCACCACCATTTTTCCTTCATTGTTGGTGCGGACAAGTATCGTGATGTCGCGTAGCTCATATCCATCGTCTGTAAGCCGTGCTATCTCGCCAAGATCATTGACATCGTCTGCTTTGCCTGCAAGTGCATCCAGAGCCTCCTGCATCCAGGCTTTTTTATCCTCTTTATCGACTTCAAAAACTCTAACTTTAACAGCTCCTGCATCATAGCGGTTGAGGTTGCCTTTGTTAATATTTCTATTGGGCATTTTCTGATAGCAATCTTTGTATACCTTATTTGCCTCCTCGAAGATTTCCGGTTTCATAGAACCATCATTCTTCTCTGCGATGCTATGAAAGAATGTACTGTTAAAGCCCACTATCGTATCGGCGCTTCGCCAATTCTCCTTTATATCCTCGGGAGTGACCCCTTTAACCTCCGGGAGATTCCTCAGAAGAGAGGAGTCCGAGCCTCTGAATCTGTAGATACTCTGCTTGACGTCTCCTACAATAAGATTGTCATTGCTATTGGCGATGTTGTTGTCGATCAGAGGCTCGAAATTTTGCCATTGTAGCTTAGATGTATCCTGAAATTCGTCCAGCAATATATGGTCAATTCTGTTCCCGATTCTTTCATAGATGAAGGGAGTGTCGCTCCGGTCAATTATTCTGTTTAGGATGTCAGCCGTGCTGCTGAGAAGGACAAGATTATTTTCCTTGAGATATTTGTCCAGTTCTTTGAAAATGTCGGTTGTGAGTCCCAGGAGATAGATGTTTTTTCGAATAGTTTTTGCCGTGTTGTATGTGATAAAATGGTTGTCGAAGTAGGACTTTAAATTATCAGATAGCTTCTGGAGGTCATCTAAATAAGTGTCTTTATAATACTGATATATCTCTTTTTCTTGTTTATTTGTGCCGGCATAGCACCATTTTGAAGCATTGTGGAATGAATCGCAATACAGTTTTCCTCCGGAGTTTTCATATATGCCATGGATAATTTTTTCAAATCCATTTCTTGCTGACCTGTCGTCAACTCTCATTTTTGCTATGATTCCATTTACACGATCATATTCGGTAATTATATCCTCAGCCAGCACCTTTGCTTCATTTTCGAATTTTGTTGTGATTGTACTGATATCCTGCAGGAACTTTTTTATTTCTGTTTTTGGATCTTTACCGGAACCATCATCAACCCTATAAAGAGATCCCGCTTCGCCTCTTTTTTTGATAAGAAAATCCTCTTTGTAGAATAGGTCCGAAAATCTATAGAGCTCTTTGCGCACATCCCAGGAACGGCCCTCATCAATAACGCTGCGCGAGTAATCTACAAGCCATTTCAACAAAGTTTTATCCTGATCATCCCCGAGAGAGTCCATCATACGGTCGATCGCCTCTATGGTAGCACCTTCTGAGTCAAGTTCCACATCGTATGAGCCATATTCTCCCAATTCCCTTGCAAAGGTCTTCATTACCAGCTGGAAAAACCTATCAATTGTACTTACATTAAAGCCGGAATAGTCGTGAAGAATCTCTTTCAGGAGCTTCTCTGAATCATTATCCCCTTTTGCAGCTTTTAAAAAGAGTTTCTCCAGTATGCGCTCTTTCATCTCATCAGTGGCCTTGTTGGTAAAGGTTACCGCAAGGATGTTTCTATGTGGATGTGGATTGCCGGCGCCATAGCTCTTTTCAAGCATCTTTAGGTAGGTCTCAGTCAGTTTATGCGTTTTACCTGCACCTGCAGAAGCTATAATAATCTTAGGGTTCTGTTTTGTCTTGCACATATTGGGTAGGTTTTACAAGATTTTACAAATGTTTTGGTAATTGCAGTAACGGCAGGCACCAAATTCTCCGTCATCAAAAGTTATGGCTTTGAAAGGTACTTTTTCATCGAATATCTCCTTAATTTTCTCCTTTACTTTATCCTCAAATTCATTCATGATCTCCTTTGTGAGCCCCTCCTGAGAGCGCAAGCCCTTATTTTCGTGGAAATGTCTTAGCGCAAAGACAGCAGGTAGGATATTGTCTCCATTTTTTATATCAGGCTGGTGCAAATAGAGCATTTTATAGAGTAAAAGCTGGAATGAAACCGAGTTTTTAACGCAAGAGCCATTTTTTTCTTCTTTGAAAAGTTTTGGTATCGTATCATTGGGTTTGGCTCCCTTTTCATCGCGCATTTTTCCATCCACACTCCCCGTTTTGTAATCTATGATCCTTATCTTACCGTTCTTTTCATCAACCCTGTCGATGGAGCCTTTGATCTTCACAGTGCCGATATTGTCAACAGCCATTAGATACTCGATTTTCATTTCAGCTGCCATAAATGTGAAAGGAGTATACTCTTCATCTATTTCGAGGGTTTTATCCACAAAATCAGCGATCAATTCGAATACTATTCTTTCCTGTCCGGAGAGATCGTCATAACTGACGGTGTTATTTGCATAGCTATATCCCCGTTTTTCCCTTGCTTTGGCAAATCCTTCAAGTATCAGTCTCTCAATCTTCGTTTTGTCCTTTTTTAAACCTTCTATCTGACTTTTATTCCATTTCACCCCGCAAAATTTCTCATCCGGCAAATAGAGCTTCTCCATCACATAGTGAAAAATTGTACCGAATTGTGCTCCGTCCACCTCTTCCACCACTTCATCCTCTTCGCCGATTCCTTCTACGTGTTTGAGGTAGAACAATCTTTGGCATTTGAAATAATCATTGAGAGTGGAGGCGGAAAAACTGCCGTTGAAATCGCAGTCAGGCCTCTGAATGTACTTTTCACGCAGTTTCGCCATTATAGCTGGACCCTTTTCGATATCCAGGTTGTTCTCCTCCCTGCCTTTCATGTTGTAGGAGAGTGCCAGCTGCGTAATATCCAGCCTCCTTTTTCCATCCTGCGGTATATTGTATCCATATTTAAGTTGGTGAATATAACGGCTCGGTTCTCCGACTTTAGTGCCCTCAGTGCGGGAGTCATATATGAGCCAGATTTTTTCCGCCCGGCAGATACTGCGGTAGAAATGGTATGCGGAGATGGAGTCCTGATACTCATAAGTGGGGAGGCCGAACCCAAGCCGGATATTATATGGTATAAAGGAGTTGCTCACATTTGATGAAGGGAAGATACCCTCATTGCAGGAGAGGATTATCACATTTTTAAAATCGAGCGCTCTGGTCTCCAGAGGTCCCATAATCTGGATGCCTTGCAGAGGTTCACCCTTGTAGGGGACTGAGAGCACTGAAACGATTTGCTTTAAGATCCGGAAATAGGTCTTAATATCATCTATTGGAAGATTTAGGTCCGAGATACGTTTGACCGTCCTCAGGTAGTGGTATGCAGCCTCTCTGTCTATGCCGGTTAGATGTCTCTGAATAAGTAAAAGAATATTCTCGAGCCAATTACCAATGTTTTTGGTGTCGGGAGTTGTGCTGAATATTGCCTTGAATAACTCATTTTCAATGAATTGTTGCTCGCCGGTCTCAATCGGTTGCTCGTCAATGTCGGGTTGCTGTTGATCGCCCTCAAATGGTTGCTTGTAGCTCTCAAGTGCATCCGGATTGATATATATGAGGTTTCTGCCTATAATCTCATCCTTGATGCTCTTAAGTCCCTCTTCAGGGAGTACAGCTGTAAGGAAGGGATGGCTGAGAAGCGCAATGACGCTTTTATGGTGAAATGAGACCCCACCACTCTTATTTGGACGAGTTTTTTTGTGAAGCTCCTCCAGTTGGGAGACAAATGTGGCAGTGTGTGAGTTGATCAATGGATAACCCATCGTGACATTGACCTTATCAACGCATTTCGGAATGGAATTGAGCATTGGATGGAGCAGACTTTCATCGGGTAGAACTATGGCGGTCTCTTCAAGGTCAACGTTTGGGCGAAGAGTCCCATTTTTATCACAGTAAATACCTTCCAGTATTTCCGTCACATATCTCGTCTGACCAACTGCTGAGGGGACACTCACAATATTAATTTTTCCAGGTCCTACATCATCACGAAGGGGTTCAAGGGGTGTCCCGTAAGGCTTAATGATAGCTTTTTGGGCAAACTCCACGACATTTCCGTAGGGTGTTTTCTCCTCGCCTCTGTACCGACGCATAAACTGCGATGATTTGTTGGCTTCGTCAGTGAGAATATCTCCATAATAATCCCAGATAAAATCTACCTCAATCCCATTCCCGGGTTTATTAAGTTGCCTAAAAAGCACCTTTTCACACTCATTCAGGGCGTTTAGACCTACGAAAATTATTTTATCGTATTTGCGACATTTGTTTAAAATCTCTTCTTTTCTCTCTTTTTCCTGCGGCTCTGCAATCTCTTCTTTCAGCGATTCTGCAACCTCTCTATACATCATTCCCTCATACATCAGATTTTTTTCCTTCAGAGCTTCGCTGAATCGGGTGTAGAGTTTGTACAAATTATCCCAAATGGTGGAAAATTCCCCCTTGATATCTATTTTATCCCTCTCTTCGTTCTCTTTCTGCTCATCATTTTCGGCATCCTCCATACTCTCTTCTTTATCTCCATTATCCTCCTTCTTTTTACTAACTATATCCCTCTTTTTGCTATGAGTCCAACTTGTGTAGAACTCCTTTATAGCTCTTTTCTGCTCTTCACTCAAATAATCGTTCTCTTCTGCCGTAAGCTTTTGAAGATCTCCGATATTGGTGAAAAGTTTCTCAGCATCGACCAGATATTTGTCGATATCATCAAAATCATTCAGAAACACATCTCCCCAATAAACAAACTCGTCAAATGTATTCTGTACCTTCTCTCCCTGATCTTTAAAAAGCTCCGCGTACTCCTGATACAAAATGTAGAGCGCTTCAATCTTATCAACCAGTTGTCCACCGGAAAGTTCGAGAAACAAGTCATTAATTGTAATCATCTTCGGTGCAAAAAGAGCCTTGCCCTCCATGCATTGGGTCAGATACTTCCTGAAAAAGATAGATGAGCGCCTGTTTGGGAATACAAAACAGAGCTTATTGATTTCGCTTTCATGTTCTTGATAAAAATGGCGTGCAACGCAATAAAGGAATTTATTTTCCATACTTTTCCTGTTTTACAATATTATATATCATACGGCGAGAAATATTTCGTATAAACTACAAATATACGATTTTAAGGCGATAAAAGTTTTGTATATTTGCGATAACCTATCAAGGGAATAAAATGAGACTTACGTTCGGTTATAGGGATACGGTTTGCGAAATTATTGAAGGCAGGGGTTTTATTGCTTCAGTCGGCAATCTCGTTGGTAAGGAGCGCAATGTGCTGGTCGTTACCGATAGCGGAGTTCCCGTACAATATGCCAAATCAGTGCTTGCGGAATTTTCAAACGCCTCTCTTCTGACAATTCCTCAAGGGGAAGAAAATAAGAACTTCAATACCCTTGAAACGATTATTGCTGCCCTCAGAGAACAAGAGATTGATCGATCAGGTGCGCTTATAGCGGTAGGAGGAGGTATGACGGGTGATATCGCCGGTTTTGCAGCTTCTTGTTACAATCGCGGAATCGATTTTTACAACGTGCCTACAACGCTGCTTGCCCAGACGGATGCCTCAATAGGAGGTAAGACTGCTCTCAATTTCGCTCATATCAAGAATATGGTCGGTACCTTCCACCATCCGAGAGGTGTCATTATCGATACGGATACCCTCAAAACCCTCAATGCAAGGCATCTTTACAGCGGACTGGCTGAGGTGATAAAGATGGCAGCCACTTCCGATGCTGCTCTCTTTTCCCTGCTTGAGTCGGATCAGCCCCTAAATGATACTCTGGATGAAATTGTTGCTGCTGCCCTGCGCATAAAGTGTGATGTAGTCCTTAAAGACCCTCTTGAGCAAGGCCTCCGCAAAGTCCTGAATTTTGGACACACCATAGGTCACGCCATAGAAGTTGCATCTGACGGCAAACTCTCTCACGGAGAATGCGTGGCGGCAGGTATGACCTATTTCTGTTCCGATGATATGCGCAAGAGGCTTGAAAAGATGCTGAAGAGATATAATTTGCCGATCAAATCACCATTTGCCGGTGCTGCGCTACTGCCATATATCTCTCAAGACAAAAAGCGCAAGGATGGGTTGATTACCACTGTTTATGTCGAATCCCCCGGTACTTTCGAGTTTAGAAAGATGACTCCCGAGGAAGTTGCGAGCCTGATTTCCTGAGTAAAAGTTTATGAAGTACAGTGACCTGGAATATGGACTTATAGGAGAAAAACTGGGGCACAGTTGGTCTCGTGAAATACATCATAAGCTCTCTTCTCGTCCATACGATTTGTGCGAAGTACCGAAAGACGAACTTGACCTGTTTTTTCGTCAATCGAGTTTCAGAGGCATAAACGTTACAATTCCCTACAAACAGGCGGTAATACCCTATTTGGATAGCATCTCCCCGGTTGCTGAGAGCATAGGTTCAGTCAATACGATAGTTAGAAAGAAAGAGGGCCTTCTGTATGGCTATAATACCGATTTTCCCGGATTCGATTCCCTTGCGAAGCATGCTCGTATAGCCTTTTCCGGCAAAAATATTCTCATTTTAGGTAACGGAGGTACTGCAAAGACCGTCAGTGCGGTGACATTGGCTGCCGGTGCAAAATCGGTTACATTTGCCGTCAGGCAGGTAAGAGGGGAGCACCAGGTACTTATACCGGATCTGGAACGCGATCCGCAGTTGCGCAATAAGCAGCAGATCATTGTCAACGCAACTCCGGTGGGTATGAGTCCCTATGATGAAGAGAGACTGCTTGACCTCTCGATTTTTCCCAATCTCGAGGGAGTTCTGGAATGTATCTACAATCCGTTGCGTACTAATCTCGTACTTGAAGCACACCAACTTGGACTTAAGGCGGAAGGTGGACTTTATATGCTTCTGGTGCAGGCCTGCTTTGCGCAGGAACTCTTTCAGGATAGGGTTAATGAAACTCTCTGTGATTATGAGAAAACAGAATCATTTTATAAAGAACTTCTGAGATCCAAGGAGAATATAGTGCTCACCGGAATGCCCTCCAGCGGCAAGAGTGCAATCGGAGCGATAATTGCCAATAGACTTGGCAGGGAACACTTTGACACCGATAAAATGATAGAGGAGCAGACCGGGACTGATATTACGACTATTTTCCTGAAAAAAGGCGAGAAAGGGTTCCGCGAACTTGAGAAGAGTGTGATACAAGAGGTGTCGTTATGTCAGGGAACCGTTATATCTACAGGTGGAGGTTGCGTACTTGAGCCGCTCAATATTCATCGCCTAAAGCGTAACGGACGAATCTATCTCTTGGATAGGGATCTCGATCTGCTTATATCTTCCAAGGATCGTCCTCTTGCATCAGATAGGGAGCAACTCCCTGACCTCTATGCCGGACGCAGCAATTTCTATCTCGATACGGCCGATGCAGTTATAGACAACAATGATAATATAGAAGATGCGGTCGAGAGGCTACTCGAAGCGCATTTTCAGCTTTAAAATATCACGAAGGTTTTTTCAAAATTCCAGTTTTCTATTCGGATGAAGGCTTTGCGGGAGGCAATGTTCAATCCTATGTAGATATCGGCAAGGCTTTCAGCTGCGAAATCATACCCCAACTCCTCCATATAGCGTCCGAGAGGAAGGTTAAAAATCCCCTGACAAGCAGTTGTGCTATCATTTGTTCCATTGAGAGTAAGTTCCATTATTATGGAGGCATCGCCCTGTCTCGGTATGCGTACTGAATATTCTCCGATAGGGGAGGCTTCGGGTACGATGCACTCAAACTTTCCCGGTAGCGGCTCCAGAGTGTGACGGTCAATGCCCTGAAAGTTGCCTTTTACTCTCATCTGCACCTTCTCAAGTCCGTTCTGTCGGCCTCTCGTCGTATTCTCGACTCCGCTATCTTTAATATATACGGTAGTGAATTGTTTGTGTGCATCCATGAGAACATAAGCTTTTTCACCTATGGCTTCTATTGTGGTGTTGAATGCATAAAGGGAATCGGCCTGATTGCCCTCGGCAATAGTCAGAGCCTTTTCCCCTTTTTTAGAAAGAACGCCGGATATCCTGATACTTCCTTTGGAGACGCTCTCCTGACGTATGGTGTCCATCATATTTACCGGAATGGTTTCGCCGAAACGAAAATCTCCTCCGGAGAGTGCCACGTCATATTCCCCATCCGCCATCCGGTAGATGAAATCGTATTTTAGCACTCTGGAGTAATCCATTGTCAGACGACAGGGACACGGTGTCCTGTCCTCAAGAATGGTACAGCTGCAAAGGAGGAGTGCCAGGAATCCGGTTAAGCTCTTTCTCATTTGAACAACATAAATTAATTCATAAATACAATACTGTTTTCATCTGAAAGGGTCAGATTTCTTCGGTGATTTCTCCGCCCTCCTCCCATGGAGCAACCGTAATGGTAGCATCGATGGCATCAGTAGTGGGTTTGGTCTCCGGATCATTCGAGCCCAGATTTCTGATAGTAAGGGAGACGTCATAAGCGGAGTTGCGCACGAACGAAGGGAGTGTGACAGGGTAGTAGTAGGTGTTACCCAGGATTTCGGCTACAATTACCAGACGTGTCTTTCTTGCAGACCAGGTTGTAATGTCGCTGGAGTCTCCGGCAGTACCATTGGCGTAGCCATAGAAACGAAAATTAGGGGTGTCGCTGCTTCCCACTGCGATATTCCTTTCAGTGGAATTGCCGAGGAGTGATTCAGGAGCTTCGGATTTTGTGGTGCCATCAATTATAGCACCCGAATTGCGTCCCATCTTGTTGCTCCAGGTGCTGATGGCAGCATTTCCGGCAACATTTTGGTTGGATACGACATTGTCGAGCATAACATATTTGATCTTAATGTTGCCGTACCCGGCAGAAAGATTGTTGGTCACTTTAACAAGTCTGGCACGTGCCACAAAACGCGAAATAGTGATTTCAACGGATTCCGTACCCGATGACTTTACCTCAACCTGTTTCTCTCCGGACATTACGAACCCGCTTGCAGATGCATTCTGTGCCAGTGTCAGTGCCTTTGTCTTGAGGGAGGTTTTTGTGACGGTAGCGGAGAGTGTTTCGCCCAGATTGGCTACAGCCCATATTTCGTATGTGCCTGTCTGCACCTTGTCGATGGTTTTGCTAAGGGATGTGCCTGTCTCTTATACACATCT
>LSQX01052584.1_pt1 | contig 12656 bp, 13 predicted proteins | sample 654561 | NCBI WGS metagenome assembly LSQX01 (sample SAMN04489861, study PRJNA283612) | anaerobic digester metagenome | isolation source: 4 biogas reactors fed with cattle manure at either 37C or 55C with and... | place: Denmark: Kongens Lyngby | collected 2014 | reverse complement strand
ACCGGCCCGAACTGATGCGGATGATTCAGTACGTCGCGAAGCACAAGACGAACTACTGCATCGTCCACAAGGTCGACCGGCTCGCCCGCAACCGCGCCGACGACGTGAGCATCCACCTCGCACTCCAACAGTGCGGGGTCATGCTCGTCTCCGCGACGGAGAACATCGACGAGACCCCTTCCGGGATGCTGCTGCACGGCATCATGTCCACCATCGCCGAGTTCTACTCCCGCAACCTTGCCACCGAAGTCACCAAGGGCATGACGCAGAAGGCCATCGGTGGAGGAACGAACGGGCGCGCTCCCATCGGCTACCTCAACGTCCGCAAGCGCGACGAGCTCGGGCGTGAAGTCCGCACCATCGAACTCGACCCGGAACGCGCGCCCATGATCGAGTGGGCCTTCAAGGCATACGCCTCAGGTAACTGGAGCGTCAGCCAGCTCCACGACGAACTCACCTCGCGCGGACTGCGGAGCCTGCCAACCCCGAAGCGCGCGGCGAAGCCACTCGCCGTCTCGACCGTGCACCGGCTTCTCACCAACCCCTACTACAAGGGCGACGTGGTCTACCGGGGCACCCGCTACAAGGGGAACCACCCGGTGCTCGTGCCTACCGAGGTCTGGTACCAGGTCCAGTCCGTGCTCACCGCGCACCAGTGCGCCGCCGAGGCAACCCAGGTCCACGGCCACTACCTCAAAGGCACCGTCCACTGCGGCCAGTGCGGGTCCCGGCTCATCGTCTCGAACGCGAAGAACCGGCACGGCAACGTGTACTGCTACTTCGTCTGCTCCGGCCGGCACTCCAAGCGGACGGACTGCACGCGCCAGGCCATGCTCATCGAGGACGTGGAGAAGCTCGTCGAGGACTACTACACCCGTGTCCAGATCACGCCCGCCCAGCAAGACGCCCTCGCAGGGATGCTCCACCACGAGTTCGACCGACTCATGGCCGCCGAAACCGAAGAACTGGAACGACTCACCACCAACCGCGACCGGCTCGAAGGCGAGCAGGACCGTCTCATGCAGGCGCACTACGCCGACGCGATCCCGCTCTCAGTGCTCAAGCGCGAACAGGATCGGATCGTCGCCGAACTCGACCAAGTGACCCGCCGCATCGACGCCCACCACGGCGACTACGCCGACGCCCGCGCCCACCTCGGCGACGCCCTCGGCCTGCTCGCCAACTGCGCCGACATCTACGCACGCTGCGACGACACCAACCGGCGGCTATGCAACCAGGCGTTCTTCACCAAAGTCTACATCGACGAGGACAACGAGCTGCGCGTCGAGCACAACCGGCCCTTCGAGATGCTCCTCGATCCCCAGGTCAACGCCAACGCCCTGACCTGGGCCGCAGACACGAACAAAGCCCGAGCCTCAACCAACGTTTCCGTTGGCAAGGGTTCGAGCCTTGTGCGTGGGGTGGAGCTAAGGGGATTCGAACCCCTGACCTTCTCATTGCGAACGAGACGCGCTACCAACTGCGCCATAGCCCCTTGCTGCAACAGCCGTGACATCCTAGCACGCAGTCACGGCTGAGCGCACTTCGGGAGTGGGGCGTACCCGCCCCTCACTCCCCCACTGCGCGCAAGCGTTCGACGGGCGCGAGGGACTCCTCCGGGGCGTCGGCGACGACGGGCGTGTTGTCGACCTTGACGGGCTCCGGTGCGGAGAGGTCGATGGTGCGCACCGTGCGGCCGCCGATCGGCGGGGCGGACACGTAGTTGGGGCGCGTGATGGGCAGCGGATCCCACAGGGAGCCGGGCTTGCCGACGGGCATCCCGAACTCGACGGGCTCGACAGCGACCTCGGTCCGCACCTGGTCGGCCGGAGCGGGCTCGGTGACCGTCACGGTCTCTTCCTGTTCCCAGTCCTCGAAGGCCGCCAAGCGGGCGTCGAAGTCACGGTGCATCAGCCGTACGCTGACGCGCGCGATCGCCAGGAACGCGACGAGCAACCCGCCCGGGATCGCGACGACGCCCCAGGGTGCACGACCGAACGCACAGACGACGATCACGGCGGCCAGGGCGACCAGCAGGACCACGATCACGTTGCGCCGACGGCCGGCAGCAGCGGCTTCGGCCCGGCGCATGGACTGGATGAACGCCCGTCGGGTGAGCGGGGTCGAGACCCGCGCCTTCTCGTCCGGTTCCTCGGCATCGCTGCCCCTGACGATGCGGACATCGTCGGAAAAGCGGCTCGCGGGGTCGAACATCTGGCTGGTCCTGGCGCTGTCCCGACGCAAATACATCGGCACGAGATATGCCAGCCACGCCGCAATAATTGCCCCGAAGATCAGTCCCGTCGTACCCACAGGCAGCACCGTACGCAGACTCATCACGGTTCGCCCGGAGCCAGCCCGGAGTGTCGTGATCCACCTGTGACGAAAACGTCATTTTTGCTTGTCGCGAGCGGATTCCCAGCGTTCCAGCAGGCTTCCGCGGAGTTCCTCCCGCGTCAGCACATAGATCTCGTGGTCACGCCAATCACCATTGATGTGGAGATAGCGGGGCCGCGCGCCCTCGTATCGGAAACCGAGTTTGTGCACTACGCGCAGGCTGTTCCCGTTCTCCGGGCGGATCGCGATCTCCAGGCGGTGCAGATTCAACTCACCGAAGCAGTAGTCGGTCGCCATGGCGACAGCCGTGGGCACAAGGCCGCGGCCCGCGACGCGCTGATCGACCCAATAGCCGACCTGGGCGAACATCGCCGATCCGCGGGTGATGCCGGAGACCGTCACCTGGCCCACGAAGCGGGCACGCTCCGGCTGCGCGCCACGGGTCGGATCGAACCACAGCGCCCAGGGCAGCATCTGACCGCCCCTGGCCTGCCGGTCCAGCTCCCGGACGAGCGCCGCGAACGTGGGCGGGCCCGGGTCCCCGCCGGGTGGATAAGTCGCTTCCCACGGTTGGAGCCAGGGCCGGTTGAAGTGTCGCACCGCGTCCCACGCAGCCTTGTCCCGTCTGCGCAGCGGTCTCAGCCCGACCTCACCGTGCTCGAGCCGGACCGGCCAATAGTTCACGGCCACCGTGGTCTCAGTGATCCCCGCCGCGGATCTGGTCGACCGCGTGCGCCAGCACGGGCAGCAGGACCTCGAGCGCATCGCGTACGCCGCCCCGGGAACCCGGCAGGTTGATCACGAGGGTCTGGTCGGCGACCCCCGCCAGTCCCCGGCTCAGCACTGCGGTGGGCACCCCTTTGGCCACCCCGGCCTGGGCAATGGCCGTGGCCAGTTGCGGGATTTCGCGGTCCAGCAGTGGCCGTGTCTGCTCCGGGGTCGCATCGGCCGGCGACAGGCCGGTCCCGCCCGTGGTGAGCACGATGTCGAAGGCCCCGATCGCTGCGCGCAGTGCCGCTCCCACGGGGTCGCCGTCCGCGACGACAACGACGGGCGCGACCTCGAACCCGGCGTCCTGCAAGGCATCGGCGAGCAGCGGCCCGGAACGGTCGGCGTACTCCCCCGCGGCCGCCCGTGTGGACGCGGTGATCACGCAGGCCCGGATCGATTCATTCACGGCGCCAGTCTCCGCTGCGCCCACCCGATTTCGCCAGCACCCGGACGTCGCTGATCACCGCCATCTTGTCGACCGCCTTCACCATGTCGATCACCGTCAGCGCCGCCACGGACACCGCGGTCAGTGCTTCCATCTCGACACCGGTGCGTTCGTTGGTCCTGACGGTGGCGGTGATATCGACCCCGTGGTCGGCGACCGCGAGGTCGATCGAGACCCCGGACACCATCAGTGGGTGGCACAGCGGGATGAGGTCGGGCGTACGCTTCGCGCCCTGAATCCCCGCGATCCTGGCCACCGCCAGCGCGTCCCCCTTGGGCACTCCACCGGAGCGCAGGAGCGCCACGCACTCGGCGGAGAGTCGGACGGTCCCGGCCGCGGTCGCGGTGCGGGCAGTCACCTGCTTGGCGGACACATCCACCATGTGCGCGTGACCGGCCTCGTCGAGATGGGTCAGGCGTGGCTCATTCATCGAGCATCCAGGCCTGGACGGTCTCGCCAGCGGGAATGGTCTCGGTCGCATCGTCGATCAGCAGCAGCGCGTTGGCACGCTGGAGACCGCCGAGCAGATGGGAGGAGTGGGCACCCACCTGCTCCACCACGCGCCGCCCGCCGGGATCGGTGCGGATCCCCGCGCGGACGAAACGGGCACGGCCCGGCTTGGAACGGATGATCGTATTGGTCACCGCCGTGACCGTCGGTCGGACGAGAGGCGTGATTCCCAGCAGCTTGCGAATGACGGGCCGCACGAAGACCTCGAAGGAGACGAAGGAACTCACCGGGTTGCCGGGGAGCATGAGCACGGGGGTCTCGTCCTCCCCGATGAGCCCGAAACCCTGGGGTTTGCCGGGCTGCATGCCGATGCGCGCGAAGTCCACCATGCCGAGCTGCGGCGCGACTTCCTTCACGACGTCCCAGTCGCCCTCGGAAATGCCGCCGGAAGTGACGATCAGGTCGGCTCGCACGAGCTGATCGGTGATCGTCTGTTTGAGCGTATCCGGGTCGTCCCCCACGACGCCGACGCGGAACACCTGGGCCCCGGCGCCCCGGGCCTGTGCGGCCAGCATGAACGAGTTGGAGTCGAAGAGCTGACCGAGCTCGGTCAACCGGCATCCGGGCTCCACCAGCTCGGACCCCGTTGCGAGCACGACCACCCGGGGCCGGGGCCGGGCCAGCACCTTGTCGATGCCGATGCCGGCCAACAGTCCGATCGTCCGGGCGTCGATGATGTCCCCGTGGCCCAGGAGTTCCTCCCCCTCGGTGATGTCCGACCCCTTGCGGCGGATGTTCTTGTCGACATCGATCTCGGCGAAGATCTTGACGTCCTCCGACCCGCGGTCGGTCAGCTCGTATTGCACGACGGTGTCGGCACCCTCCGGCACAGGCGCACCGGTCATGATCTTCATGGCCGTGCCGGGTGCCAGGGGCCGATCCGCGACCGTGCCGGCCGCGATCTCGCCGACGACGGCAAGGACGGCCGGGGACTTCTCCGAAGCCCCGCGCGTGTCCGCGGCCTGAATGGCATAGCCGTCCATCGCGGCGTTGTCGAACCCCGGCAGCGACACATCCGACTCGATGTCCTCGCACAGACTCAGCCCGAGCGCATCGAGCAGTTGCATGCCGAACGGCGGCAACGGCTCGATCTGGTCCAGGATCCAGTCCCGCTGCGCCTGCCAGTCGCGATAGCCGTGTTCGTTCGGCTCCGGAGGGGTGGGCAATGTCGGTGCCGGCGGCTCCTCGACCGGCTCGGCCTCGACCCGCTTCTTCCGTCCGAACAATCGCATGCCGTCTAGCCTAGGCGAATGGAACCGCTGACCGAGGCCGACCACGCCGCCCTGCGAGAGGCCAAGCGCACCCTGCGCGAGGCGGTGCGTACGCGGCGCGCGGCGCGCTCCTCGGATGAAGCGGCCGCTCTCGACCATGCCCGGTTCACTCGCCTCCGGGGCTTCCTCGGGACCCCGGGACCCGGTTTCACCCTCGCCGCCTATTTCTCGGTCCCGCCCGAGCCGAGCACGCTCGAACTGATCGCCTGGCTGCATGCACGGGGCGCCGGCGTCCTGCTCCCGGTCCTGGGCCCGCGCGCTGATGGCACGCCGAGGCGGGAGCCGGACTGGGCCCCCTATGGCGGGCCGGATTCCCTGCGCAGTGGGCTGTGGGGCATTCCCGAACCGACGACCCCGGCGCTGGGCGCCCGCGGTCTGGCCGCTGCGGAAGTCGTCATCTGTTCCGCCCTCGCCGGCACCGCCGCCGGCAAGCGATTGGGCATGGGCGGTGGTTGGTTCGACCGCGCCCTGGAGCATGCCCCCGGGGATGCGGTGCTGGTGGCCCTGCTCAACGACGACGAGATCCTGTCGGATCTGCCGACAGAACCCTGGGATCGTTCGATGGATGTTCTCGTGACGCCGACACGAAGCATCCCCGCAGGCGGTGAGGGAGCCCCCTGAGTGTCGGTCAGCGCCCGGGGAGCATCTGGAGCCGGTGCGCGGCCGTTCCTTCGGCTTCCGGGCGAGTGAACGCCCAGGGCAACAACTCATTGCGCGCGATCAACGGGAGCTGGTCGGCATAGTGGGGGTGGAATGCATGTCCGGACTGGCCGGAGAGGTTGATCCACCGGGAGTTGTCCAGGTCCGCCAGATCCACGACCATTTTCATGACCGGCCCGTGGGTGACCTCGAAGTCCCGGTTGCGGTCGTTGAAGCCCCACGCGAGCACCACCCCGGTGCCGCCCCCGACCGCCTCGTCACCGCGGTTGAAGATCCGTTCGACCGGGCCGATTCCTGACCGGCCGAGGGTCTCGTGGCGCAGGCGCAGCCGGTGGCTGTGACCCCAGGCCCACCCGCTCGGGTCACGGCTGCGCAGCACTGTGGCATCCCGCCTGGCGAGGACCAGCGCACGGCCGATGATGTCGTCACGGTCCTCCACGGTCGCCGTCGTCTTGTCGTCCCACCATTCATTGTCGGGTTCGCGCAGCAGGTCGGCGATGACGGCGTACCACCGATCCGTCGACCCCGTCCGCAGCTCCTCCGGGATCTCGTCGTCGAAGGCAAGCCGGAGGATGTGTTTCATCGTGAGCTGGAAGAAGAACGCGCCGGCCGAATCCGGATCGGCCTGCCGGTCCCACTCCCGCAGGACACGCTGACCGTCACGCACCCACTCCTCCTCGGCGTCGGCCGCCAGCAGGTACGGCACGATCAGCTCGGCGAACCGGACCGTGGAGTCGTTGAAGATCTCCGCCGTGGAATCGACCGTGAGCGGCTCGGTCTGTTCGTTGAGGATGTCCACGATCTCCTGACTGCGCCAGCCCCGGGAGTAGTGCGAGCCGAGCGGCACCGGATAGTCCGCCACGATCTGCTGGTTGGCGGCAACGACGAAGCCCTCGGGTGGGTTGAGCGTGAACGGCAGCTCCTCGAAGGGGATCATCTCTCCCCATGCGTACGCCGGGTCCCAGCCCGGCACCGGCATCGTCCCGTCCCACCGGCTGCGGACGGGGATGTCACCGGGCAACTGGTAGCCGATGTTGCCGCTGGTATCGGCATAGATCAGGTTCTGGGAGGGCGCGGCGAGCAGGCGTGCAGCCGCGCGGAACTCGTCGAAGTCCCGGGCGCGGTTGATCTCCAGGATGGCCTCGACCGAACGGGAGGGCCGGAGCGCGGTCCAGCGCAGGGCGACCGCGGTCTCGATGCCGCCTGGCTGATCGGCCTCCCCCACGTGCTCCCGGACGGCGGCGTGCACGTCGGAGAGCAGCGGCCCGTTGGAGGTCTCCCGCACGGTGATCGTGCGGTCCTCGCCATCCTCGACCCGGATGGTCTCCTGTCGCGTGGTGACGGTTTCCCAGGCGTCGTCACCGCGCCGCACCTGCCCGTTCCGGATCTGCTCGATGGCCAGATCCTGCGTGTCTGCATAGGGCGTGGTGAGCCCCCAGGAAATGTGCGCGTTGTGCCCGATGACCACGCCCGGAAGGCCGGCGAAACTGAACCCGCTGACGTTGAACGGGCATTCCTCGGTGATGGTCCGGCAGTGCAGCCCGACCTGGGTGAACGTGCCCGGGATCCCGACGGCGAGATGCGGGTCATTGGCCAGGATCGGCTTGCCACTTGCGGTGCGCTCGCCGGACACGACCCACGAATTGGAGCCGACCGCGCCCGTCCCGCTGCTCTCCAGCCACTCCGACGCGCTGTTCTGGGCGGCGGCGACGTCCTTCAGGGCGGCCTGGGCATCGGGCTCAGCGACGCCGGGCGTCATGGGGGCCGGTCGATGTTGGCTCAGCGCACCGCCCGAGAAGGATCCGTCGGTCACCGATCCCTCGGTCACGATGGGATGGAACACCTCGGGGTCGAACGACGGCTGGACCGACAGGGCGCGCCGCTCCCCGACCTCGGCGGTGAGCGCAGCCATTTCCAACTCACCGGCCAGGTTGGATCCCGTGTCCCAGGCCATGGCCTTGAGCCACGCAATGGAGTCGACCGCCGTCCACTGCTCGGGAACATAGGAGAGGCCCTGGAGACCGAGGACCGCGTACTCCAACGACAGATCGTTCGCCGATCGCGACCCGATATAGGCGTTGACGCCATCGGCGTACGCCTCCAGGTAGCGCCGGTTCTTGGCGCTCAGCAGCTCATACTCCGCTTCGGCGACGCGGCGCATCCCCAGGGTCCGCAGAAAGGTGTCGGTCTCCACCTGCGACGGACCGAACAGCTCGGACAGCCGACCGGCAGTGATGTGACGGCGTACATCCATTTCCCAGAAACGATCCTGGGCATGAACGAAGCCCTGCGCGGCAAAGAGGTCCTCGGGGGTGTCGGCATAGATCCGCGGAATCCCCTGCTTGTCGCGCAATACCTCGACGGAGCCGGTGAGCGGTGTGGCCTGCACGGTGCCGTCGGTCTGGGGGAAGGACGCCCGCACGGTCACGACCGCGAGGCTCGTCAGGCCGGCCAGCACGAGCACGAGCGTCACCAGTGACACGAGGAGCACTCGCACGAACGTCCGCACTGGGTCTCCTTCCGCCGGCCGGCACACTGGGCTCTCGAAATTGCTTAGCAGTCGCTATGCTTGAGTGCCAACGCGCAGACTGTCCAGCGCGTCGACCCGGTCAGAGAGAGTATGCATGCCCACCTATCAGTATCGCTGCAGGGACTGTGCCGCCGACCTCGAAGTGGTTCAGAAGTTCACCGATGACCCGCTGACGGAATGCCCGTCCTGCGACGGCGGACAGCTGCGCAAGGTCTTCAGCGCGGTGGGCGTCGTGTTCAAGGGTTCCGGCTTCTATCGCACCGATTCCCGGGCGTCGGACACCAAGGCGTCGAGCGGCTCCGGGTCGTCGACCGAGGCGAAGCCCGCCAGCGGTGCCGAGTCGGCAAAGTCCACGAGCGCGTCGTCCAGCTCCTCGGCGACCCCGGCTGCCAGTTGAGTCGATCAGAAGGTACGCCGGCCTCTGTGGACAACCCGCAGCGATGAACTCGACTGTGGAGAACTGAACCGGACCTGCGGGAATCGCGCATCGTGCGGGCATGACTGGTTCATCTCCCGAGCCGCGACGCGCCAACGTCTCACCCGGTGCGCCCCCGCTGTTCCGGCCCCGACGCCGCAACCCCCTGGCCCCGCTGGTGCGGGCGATCTCGTGGCATCGCCGCAAGCTGGCGGTGCTCTGTGCGGTGACTGCCGTGCTGTGCACGATCGCCGCCGCTTCCCCCGCCGACCCTGCAACGACTCCCGTCACCGTCGCGGCCCACGATCTCACCGGTGGCCACGCCCTGGCGGAGGCGGATCTGCGCATCGCCCACTATCCCGAGGGGCTGGCCCCCGCCGGCGCCATCGTTGAGCCCACCGAGTTGGTGGGTCGAGTCCTCATCGGGGACACCGGCAGCGGCACCCCCATCGGGAGGGGCAACGTGGTGGCCCCACGAGCTCTCAACCCGGGTGATGGCAGGGCGCTTGTCCCCGTGCGCTTTGACGATCCCGCGGTCGTTGGCCTGCTGCAGGTCGGCGACCTCATCGATGTCCTCGCGATCGGCGGCCAGGAATCCCCGACCCGCACCATCACGGCCGGAGCACGCGTTCTCACCTTTCCTGCGACCGACTCCGGAAGTGGCCCCTTCGGCGGGGGCGACCCGTCGGGCACCCCAGTCCTGCTCGAGGTGAACACCGCCGACGCAACCGAATTGATCGCTGCGCAGAGCCGCGATCGCCTTGCCGTCGTGCTGCGTTGAAGACCTTCCGAAAACCCTCCGTTTGCAGGGCAGCAGGACACGGCACGGAATGCCTCACTCCGGTCCTCTCGCTGTTAAAGTGCATCCGGCTTTGATCCGCCCGGCCTTTTTTCGGGGCCCGGGAAGACCACTTTTCATTAGGGGAGAGATCCGTGAAGGGTTTCAAAGACTTCATCATGAAGGGCAACCTCATCGAGCTTGCCACCGCGTTCATCATGGGCACGGCGTTCGCCGAGGTGGTGTCCTCGTTCGCAACCTTGCTGATGGACTTCATCGGCAAGGTCCTGGGTGGGGACCCCAGCGAGGCGTTCACCCAGACGACCATCTGGGGCCTCAACATCGGCGCGTTCCTCGCTGCCGTGGTCAGCTTCCTGCTGATCTCCCTCGTCCTCTACTTTGCCGTCGTCAAGCCCTACGAGGCCTACAAGAAGATGCGTGGCATCGAGGCCGAGGCCGGCGCCACCGAGACCGAGCTGCTCACCGAGATCCGCGACCTGCTCGCCAAGCGCTGATCTCTCGTCCCGATCCGGCGCACTGGCCGGACCTGGCACAGCCCTTCTCAACGAACCCCCTGCCACCATCAACGGTGGCCGGGGGTTCGTGCGTCATCAGCGTGGGTCATCCCCAGTGGGGTGGTCGTTCCGCGCTCAGCCGTTCCTCGTCCGAGGTCAGTTGACGGGCGCTGGCGCGTCGGACTTCGCCCTCCCTGCTCAGCACCCTGGCGCGCAGCTCCCCGAGGACGGCGGCAAACCGGGCCGGTCCGAGCACTCGGACCCGGGCCACTGGCAGCACCCGCGGTTCCGCTGCTGCCTGCGCGAGTCGTTTCCCGGTCCACCCGATCTCCGCGAGGCCGGCCAGGAAGCGACCGGGGTCCGGCGGCGTGACCGGATCCTCCCGTGCCGGCAACGTGAGCCACTCACCGGTGAGCGCGAAAGCCAGGAGAGCGGCCCAGTCGTCCGGCGGCTCGCTCACTGGCCCTCAAGGACAGCACCGGCCTCGACCTCGGCCGGGTCCCCCGCGTCATCGAGTTCAACGCGGCCGGTGATGCGTACGCCGGCACCGAAAGTCCAATCGCCCCGGACCCTGAGCTCCTCCGCGTCCCGCAGGGACGGAACTCCGGCCGGGAAACGCTCCTCGAAATCGGCGATCCGCTTGAAGAACCGCGGATCCAGATCAACATGGCAGACCCGGTCGGCGGCGAGCTCAACGGAACCGTCCGCGCCCACCGCATAGGTGTCCGAGCGCAGCAGCAGCAAGTCGTTGGTCGTCTTGACGGGCAGAAACCTCGACCGCGGCACACCGATGGCGGTGGCCCCCTCGAAGACCTCAATGGCGGCTCCCATGGCGGTCTCGATCTGGAACACCTCGGGGGAACTCGGGTCCCGCGGGTCGACCGTCTTGGTATTGCGGATCAGCGGCAGACCCAACACGCCCCGGCGCTCGACCAGGATGTCGCGCAGTTGCTGCAGGTCCCACCACAGCGTGTTGGTGGAGAACCAGCGGTGGCGGTTCTCATCGGTGAACGCGTCCAGATCCTCGGGCGCCGTCTGGGCGACCTCCCGCAGGATGAGCCGCCCGTCGCTGCGCCGCACCGCGATGTGGCCGCCCTTGTTGTCGGCCTTGGTGCGCACGCACACCTCGATGGCGAAGGGCGCACCCGAGGCGGCGAACCAGCCGGCCAGCCGCGGATCGGCCGTGGCACCGAGGTTGTCCGAGTTGGCCACGAACGCGTAACGGAAGCCCTTGTCCAGCAGCTCGTCGAGCAGACCGGACCGGAGCAGGGACGGATAGATGTCACCGTGGCCCGGCGGGCACCACTCGAGCTCGGGGTCGGCCGGCCACTCAACGGGAGTGAGGTCGTCACTGCGGAGCTTGGGTTCCGAACTCTGCATGAAGTCCAGCGGCAGGCCCTCCACCGGGAGGTCCTCATGGGCGGCGAGCGCCGCGAGCGTGTCGTCCCGCGTGGCGAATGAGTTCATGAGCACCAGCGGCAGTCGTACGCCGTGGGTGCTGCGCGCCGCGCGTACCTGATCCACGATCAGATCAAGGAAGCTGCGCCCCTCTGCGACCGGCAACAACGACTTCGCCTTGGTCATCCCCATGGACGTGCCCAACCCGCCGTTGAGACGGATCATTACGGTCGCCGCCAGGGCCTCCCGTGCCTGCTCCGGAGTGACCTGCTGGCCCTCCAACAGGGGCAGGTCCCCGACCGGCTCAATGTCCGACTCTGCAACCACACCGGTCGCGCCCGACTCAAGCTCCTTGTAGTAGTGCCGGAACACCTCCGCTGGCGCCCCTCCCTGACCTGCTGCTTCCATCTTCTCGATCGCCCGGCGCAGTCCTGCCTCGGTCACGCTCTCAGCCCTCCGGTTCGTGGTGTCAGTCGTTCCACCGTGGAGGTTACCCGCGTACGCTCGCCGTGCCCGCGCTAGTCTTGTTCCGGTCCGCACAGCGGTCAGGCCCCATAGCTCAGGGGATAGAGCACCGCTCTCCTAAAGCGGGTGCCGTTGGTTCGAATCCAACTGGGGCCGCCACGAAACATCCAGCCAGACGGTAGTCAACTGGACGACGGACAGGCCGGGACCGGTTTTGGTCCGCAGCAGCTGTCGCCCGGGGCGAGGGGGATAAGCCGACCCTTGGGAAGTTCCCGCAGATCAGCATGCAGCCGCATACCGATCAGATGCGGATGTGGGCGCAGCTGTTCTCGGCCGAGACATCGCTGCTCTCGGCCGAGACATCGCTGCCGATCTCCGCGCTCGGGATTGTGCAGACAACCCGGCCTCCGCGGAAGCGATCTATGCCGCCAAGGAACGCCGGCGAAGGCCGCCGCTACCACGCCCACTGCGGCTGCACGATCGAGGAAGTGTTCGGGTCCTCAAGACCTCGCCCGAATCCCCCGCGGACTGGCCAGTCGCATCCTCAGCGTCGCGGTTCGG
>LSQX01202290.1_pt2 | contig 12657 bp, 11 predicted proteins | sample 654561 | NCBI WGS metagenome assembly LSQX01 (sample SAMN04489861, study PRJNA283612) | anaerobic digester metagenome | isolation source: 4 biogas reactors fed with cattle manure at either 37C or 55C with and... | place: Denmark: Kongens Lyngby | collected 2014 | reverse complement strand
GGGTTCGACTCCCGCCTTCGGCACCAGAGCTTTCGGGGTAAATCCGAAAGCTTTTTTAGTATTACAATTAGGTTGAGCTATAGAAAAGCCTTCCGTATTTTATTAAGGGATGTGTTTTCATGTCTAAAAAAGCAAATATTATTCACGATTTACATCATCATAGCATTTTATCCGATTGCTGCAAAGATCCGGAGATGACCCCTGAACGATTGCTTGTTAATGCTATTGAGAATGGATACAATACTATATGTATTACTGATCATGTTTGGGATGCACGTGTTACTGGTGCTTCAGATTGGTATGCCCCGCAGACTGTTGAACATATTATGAAATCATTACCTTTACCTTCATCGGATAAGGTACGGTTTTGTTTTGGATGTGAAACTGAATATTGTGGTGGCAATAAATTGGGTTTGGACAGATCATCATTTGAGTTATTCGATTTCATAGTTATCCCGGTGAATCATTTCCACATGGTAGACTTTACTCGTCCTTCACATATTAACACTCCTGAAGCAATAGCTGAGTTATTATTAACACGGTTAGAAGAACTTCAGCAGCTGGATCTGCCCTGGAACAAGGTAGGAATAGCTCATCTGACAACCGATGTAACATTTGAAGAAGGCGACATTAAGGATGTTATTAACTGCATTTCTCAAGAACGTCTCTATAAAATATTTGATTTCTTTGCAAAACATGGTACAGGAATAGAATTAAATGCCGGCTGTTTTAAGCCGGGCTGGGAAAAAGATAAAGATATAATATTAAGCGTTTACCGTCTGGCTAAAAAGGCGGGCTGTAAATTCTATTTCGCGTCAGACGCCCATGCTGTTTCCCATCTATCTATAAAGGAAACGCTTTTGCCTGTAGTAGATGAGTTGGGTTTAACCACAGACGATTTGTATGATATTCCTTAAACCCCTGATATACATCTGCAAAAATTTCAAAATCACATCCATCACAGCCAAAACTTGAGTGATGGTGAAATTTTTTATTATTTTTGCCTGAAAAATTTTCTTTTGTATTCAGAAGGACTTATACCGTATTCTTTTTTAAACATTTTTGAAAAATTGAATGTATCCTTATATCCACAACTTCGTGCAGCTTCGCTCACGAAACAGTCATGCTGGCTTAATAACTCAACCGCCTTGCCAAGTCTGTATTTTAATATATATTTTTGAGGTGACATTCCTATATATTCAGTAAAGATCTTGTAAAGATACCTTCTGTCAATACCAAGCATTTTAGCAATTCCAGCTACGCTAATATCATACATATAGTTGGATTGAATATAATCTTCGGCTCTCCGGGCATAAACTTGTGCGGCACGGGTACTTTCATTGTTTTCTTCCTTTAAGCGTGCAAATAATTCAAAGATTAAACCACACAAATATATCTCAGGCGATTGTCGCAGTTTATTCGCAGAAATCATATTTTTAAAAATAAAAGCACAGCTTGGTGAATAGACTATGGGTTCTTTATCAAAACCCGATCCGTTTATTAATTCCTCGGCAAGGGTGCCACTGAAGCCTATCCAGACATACGACCAGGGGGTTTTTTCATCTGCCTTGTAAAAAGTTGACTCATGCGGTCTTATTAAAAACATATCCCCCTTTCCAAGGTTATATACTTTACCCTGGCGTTCAAATATCCCTTTTCCGTCCATAATATAATGAATGAGATAGTACGTCCTGATCGCAGGTCCAAAAGAGTGTCCGCTATGACACTCCTGCCAGCCGCATACCACAGGATTCACATCATGAAAACCTCTGTTTAGCAATGGAATATCGTTTTGCTTCTTCTCTTTCATGGTGACATTATAACATGTAAAGAAGACATAATTCAATTTAAAATTACTAGAAAATAAAGTATCATATTGTAAAGGGAGGTCGATAAAATGGTCAAAATAACATTTATGGGCGCCGGCAGTACAGTTTTTGCAAAAAATGTACTAGGTGACTGTATGTGTGTTGATTCATTAAAAGATTGCGAAATAGCTCTTTATGACATTGATCCTGAGCGCCTGAAAGAATCCGAACTTATGCTCCAGGCTATAAATAAGAACATAAACAATGGTCGTGCTAAAATTAAAACCTATCTTGGAGTGGAACAGCGTAAAGATGCACTCAGATCGGCAGATTTCGTTGTAAACGCCATTCAGGTCGGCGGATACGATCCTTGCACAATTATTGATTTTGAAGTTCCCAAGAAGTATGGGCTCCGGCAGACAATCGGTGATACTCTGGGTATCGGCGGTATAATGAGGGCTCTTAGGACAATCCCTGTTTTAGACGATTTTGCCCGTGATATGGAAGAGGTTTGCCCGAATGCCTATTTCTTGAATTATACTAACCCAATGTCCATATTAACAGGGTATATGCTCAGATACACCCCTGTTAAAACGGTTGGTTTGTGCCATAGCGTACAGGCTTGTTCGCGCGGTCTGTTAAAAGCACTTGGAATGGAAGATAAAATTGAAGGTCACAGAGATCTGATAGCCGGAATTAATCATATGGGATGGCTTCTTGAAATTTATGATAAAGATGGCAATGATTTATATCCTGAAATAAGAAGAAGAGCCATTGAAAAGAACGAAACCGAGAAGCACAATGACATGGTAAGATTTGAATATATAAAAAGGCTTGGCTACTATTGTACAGAATCCAGTGAACACAATGCCGAATACAACCCCTTCTTTATTAAAAGCAAATATCCTGAATTAATCGAAAGATTTAATATCCCATTGGATGAGTATCCAAGACGTTGTGTTCAGCAGATAAAAAATTGGGAAACCCTAAGAGATGAACTTGTTAAAAACCCGACTTTGACTCATAAGCGTACGGAGGAATATGCATCTTATATAATTGATGCAATAGTAAATAATAAACCATATAAAATAGGCGGTAACGTTTTGAACACAGGTGGATTAATAGAAAACCTGCCGGAGGAAGCCTGTGTTGAAGTGCCGTGTATGATTGACGGAATGGGTATTAACCCCTGCCGCGTAGGCAGATTACCGGTACAATTGGCTGCAATGAACATGACAAACGTAAACGTACATTTGATTACAATTGAAGCTGCCGTAACACGGAAGAAAGAACATATCTACCACGCTGCAATGCTTGACCCCCATACCGGTTCGGAGTTAAGCATTGATGAAATCGTTGCAATGGTAGACGATTTAATTGAAGCCCATGGTTCATGGCTGCCCGAATACAAGTAATACAATATGGTTTTTATACATTAAAACCGCTCACGGAATTGATCGTGAGCGGTTTTTTAGTTATATAATAAGTGTTGGAGCAGCCAGGCAAGAATAATAGGGCATAAACAAAAACCTATTATGTAAATAAAGCAACACAAAAAGGAAATGTTAAGTAAAAAGGAGGAGATAACCTAATGAATATCTGGCATGATATATCCGATGACCGGATCAGCCCCGAAGATTTCTATGCGGTAGTTGAGATACAAAAAGGTTCCAAAACTAAATACGAACTTGATAAGGAAACCGGTATGCTCGTTCTTGACCGTATACTGTCAACCTCTACTCATTATCCGGCAAACTATGGTTTTATTCCCCGCACATACGGTGACGACAATGACCCCCTTGACGTACTTATACTCTGTTCCGAACCAATTAAGCCAATGACACTTGTACGCTGCTATCCGATCGGAATGTTTACAATGCTGGACAACGGAAGAATAGATTCCAAAATCATTGCCATACCTTTCACCGACCCCAGCTACAACGGATATAAAGACGTCTCCGAACTTCCAAAACATGTTTCCCTTGAAATGACCCATTTCTTCAGCGTGTACAAAGAACTTGAAGAAGTTGAAACAGAAGTTACACAGGTTCAGGGGCGTGAAAAGGCCATAGAGACCATAAAGAAAGAAATTGACAGGTATAACAAAATATTTGGCAAATAAAGCAATTTTAAACGGCGGGTATGGCCTGAAAAATTACCGGACTATACCCGCCGAACCATTTTAGCCCTCTTTCTCTATCATATCCTTGCCTTTATATTTAGCTTGATATAATAGCTTATCAGCCTTCCTTAACAGATCGGTCAACTCATCGCCCTTTAATTCTAAGACACCACCACTTATCGTTACTTCCAGGTCCCTGTCCCATTCAATCTCCCGAATCTTTTGGCGAATACGCTCCATCACAGCATATCCTTCTTCCCTGCTGGTGTCACGAAGAATAATCAGGAACTCGTCGCCGCCAAAACGGCCTACTACATCATCTTGTCTCAGGTTACTTTTTATTGTGCTGACTATCTTCTTTAAAACATAATCTCCATATAAGGGTCCGTATGTATCATTTATAATTTTAAAATTATCAATATCAATCATGGCTATAGTCAGATCCTTCTGTTCTTGAAGTGATGCCTCAATCTCTTCCTTTAAGCAGGAAGTAATAAACCTTTTATCAAAAGCTTCTGTTAAATCATCTGTTATTGATAGCAACTGCAGCTTTTCTTTTTCTTCATACAGCAGCTTATTCAGTTTTTCTGCCTCTTCTTTAGCTTTCATATATTCAGCATTTCTTTCTTCCAACATTCTGTTCTTAGCCTCTATCTCCTTGTTTTTTTCTTCAAGGGTGGCCAGGTATTGCTCAGATTGTTTTAGTGCATCCATATAGCTGTCAATAAGAACAGCAATTAAAACTGCAATAGAAAATAAGCAAACGAATAAACCAAAAGATAGATCTATATATCTAATCAGATTGGAATCATAACCTACTATTATGTCAGGCCTGTGATACTCAAAAGCCATGAGCCCCCCAACTACTAAAGCAAAAAGAAAAAGTATTATTTTTCTCTTTAATCCAATAAGCAATAAGGCGATTATCCCGGCATTTGTTATTATATAAAATGGAATGCTGGTGTAGGTTCCTCCTGTAACAATCCACATGGTTGGGAAAAAAACAAAACTTAACATTATAACAACTATCATTGATATTAGCTCGTAATTCTTTCTGATTCTGAAGACTATATATAATCCTATAGTAATAACACCACAAGCAAAAGATGTTAATACAGCTACCCATCCTAAACCAAGGAAATAGTTCATTATACTACAGGAAAATGACATGCATATTCCTACAATAAAAACCGCATTAAAGATACGATGCCTTAAATTAATATTTTTTTCATATCCCATAGCAACCCTCTCCCCTGGTTTTCTAACATCTCCATTCAACGGCCCCAAAATGACTTAGAACTGGGAATGCCAGAGGAATGAGTGATGTTTAGTCACTCTACTCACCCTGAAAACAATAATTTCACCATGCCAAGTTAAAAGGCCGGAATTTATCCATTATATGTCATTATTCTATTTAATTATATATAATTCCCGTTAAAATGTTAAGCAGATTTTTTCTGCTATGTACAATTGTCATGTATCAAGTAATATATTGATGCCAGTTCCTTGTCCAGGCTGAATTTGATGTCAATAAAAAACCCTGTAACGCCAGATTACAGGGTTTTACAAATAATAGGATTTAGGTGCGCACTATTCAGCTTGTATCAAGTAATACATCGATGCGAACTCCTTGCCAAGGCTGAATTTAAGGACCCCATCTTCATATGTAGAAGGAATAACTCCGGCATAGAAGCCCTCTGCATTGACTGCCCACACTTTTAATGTCTCCAGCTCCGTTTTAAGCTCTATATCCACTTCTATAGCCTCTATAAGTATCGGTGGGCATCCTATATCTAACAACCTGTTACGTTCTTCATTGAACTTCATGTCGGTGTTTTCGGACCTGCCAACAGCTGTAAGCAATATATTGTCAGAGAGGTGCAGAGGTTTATCCGTCAGCGAACTTAAAGCGATAGTGGCAAAATCGGTTTTGACTTTGAAACTTATCCCCTTTAAGTCAATCCGGGGTATGCTGCCCACAAAACCGTATACTGCTTTCGTCCTCTCGCTATCGATCCAACCAATTCCCTTTTCCCAGCTTCTGTATATCTCTCCTGTATCAGACAACACTTCTCCCTTATCGCCTATGACTATCTTCTGATCCGGCATGATAGTATTTTTATTTTTATTCTCCTTCGGATCAAAGCACATACCAACCTTGTGCTTTTCTGTGATTAAACTCAATGCCGGAATTTCTTCAGGGGTAAGTGCCATATCATCTACCAATATTTCATAGCTTTCATTTGCGCTCTTTACATCTCCCCTTCTGAGCAGTAAAGCACAATGATAAAAGAGGCCGAATTTAGCAGGATCATTCCATGCGCTAAATATCCCTTCCCTGTAGGGAACGCTGCCGATCGCCCGGGAGCTGACTTCTTTGCCTGTTATCTTAATATCTTTAAGGGTGGAGTAACTGTAAGTATGAATTGCAAACCCTGCCCAGTTTTGGAATGCTCCTATAGCTGCCAAATAGATAGGGCTCTCGGCGCGCCATTCATTTGGCCAGGGCATATCCCATTCTGATACAAAATATGGCCGATTGAGTTTTCTTTGAAATGATAAGCCAGGCAGCATTGCATCAATTTCCTTAACCATGGGTTTGTTCATAAATTCTTTTACATACTCCTGCCACTTCCAGCCATACCAATAAGCGTGTCCGTCATCAAAATCGGTAACAGACTGAGTTTTCCTGTTTGCCGCATTTATAGCCCAGTTGGTACCCGTTATCGGTACCTTTACTCCTATATCCCTCAAATGCTGGATCATTTCTTTAAAATAGCTTTCCTGAATGTGTATTAAAAACTCAATCATAACAGGATCTTTTGATGTATAATCAATTTCTCCTTTTGGGATATTCAAGCCCCTTTCCTCCAGCCATTCATAGTACATTTTATCAAGCATTTCTTTGTAATACGGAATTGTTATGGGCCGGCTGAACATATCCCCTTCATTTATTATCTCTGTGAGTATAATAGCCGGATCATCTTTATAGGCAAGTCCTGTATACGGATTTATATGAGTCCATAGATCATAGTTAAACTTCTTCTGCAGCTCTATCAACCGTCTGTCAAACAGACAGTAGGGTCTGGCAGCATCCTGAAGTTCGTGTGCTGCATAAACTCCATCCCCTGATTTGAATTTTCTATACGTGAGCATATCCATATATATGTATATGCCCTCGTTTTTCAGACAGTAGATTAAATAGTCCAGGCGCTTCATACTCTCGGGATCAAAGCTTAAAGTGTTGCCTTTTCTCTGACCCATTGTGAATTGAAATATATTGGGAGTTGCCCACTCCGCATCCATCTGGTGAAACCTCACCAGGTTAATCCCTATCTTGGCCAATCTTTTAGCAATTTTTTCGCTGAAATCAAAAGGCGGAAAATTCAGCCCGCTATTAAAATTTGTCCCCCAAAATACAGCCTTTGTTCCATCTTCAAACACAAAGTTCTCGCCCTCTACTTTTAAAAATCCATGTTTCCCGGCCGGTTTTTCCTTTTCAAACACAAAGGAGATATCGATTGGCACATCGTCCCAGTAAAATGGATATGGTATAAACATAATCCTTCCCCCCAGAAACTATTTATTAAAAATTTCTTTTAATGTTTTTACCGTCTCGTCTACCAGTTCCTGGCCGCCTTCAGGTGATACCAGGTTGCAAAACATACAGGCACTATAACCCTTTCCAGCTACTGCCCTTTCAGTTGCTAAATAACTTCCGCCCCCGTCACCGGCAATTCCAGCAAGCTGGATTATGAAAGTCTGTACGAAAGGAGAGCGTGCCTGGATATGGTTGAAAAATCTATTTCCAGCCAAAGAATTTCTCTTCTACCATGGCACACAGCGCATGATAGACCGGCAGATGCAACTCCTGAACATGGGGTGTGGAATCAGCAGGAACTCTTATAGTTACATCACACAGCTCTTTTAATCTGCCACCGGTTCTTCCGGTAAGTCCGATTGTTTTAACGCCAAGGGTATTTGCCAGATATGCCGCATACACAATATTAGCTGAATTTCCGGAGGTGGTTAAGCCTATAAAGACATCACCGGGTTTTCCATACCCAAGAATCTGTTGAGCAAAAACCAGATCAGCATCAACATCATTAACAAAGGCAGTGAAAATTGATGTTTGGGAAGTTAAGGCAATGGCCGGGAATGCTCCCTGCAGTTTTTCAGCCAGTACATCACCCAGTTCGGGATCTCTTTCGATAATTAACGCCTTTACTTTGTCCGGAAGCTCTCTCCGTTTCATAAAGCCTTTCATCAGTTCACCCACAATATGCTCTGCGTCAGCAGCACTTCCCCCATTACCTGCTATCAGCACTTTGTTGCCTTTTTCATAACACTCCACCAGAATATCATAGGCTTTTAGAATATCATCTCTGCATTCTCTTAAGACAGGGTATCTTTCCAGTAAATCTTCAAGTATATCCATTGATGCAGCCATTTTGAACACCTCACTCAACATCAGTCAATCCCCATTGCGACACACAGGCTTGCAATGTCCCCTATTTTCTCACCTAAACCGGCCGGTAAGATTTCACAAACATGATATGAAGATGTCAATGCCTCTTTTCTTAATATTTCCTCGGCAGCGGGTTGTATAAATTCCCGGCATCTGGAAAATATTCCGCCAATGATGATGCGTTCAGGATTCAATATGTCTACAAGTATGGATAAGCCCATCCCTAAGTATCTTCCACTCATTTTTAAAATATCTATTGCAACGGGATCACCATCCGAAGCAGCCAAACCCACATCCATAGCCGTAATGCTTTGAGCTTTTTCTTCAGTAGGACAGAACGCCACGGTTTCTCCCCGTCTTAGCCTGGATATAATTTCATCTCTGGCTAATTGAGCAATGCCCCCGCCACTGCAAAATCCTTCGAAGGATCCTGCTTTCCCGTATCCAACCGGACCATCCGGTGCAAGCCTGATATGCCCTACCTCTCCTGCCATATCATTGGTCCCTCTGTAAAGCCGTCCGTCCAGTATCAAGCCGGCACCCAGACCCGTCCCAAAAGTAAGGAATATCATATTGCTGCAGCCACGTCCGGCACCAAACTTCCATTCAGCAACGGCACAGGCATTTGCATCGTTTTCAATAAATACATCTTTTTTGAACTTGTCCTTAAGTATATCCACTATGGGAATCTCATCCCAGCCGGGTAAATTGGGAGGAGACAATACAATGCCTTTCTTTATATCCAGAGGACCCCCACAGCTGATTCCAACGCTGCATATGCTATCTATACCAATGGACAGCTCATTCAAAATTACATCAGCGATCTCCACTATTTTGTCTATAACATCATAAGGACCTCCCTGGGCACGGGTAGGAAAAGCATAACGCTTATATACCCTTCCCTGCTTGTCACCTACTAAAACAGCGCACTTGGTACCACCAATATCTATCCCCAACAGGTAGTCATTACCCATGAATTAATTCACCTCCATGACCACTCATTATCAAAAAGTTGAGGAAGCGTTTCAATTTTTTTCAGCCAGCGTTTATACTGCTCCAACTCAAAAGGTACATATCCGGAAATATAATGATTCCCGTATTCTGTATTGCCGATCTTCCATCTTAGGATAAACAGTTTTTTAGTACCCGGCAGCATACGGATTGCACCGACTACCTTGTTCTCATTTGCTTTTGATACGGTTTTTCCGCTAAGGAGCAGTTCACCGGTATCGCCGTCTTCTACGGCATACGATACCTCAACCGTCTCGTTACTATCGTTGCCTAAAACTACTTTATGTTCCCAGTTTTGCAGCTCATCTATCATAAGGCATATGGGCTGCTGCACCCTTTTAATATAATGATAGGCGAGCTTCTTTACAAAGTAATAGTCTACTATGGCATCGGAAAACTGGGGCCAGCAGTCCAGGAGATTCCACCAGATGATCCCTGTCCTTCTCCATTTTTTTAGCCTTACCATTTCAATGAAGAATTTCTTAGCCTCCGCCTGGCTAATCTGCGATGCCAACGCAAACTCTTCCAGGTTATCAGGAACATAACCAAACATGATCTCCACCTGGTCAGCCATTAGTTTATTGCGATTGTAGCCTCTCCTCTCGGCTTTTATATAGTCGGTATTATGGGTATCCCAGTCATCATTATCCATAAAGGGCCACAGCTTATCGGGAGCTATGAATTTTTTTATCGAAGATACCGCAGGACATCCATGATAACCTATTTCACTGATAAAATGTGCGGTTGAATGTTTGTAAAAATCACCTTTGAAATAGTCCCTCGGTCCCCAGTTATGCTGTTCAGGTACCGACAAGTCACCTGTTATATGATCCGGGATATATGGCGATGAAGGTATAAACATTCTGAACGGATCATGGCTGCCTACTACCCTGGGTAGTATCTCCCTGGAAATTCTGTTATAACGGGCTGTAGGGAGACAATATTTATTCCAGTAATACATGCCGTCTATTTCATTATCCCCCGCCCACAGAAGAAGTGAAGGATGATTCCTTAATTTTTTGACTATGGCTGTAGCCTCATTTTCAATTATGCTGCAGAATTCGTCATTTTGTGGATAGATCCCGCAAGCCAGGGTAAAGTCCTGCCATACCATGATGCCTCTTTCGTCACACAGATCGAAAAATTCATGATCCTCATATACATTTCCGCCCCAGCAGCGGACAATGTTGCATCCCAGGTCATCAAGCATATCATGGGCTTTCTTTAATCTATCCTTATCCCTGCTGTGCAAGGCATCTAATGCAACCCAGTTGGTTCCCTTAGCCATTACAGGCGTTCCGTTTACCCATATTTTAAACTCGTTATTGTCCATATCAGAGTCATATTCCGTTTCAATCTCAAAAAGGCGAATACCAATTCTGTTTCTATATGTATCAACCACTTCCCCCTTGTATAGCAGCTGGAACTCCATATCATAGAGGTGCTGTTTACCATACCCTTTTGGCCACCACAATTTAGGATTTGGTACCACCAAAACCGCTTCATCGGAGCAAAACTTGGTTTTATATGAACCTTCAATTATGCTGTCCTCACATTTCCCTGTAATCCTTACTGAAAAGTCATCCAATATGGGCTTATCGGTCTTGAACCTAAATTTAACCACCAACTCTGCTTTGTTTGCGTTCAAATCCCTCGTTGCGTAGTACACTTCTTTTATGTAAGTTTTCTCCCTTGCTACAATTTCTATATCCCGCCATATACCAGCTGACAAAAGTCTTGGAGCAATATCCCATCCGAAGGAGTGGGGAGGCATCCTCAGCCAAACCATCTCGTCTATATTGCCTGCACTGGTAACGTTCACCGGGAATTCCTTGTCCCTTACCTTGTTTATGGGAGATTCTATTCTGATTGCGATATGGTTTTTGTCACCTATTTTTATTAAGTTTGTTATATCCAGTTCGTGCTCTATAAGCATATTGGACACTTGCCCTGCTATCTCACCATTGATCCATATGCTGCCAAATGTGTTTAAGCCTTTTAACAGCAGAAATACATCCTTCCCTCGGTAATCCTCAGGTACTTTAAATTCCTTTTCAAACCACCACTGATAAAATTCATATTTTCTGAAGTTATAAAGATTCTGGCTGTAGAAAGGATCTTCTTCAATACCTGCTCTTACGAGATCCAGTTCAACGTTTCCCGGTACAACGGCATCAATCCGGGGCCATTTCTGTTCCTTAACCTCATCAATGGTTGAAGGCATATTACCGGATTCCAAATTGAAATAAAGGTTCCATTTGCCGTTTAAGGTTATGGTTTTCAATTGTTTGCCTCCTCTGCACATAATTATGACCTGGATAAAACAATTACGTATATGAATGATAAAACCTCACAAACAATAAATGTGTTTTGAGCTTGTATAAAACCAAAAGCCTTTGTCATTTATACATGGTTCAAACATTGAAAATACAATGTATATGCGGTTCTCAGAATAGAATTATCGCCATTTTGTCGTTGGCATCAGGTAGTGTAAAACCACGGAGAAAAACGACATCTCATTTTTTACATTTCTCTTTTTTTATATAAATTCCTGCATCACATATAAAAACTTTGGTCGAGATGCTTTTTTAATATTTCGCCTTTTGTAGGATGAATCCAAAATAAAAAAGCCTGGAACGCGAGAAATACTCTTCACGCTCCAGACTTTTATATGAAAATTAACAATTTTAAAGTCAAAACCTTCCTGTTGCTATCTGAACACCTATAGATACGACAACTACCAGTGTATCGACAATAAATCCAAGGATCATCGGTTTAGGTCCTATATTTTTGATATCGCCATAGCTTGTCTTAAGACCAATGGCCGACAAAGCTATTATCATACAGTATTTTGAAGTATTTGAAAGGGCAGGTACTATATTGCTTGGTATAATACCAGTGCTTCGAAGGGTTACAACAAGAAGAAACAGCATAATAAAATACGGGAAAATTTTCTTAAAGTCAATGGGCCTGCGTTCTTGTGTAACCTCCGATTTTGCCTCCAATCTTTCTGATATCACTGAAAATATTAGTACGAACGGTATTATAAACAATGTTCTGGTGAGTTTTACTATAACTGCTATGTTTCCTGCTGCTTCAGAAAATGCATATCCAGCTGCTACAACTGACGATGTATCATTAACAGCAGTACCTACCCATAAACCAAAGCCAGTCCAGGACATGCCAAGAGCATGACCTATCCATGGGAATAAGACAACCGTCAGAACATCAAAAATAAAAGTTGCAGA
>LSQX01144128.1_pt1 | contig 12660 bp, 10 predicted proteins | sample 654561 | NCBI WGS metagenome assembly LSQX01 (sample SAMN04489861, study PRJNA283612) | anaerobic digester metagenome | isolation source: 4 biogas reactors fed with cattle manure at either 37C or 55C with and... | place: Denmark: Kongens Lyngby | collected 2014 | reverse complement strand
ATTAGAGAATGGTACCACAGCGCCCCGATAGCGTCAACGCGCGGCGACGGCGGTGACCGTTCAGAGCCTGGGGGAAGTTGGGGTATAATACGTCCAGTTGCCCGCCCTGAGTTAGAAAGCGTTGCCTGTGCGTCTCCGGATGATCCTGCCCCGCGTGGAACCCGCCCACATCCCCGTCCCCGATGCGTGCCCCCAGTGCCAGAGCTCCCACCTGACCTACTCCGAGGAGGTGGCCAAGCCCCTGCGGGACACCCACTACGAGGCCGTCACCGCCCACCGCTACGCGTGTGAGGCCTGCGGCCGCGGCTTCCGCGTCTATCCCGCCGGCGTCGACCACCACCACACCTCCCAGCGGAACCGGGGCTTGGGGATCATGCTGTACCTGTTGGGCCTCAGCTACGGGGCCACCTCCTTGGCCCTGGAGGCGTTGGACTGCTACCTGGCCAAGAGCACCGTGTACCAGGCGGTGCAGCAGGCGGCGGAGAACGTGCCGGGGCTGATGGCGGCGCGTATCAGGTGCCTGGAGGGTCTCGAGACCCCGGCCATGGGGGCGGACGTCACCAGCGTGAAGGTGCGGGGGGAATGGGTGCAGTTGGGGCTCACGGTGGATGACGTGACGGGGCTGGTGTTGACGCTGGACGCCTTGGAAGGGGAGGACGCCGAGACGCTCCAGGAGTGGATCGCGCCGGTGGCGGAGGCGGTGGGGGCGGAGCTGTTGGTGACGGACGATGCGGATGCCTTCAAGGGGGTGGCGGACGCGCTAGATCTGGAGCACCAGGTGTGCATCAGCCACGTTACGCGCAACACCCAGGCGCTGGCGGAGGAGATGCTGGAGGCATTGGGGCAGGACGCGGACGGGTCGCTCTGTGCCAGCGGCGTCACCCCGGAGCAGGCGGTGGGGGACCTGCGGCGGATCGGGGAGTGTATCCGGACGCGGGATCCGGGGATGGTGGACGAGCTGGAGGAGATCCACCTGCACTACAAGGCAGCCTCGCCGCCGAGTCCAGGGGAGCGGGCGACGCTGGCCTACCGGATGCGCATGCTGACCTTGGACCGTTGGGAGATGTGGCCGCGCCTGACGCGCTACAGGACGTGGGAGGGAGCGAAGGGCGAGCGGGTAGACGGGACGAACAACGCCTGCGAGCGGGCCATCGGATGGTGGATCAAGGAGCGCTACCGGACCATGCGAGGGTACAAGCGCAAGAGGTCCGCCCTGAACGTCAGTCGGCTGATCATCTTCTGCGGGAACCGTTTGAAGTTCGGCGGGGTAGACCTCGGGGAGCTGTTCGCGTAGCAGGGGGCGGGGGAGGGGCGAGGTGCGCCTTCCAGCCACCAGCCTCACCCTCCCCCAAACTTCGTACGATCACTCGTCGGCGGCTTGCCGGCGCCCTGCCCGTTGACATCGCCGCGCCCTGCCCCCTATACTCCCCACGTCCCCGCCTGCCGGGAGCACCGCGAAAGGAGCACGACCATGGCCGATCCCCAAACCTACCTCGAGCAGCAATCCGAGCGATACTATGACGATCTCCTGAGCCTGCTGCGCATCCCCAGCATCTCGACCGACCCCGCCCGGGCTGCGGACGTCCGCGCGACCGCCGAGTGGGTGGCCGAGCGGATGCGGGCCGCCGGCCTGGAGGGCGTGCGACTGCTGGAGACCGCCGGCCACCCCGCCGTGTACGGCCAGTGGCTCGGCGCGCCGGACGGGCCGACGCTGCTCTTTTACGGGCATTACGACGTGCAGCCGCCCGACCCGCTGGACGAATGGGTGTCGCCGCCCTTTGAGCCCACCCTGCGCGAGGGCCGCCTGTACGCCCGCGGCGCCGACGACATGAAGGGCAACCTCCTGCTGCCCATCGTGGCCTGCGAGGCCTGGCTGCGCACCGGCGGCACGCTGCCCGTGAACGTCAAGTTCGTGTTCGAGGGCGAGGAGGAGATCGGCAGCCCCCACTTTGGCGACCTCCTCGCCGAGCACCAGGCGCTGCTGGCCTGCGACCGGGCCATCTGCACCGACGGCGGCCAGTTGGCCGAGGACCAGCCGACCGTCGGCGTGGGCACCCGGGGCATCGCCGCGGCAGAGATCCACGTGCGCACCGCCAACACCGACCTGCACTCGGGCCTCGCCGGCGGGCTGGCGCCCAACCCCATCCACGTCCTCGCCAACCTCCTGGCCACGATGATCAGCGCCGACGGGCGCATCACGGTGGATGGCTTCTACGACGAGGTCATCCCCCCCAGCGCCGAGGAGCGCGCGGCCATCGCCGCGGTGCCCGACGACTCTAGTCTCCTCCAAGACCGCTCAGGCCTCCGCGGCCTGGTGGGGGAGGCGGGCTATACGGCGATGGAGCGCAACAGCGCCCGGCCGACCCTGGAGGTGAACGGCATCTGGGGCGGCTACCAGGGGGCGGGTACCAAGACGGTCATTCCCGCCGAGGCCCACGCCAAGATCACCTGCCGCCTGGTGCCGGATCAGGAACCCGCCGGCGTGATAGAGCACCTGCGGGAACACGTCGCCCGGCACGCGCCGGCATTCGCCGAGGCCACCGTGGTGACCCTGCCGGGATCCTCCGATCCCTTTTTGGTGCCCGGCGACGAGCCGACGCTCCTGGCCGCCGAGCACGTGCTAGAGGGCCTCTATGGCCGGGCGCCCTACCGCACCCGCTCGGGCGGCTCGGTGGGGGCGCTGCCCCTCCTGCGCCGGTATCTGGGCGTCAGCGCGGTCACCATCGGCTTTGGCCTGGCGGCCGGCGGCGCCCACGCGCCGAACGAGTTCCTGCCCCTCGACCTGTGGCGCCGGGGGCAACGCGTCTACGCAATGCTGCTGGACGCGCTCGCGGAACAGGACTGACGGCCACGGGCCCGACACGAGGAGAGCGCATGCGCATCCAGGAGATCCGTCTGTACCACGTGGCGATGCCGCTGGTCTACCCGTTCCGCACCTCCTATGGCGACGACGCGTCCATCGAGACCCTCATCGTGCGCATGATCGGCGCCGAGGGGGAGGGCTGGGGCGAGGCGGCGCCCTGGCGAGCGCCGGGCTACAGCCCCGAGTGGGCCCACGCCGCGTTCCTCACCGTGCGCGACTGGCTGGCCCCGCGCCTGATCGGCCAGGACGTGACCAGCGGCGCGGACCTCCAGCGCCTCCTGAAGGGCTTCAAGGGGAACCCGTTCGCCAAGGCCAGCCTGGATACCGCCTGGTGGGATCTGCACGCGTCGTCCCGGGGAGAGCCCCTCTGGCGGGTCATCGGCGGCGTCTCGCCGACCATCGAGGTCGGGGCCGACCTGGGGGCCATGGAGTCGGTCGACGCCCTCCTGGCGGAGGTGGAGAAGGCCCAGGAGGCGGGCTTTCGCCGGCTAAAGCTCAAGTTCCGCCCCGGCTGGGACCTGCCGGTCGTCGAGGCCGTCCGCCGGCGCTTTCCCGACCTCACCGTGCACATCGACTGCAACGGGGCCTACACCCTGGACGACCTGCCCATGTTCCGGGCCCTCGACGAGTGGGGGTTGGCCATGATCGAGCAGCCCCTGGGCCACGACGACCTCGTGGACCACGCCCTCCTGCAAGCGCAACTGCGCACGCCGATCTGCCTGGATGAGAGCATCACCAGCGTGGACCGCGCCCGGCAGGCCGCCGAGATCGGCGCCTGCCGCTGGGTGAACGTGAAACCGGGGCGGGTCGGGGGACTGACGGTGGCCATCGCCATCCACGATCTCTGTGCCGAGCGGGGGATCCCCTGCTGGGTGGGGGGCATGCTGGAGTCGGCCCTCGGGCAGGGCTACAACATGGCGCTGGCCACGTTGCCCAACTTTCGCTATCCGGCCGACATCTTTCCCTCGCGTCGCTTCTACGTCGAGGATCTCGCCGAGCCGGCCATCGCCCTCAGCGGCCCCTCCCAGGCGACGGCGCCGGACCGGCCGGGCGTCGGCTTCTCGCCACATCCGGAGCGCCTCCGCGCCCAGACCCTGCGGGAGGCGACGATCGCGACGCCGGCATGAGGATTCGGGGATAGCACCGAGAGAGTAAAAGGGGGGAGGCGGCTCCGGTCGGAGCCGCCTCCCCCTCTAGCTGGGGCCGCCTCAGGGCGTGGGCTGGGGCGGCCGCGGGAGGTGAGTGGAGGGGTCGCCCACCACGAACGGCAGCCCTTCGCTCTTTAGGTACTCGTCGCCGAGGAGGCGGAGCTGCACCCGCCAGGTGCGCCAGGGCAGGCCGCTCTCCGGCTGCGCGCCGTCCTTGTCGAACTCGGCGTGGTACTCGAACAGGGCGGCCTGGAACCGCTGGGTCCACCGCCGGACGCCGTCGGTGCCCCGGCGCTCGACCGGGGACTCCATCGGGTAGCCAAAGGTGTCCTCGCCACCGTAGCGGTCATAGTACTCCTTGAACCCGATGCGCGTGCCGTCCGGCGCCACGTTGCCGACGGCGTGGCCCAGGCCCCGCTCGCCCCACTCAAAGTACCAGTAGTCGGGACCGTTGGCCTCTGCGGCCGGAGCGGGCGCCGCGGCCGGCCCTAGCATCTCGCCGAGCAACCGTCGCTGCACCATGTACTCGGGCGGGTTCTCTGGGTGCCACTCGAGCACCGCCCGCTGAAAGTACTGGACGCACTGGTCGTCGTCGAGGGGATCGGCCACCACCGGGGAACGCGGGTAGCCCAGGACGTCCAGCCCCCCACTGGCGTCAAAGAACGCACGCCAGGGTCCGCTCACCGCGTATCCCGTAGGCGCCACCCAGGCCTCGTCGGCCGCCAGCACGGTCAGGTAGTCGCTGGTGTCGCCCCCCGCAGCACCGGCCGGCGACGTCGGAAGGGAGGCATCGGCGGTGCCCGCCGGGTCGCCGGCCGCCGACGGCCGGTACACCAGGGCTCCGGGAACGCCCCAACAGGCGTCGATCGGCCGGGGGTAGGGATCCGGCGCGTCCGCCGCGCCCGGCTCCACCAGGATCACCGGGTCGCCGCCCACCAGGATCAGGCTGGTGTCTCGGGCATCGGTGTTGTTCGTGGCGGCGGCCAGGGTGAGATAGTAGGCGCCGTCCGGCGCGCGCTCCAGCGCCTGCGGCTCGCCGTACTTGTCCATCAGGGTGGCGTACGGGGCGGCCGAGGGCACGCCGATCTCCAGCGGCGCGGCGCTGGCGTTCCACAGCACGGTCACCCGGTCGTCGCCCCGGCGCATGCGCACACCGTTCAGGGCCCCGGGCCACACGAACTGCGGCCGGCTGGCGGTAGAGGCCAGGAGCGCCGTGATCTCGTCGGCCGTGGGGGGCGTGGCGGAGCCGCTCCAAAAGTACTCGGCGTCCCGGGCGCCGCGCATCTCGCGGATCGCCACCCGGTAGGCGGTATAGGCGGGGCGCGGCGAGCCGTCGTTGCGCACCAGGCCATAGTACTGGTCGTTCTCCGGCTCCTCGTCGCGCATCTTGTACACGGAGTAGCGGGACACGCCCGCGGCGCGGGCCAACGCCGCGCTCTGGACCATATAGGCCGCCTGCTCCTCCATCGTGGCGCGCAGCCCGCCCCGGTGCAGCGACTTGAGCGGGTCGTCGTGGGGCACGATGTTCGATTCGGGCAGCCAGATGGGTTTGTCCAGCCCGTAGGAGGCCAGGATGCGCCGGTACAGCACCGGCACCGTGTAGCTATTCAGGGGGTTGCCGTACTGGTGCACGGCGACGGCGTCGAAAAAGTAGCTATGCTCGCCGGGGGGCTCCGCCGTCTCGGGCGTGCCTTCCGGCTGACCGGCCTCCTCCTCGGGCACGGNNCTCCACGGGCGGGGCGTCCGTCTCCTCCTCTAGGGCGGCATCCTCCGCGGACGCCCCCTCTTCGCCCGTCGCGTCTTCCTCCCCTTCGTCGGCGCCGAGGGCTGCGACCACCTCGGGGTCCTGGGCCAGTTCGGCCAGCAGGCGCTCCAGGTAGAGCGAGCGCCCCGCCTCGTGGTCGATCCAGTACATGGTGCCCGTGAGGACCACCGTGGCGTTCGGGTTGGCCGACTTGACCGCGCGGTAAGCGACCTTTTGCAGTTGCGCGTACTCGGCCACCGTCCCCGTCCAGCAGAACTCGGGCTCGTTCCACACGATCCAGGTGTCGATGGCCCCCGCGTACTCGCGGGCCAGGCGCGCCATGAACTGGCCCCAGTGATTCTGGGGGTCGTCGTAAGGGAGTTCCAGGTTGTGCGGCGGCGACACGGCGGGGTCTCCCCCGTTGCGGGCCGCCCAGGGAGGCGTGTGGAGCACGACGCCGACCACCTCGATGCCGCGGGCCACCTGCCCCTCGATATCCTGGCGCGTCGGCCAGGCCGAGCCGTTCCAGTCGTCGGGGCCGTTGGGCTGCAGGGCCGACCACCACACCACCACCCGCTCCCAGGATGCCCCGGCGGACAGGGCCATCTCGGGATTATGGATGGCCTGCACGATACCAAAGAAGGGATCCTCCCCAGCGGGCGTCGCCTCGTCAACGCCGGGGGCGGACTCGGCCGGAGGAGCGGTGTCCTCTGCCTCGTCGGACAGCGGGTCTTGGGCGTTCACGGCGGCTGGGGTCAGCACAGCGTACTGGCTCAGGAGAAGGATGGCCGTCAGGCCGATGCAGAACAGGCGTTGCAGGGTGCGATGGAACACGGGACGGTCCTCCAGGTGATGTAAGAGCGCTACGAGCAGAGTTGCCTGGCGTGAACCAGCGGGTGTCCCCGATGGATCCGGATACGCGTCGACCTGCCGCAGAGAACGGCGGCAGGTCGACGCAGGCACCAGCGCGGTACGGTCTCACAGCAGTATAACGTGCCGGGCCGCAGTTCGTTACCACGAGCGGGCCAGCCGGCAGGATAGCGATCCCCCGCCGGCGCTGGGCCGAGCGGCGATCCGGGGCCTAACCGCGGATCGCCTGGAGCACCTGCTCGGACATGGTGGTCATCAGGATCATCTCGCTGCCCACGGTGATGTAGCGAAAGCCCATATCGACGAACTCTTTGGCGTTCCAGGAGCGCGCCGCGATGCCGGGCACCTTGCCCAGGCGCTGGCACACCGCCAGGACGCTCCGAATGGCCTCGGTGTGGGCCGCTTTGCCCTCCGGGGTGTTCAGGTCCACGCCCATCGACAGGCCGAGGTCCGCGGGCCCCACCCAGCAGCCGTCGATCCCCTCCACCGAGAGGATCTCCTCGGCCCGCTCGACGGCCGTGATCGTCTCGATCTGCACGGCGACGTACACCTCGTCGTTGATTCGGGCGGCATAGTCCTTGCCGAGATGATCGGTGCCAAAGGGTCCAAACGAGCGACCGCCCTGGGGCGGATACTTGCAGCCGCGCACCACCTCACGGGCCTCCTCGGGGCTGTTCACCATGGGCACGATGATGCCCATCGCGCCGCGATCCAGCGCCCGGCCGATGGTGTAATAGTCGTTCTGCTGCACGCGGATGGCCGGCATGGCCCCGCCGAGGGCGATGGCATCAAAGGCGGCCTGGTTGTCGCTATCGGAAAAGTTGCCGTGCTGGTTGTCCACCATGACGAAATCGAACCCCGCCAGGGCGCAGGCCTTGCCGGCCAGCGGCGCCCCCATGGTGATGGTGAGCCCCAGTGCGGCTTGACCCGCTTGCATACGCCGCTTGCATTCGTTGGTGAGCATGAACGCCTCCTGATGATGGGCCGCAACGGGCGCGGCAGAACGACGCGGGGATTGTACGCTCGGCCGGCGGAGGGGGCAAGGACTACATCCCCTCCCAGAAGCGAACGCGTGTTCACCTCCGGGAGGGAGGCCCCTTGAGGCAAAGGCTCAGTACTCCCAGCCCATATGCGGCTTGGGCAGGCGTACCACGCGGTCCAGGCGCTCGAGGAGGTCCTGCGGGCCGCGGAGATCGTCGGTGAACGCCAGGCCGGTGGCCGGGCGCGTGCCCAGCCACAGTCGGGAGAAGGCATTCACCGTGGCCTCCAGGGTCGGCAGCGCCGGATCGATTCCTTGCTCGGCGCCGCTCGAGGGCCCCAGCGCGACGACGTACTCGCCGCCCACGCCGCGCCACGGCGCGTCGGCCTCCAGGTGCTCGGCGATGGGGTCTGTGAGCCGCAGGTTGAACTGCACCGACTCGCCGGGGAGGTGCGTGCGCTCCAGGCAAGCCGCGAGATCGCAGATGCGCACCTGCCAAAAGGCGTGGGCGCGCACGCCCGTCTCGTGCCGCGAGCCCTGGGTGATGCCCCGCTGCCGGAAGGGCTGCGCCAGGAGGTCCTGGAGCTGGATGTCGCCGGGTTCTTCCATCCCGACCGAGCGCACCTGGTCGCCGAGGCCCTTGAGCAGCGCCATCAGCTCGAGGAACTGCTCGCGGGTCTGATAGGCCATCCAGTACACGGAGTACGGCCCGTGTCCGACGCTCTTGGTACCCAGCCATATGTGGTGCGACAAGGTGTCGCCGGGTGCATCATAGTAGCCCAGGCCAAAGCCGCCATCGGTGGACATTGCCTCGTGCCGGGTGTTGCCCAGGTGGTCCAGGTTGATGGCCCCGTGCACCCGATGGCGCCGCAGCCGGCAATCGTGCATGGCCTGGGCATCTTCTTTCCCCAGACGCCGGGGCACCCGGAACCGCGCGTCCACGGTCAGGGTGGCGGGGTCGAACGTCACCCAGTGCTCGTAGGGGCCGGTGCCGTAGCCCAGGCGGTTGTAAAAGCCCTGGTCGAACATCCCCAGGCCATGCACCTGCACGCCATCGGCGACGTCCAGCGCCACGGTGAGGGCCGTCAGCCGACGGGCCAGGCCCTGCTTGCGCGCCACGCGGCTGGTAGAGACGCCGGTGAGGCCGGCGAACGGCAAGGACTCGTCGCCGTAGCGCATGTCGCCCCGGGCGGAGAGCACCACGCACTCGGCGCTTCCATCGAGATCGGCCACCATCGTGCGGCCGGCCTCGATGCAGACGTCCATGATCTCTTCCTTGCCCGCCTCGATCCAACCGATCTCCCGCCAGATGCGGTGCACCGCCTCGCGGTCTCGCTCTGGATCGTAGGGTCTGAACTGCATGGTCTTCCTCCGCTGCCGTGAAGAGCGGGCCGGGCACATATCGTCGCCCGCCCCGCCGAGTGGATCGCGCTCGCACGAATGCCCGCACGCCCCGTAGGGGCCGTCTAGAAACGCCTCCCGGATCCCGGCGGTTCCGCATTGACGAGCTTGTTCTGCAGGGCCAGCGCCACCGCCTCGGTGCGCGACGCGGCCTGCAGCTTGGACAGGATGCTGGATACGTGAAACTTGACCGTGGACTTGCTGACGATCAGCCGTTCGGCGATCTCGGGGTTCGAGAGCCCCTCGCACATCAGCGCCAGCACCTCCAGTTCCCGGGCCGTCAGGTCGTGGCCAAGGGGCGGCGGCTGCACGGCGTTGCGAATCAGCGCCTGGGCGGCCTCGGGGGCCAGGGTCGGGCGGCCCTGATGCGCCTTGCGAATGGCGTCGGCCAGCTCATCCGCCGTGACGTTCTTGAGCAGGTAGCCGATGGCGCCGGCCTGCAGCGCGCGCTGCACGAGGTCCTCCTCCTTGAAGGAAGTGAGGGCGATCACCTGGCTGTCGGGGCAGGCCTGGCGGATGGCGCGGGTGGCGTCGGCGCCGTCCATACCGGGCATCATGAGGTCCATCAGCACGACGTCGGGCTGCAGGCGCTGGCAGAGGCGCACGGCCTCCTCGCCGCTGCCCGCCTCACCGACGAGGTCCAGGTCGTCGAACACGTAGAGGAACGCGGAGAGCCCACCGCGGACGACCGCATGGTCATCCACGATCATCACGCGGATCGTCTCTGGGTCAGGCATGATAGACACCTCGCAGGGCATGGCGGGAGCGAACTTGCGCGGCATTATAGCGAAGGGTTGGCCCACCGTGCAACACGTATACACGGCGGGCCAACCCCCAAAGGAACCCCGAACCGCCGGACAGGCGAGGGGGTCGGGGCGTCTTCAGCCGGCAGACACCTCGACGCCTGCACCGGGCACCACCTCGCCGACCACCCAGCAGGGGTGATCTGCGCGCCGGAACGCCTCCAGGAGCGCGTCCAGGCGCTCCGGCGGGACGGCCACCAGCAGCCCACCGGAGGTCTCCGGCGTGTACAGCAACTGCTGGTCCTCGTCGCTCACCCCGGGGCCAAAGTTCATGTGTTCCTGGTAGAACTGCTCGTTGTTGCACGTGCCGGCGGGAAAGAGCCATTGCTCGGCGTACTCGCGGGCGCCGGCGACAAAGGGCAACCGGTCCAGGGCAAAGCGCAGGCGGACGCCGCTCTTTTCGGCCATCTCCTGACCGTGGCCCAAGAGGCCAAAGCCGGTGACATCCGTCACCGCGTGGACGCCGACCTCCTGGACGATGCGGGCCGCCTCGCGGTTCAGCCGCATCATGCTGGCCGCCGCCTCGGCGAGGTGGGCCGGGTCCGCCACGTCGCCTTTGGCCGCGGTGGTGATGATCCCCACGCCCAAGGGCTTGGTGAGAACCAGCGCATCGCCCGGTCGCGCGCCGCCCTTGGTCAGTATCCTGTCGGGATGGACGACGCCCATCACCGACAGTCCGTACTTGGGCTCCTCATCGTCGATGGTGTGGCCGCCGGCCAGCACCGCGCCGGCCTCAGCGACCTTTTCGCCGCCGCCCCGCAGGATCTCGGCAACGATCTCCGGCGGCAACTTGGGCGGGAACGCGGCGATGTTCAGGGCCAGGGTCACCTCGCCGCCCATGGCATAGATGTCGCTCATGGCGTTGGCCGCCGCGATGGCCCCGTAGGCAAAGGGATCGTCGACCACCGGCGTGAAAAAGTCCAGGGTCTGGATCACCGCGATCTCGGGGCTCAGGCGGTACACGGCGGCGTCGTCGGCGACCTCCAGCCCCACCAGGAGGTTGGGGAAATCCGCCGGCCGGAACAGCTCTCGCAAGGGGCGCAGCACCTGCGCCAGGGTCTCGGGACCCATCTTGGCCGCTCAACCCGCGGCGGACGTCAGCGCCGTGAGCCGTATACGATCTGCCATCTCCTCACCTTCTTGCACGAATCCCTACAGGTTCAGCACCCGTCCCGCGCCGAGTAGCGTCTCGGCGATGGTGTACATGTTGGAGACCTCGCCCACCCGGAGGCGGTCTTTGAGGCCCAGGTAGTCCAGGCAGGTGCCACAGGCCAACAGCTGGACACCCTGATCACACAGGGCATCCAGGTCGTCCGCCACGGGCGACCCCTCGCACGCCAGGCGCACCCCGCTGTTCAGGAACACGATCGTATCGGGGAGCGGCTGCACCTCGCCGAGGGTGTGGAAAAAGGAGCGCATCAGGATGCCGCCCAATTCCGCCTCGCCGCGGCCGAGGGTGTCCGAGGCCACCAGCACCACCAGGGACCCGGCAGCCGGGGTCGCCCGACCCACCGCTGCGTTGGGGGCGCCGACGGCGTCAGGCTCCGATGCCGTACCGTCGCCCGAATCTCCCGCGGGGCGGTTCAGGTGCAGGTAGAACGCATCGTCCCGCTCCTCGACCGTCACGCGATAGCCCTCCCGCTCGGCCATCCGCGACACGTTCCGCTGCGACGTCTCGTTGTCCACGATGGTCACGATCTCGTCAGCATCCGGCTCGCGCATCGCCCGGCGCGTGAGGATGACCGGCTGCGGACAGGGCAGGCCGCGCGCATCTACCGTCTTTTGCATCCTACATTCCCCTCCCACAATCGCATCTCACGAGAGCGTGTGGACGCCCTCGATCTCCACCCCCGCCCCGGCCAGCACCTCCAGGGCGCGTTCCTCGTCCTCGGGTTGCAACCGCACACAGACGCCGCAGTCGCTGGAGAGCTGCCGGGGCACCGGCACCAGCCGGCAGTCGACCCCCGCGCGGATCAGGAGCGACTCGGCGCGCACCGCGTGGCTGGTGCCCGGAAAGAGGATGACGACGTACTCCCGACCGCTCATCGCGCCTCCTCCGCTAGCGTGCGCACGGCCACCAGCGCCGCGTCCACGTCCTCGGATGTGCTCATGGCCCCGAGGCCAAAACGCACGGTGCCCGTAGGGTACGTGCCGATGGTGCGGTGCGCAGCCGGCGAACAGTGCAGGCCGACGCGGCAGAGAATGCCGTACTCGTCGTCCAGCCGGAGCCCGGCCTCGGCGGGATCCAGCCCATCGATGCTGAACGAGACGACGGCCACCTGCCGGTCGACATCTTGCGGCCCGTACACCGTCACGCCCTCGATGCCCAGCAGGCCATCGAGGAGCCGCTGGGTCAGGGCCTCCTCGTGGGCGCGGATGGCCTCCACGCCCCGGTCGAGCACCCAGCGCACCCCGGCCTCCAGCCCTGCCAGGCCGGGGACGTTCAGCGTGCCGCTCTCGCAGGCATCGGGCAAGAACTCGGGCTGCTCCTCCCACTCGGAGCGGCTGCCGGTGCCGCCCCGCTTGAGGGGGCGCAGGCGATGGGCATCGAACCCGGGACCCACGATCAGGCCGCCCGTCCCCATCGGGCCGCAGAGGGACTTGTGGCCGGTAAAGGCCAAGAGGTCGATGCCCAGGGCCTCCATGTCCAGGGGGTAGGCGCCGCCGGTCTGGGCGACGTCCACCAGGAGGGGGATGCCATGCTTTCGGGCGATGGCGCCGGCCTCCCCCACGGGCAGCAGCGTCCCGACGACGTTCGAGGCGTGGTTCAGCACGATCATGGCGGTATCGGGACGCAGGGCGGCCTCGAGATCGTCCGGGTCCAGCGTGCCCGCGGGCGCACAGGGCACCAC
>LSQX01068990.1_pt1 | contig 12660 bp, 16 predicted proteins | sample 654561 | NCBI WGS metagenome assembly LSQX01 (sample SAMN04489861, study PRJNA283612) | anaerobic digester metagenome | isolation source: 4 biogas reactors fed with cattle manure at either 37C or 55C with and... | place: Denmark: Kongens Lyngby | collected 2014 | reverse complement strand
ATTCTGGTGCACTGGCAGCAGAGCTGGTTCTTTCCAGCGTTCAATATTGCCGATAGTGCGATAACGGTGGGGGCGGCGATGTTGATTGTGGATATGTTCTGGCCAAATCGCCACCAAGCAAAAACGAGACCCAACACATGACCGACATCCAACGCATAGCCCAAGACACCGAAGTCACTCTGCACTTCACCCTGAAACTGCCCAACGGCGACGTGGTCGACAGCACCACCGGCAAAGCCCCAGCCACCTTCAAGGTCGGCGACGGCAGCCTGCTGCCCGGCTTCGAGCAGTCCCTGTTCGGCCTCAAGGCCGGTGACCAGCGCACCTTCGAGATCGAACCCGAGCGCGGCTTCGGCCCCGGCAGCACCCAGAACATCCAGACCATGTCCCGCGACAACTTCACCGACATGGAACTGGAGATCGGCTTGCTGATCATCTTCAAGGATGCCGCCGGCGGCGAAATGCCCGGCGTGGTCAAAGCCATCCACGACAGCATCGTCGAAATCGACTTCAACCACCCGCTGGCGGGCAAGGTAATCACCTTCGAAGTGGAAATTATTGCGGTGAAGGCGGTCTGAGTTACAGTAGTCGCCATTCCCGCCCATGAATCAGTATTCGAGGCAAACCATGCAGATCAAACTGGCCAATCCACGCGGCTTCTGTGCCGGCGTTGACCGGGCTATCGAAATCGTCAATCGCGCGCTGGAAGTGTTCGGCCCGCCGATCTATGTGCGCCATGAAGTGGTGCACAACAAGTTCGTGGTCGAGGATCTGCGCAACCGTGGTGCTGTATTTGTCGACGAGCTGGACGAAATACCCGACGACGTCATCGTCATCTTCAGCGCCCACGGAGTTTCCCGGGCCGTGCAGGACGAAGCCGAGGCGCGCAACCTCAAGGTATTCGATGCCACCTGCCCACTGGTTACCAAGGTGCATATGGAAGTCCTGCGCTACAGTCGCGACGGTCGCGAGTGCGTACTGATCGGCCACGCCGGACACCCGGAAGTGGAAGGCACCATGGGCCAGTACGACACCAGCACCGGCGGCACCATCTACCTGGTCGAGAATGAAGAGGATGTAGCCCGGCTGCAGGTCAGAAACCCCGACCGCCTGGCCTTTGTCACACAGACCACCTTGTCGATGGACGACACGGCCAAGGTCATCGACGCCCTGCGCAAGCACTTCCCGTTGATTGAAGGCCCGCGCAAGGATGATATCTGCTACGCCACCCAGAACCGCCAGGATGCAGTCAAACAGCTGGCTGGTGAGTGTGATCTGGTATTGGTGGTCGGCAGCCCCAACAGCTCGAACTCCAACCGCCTGCGCGAACTCTCTGACCGCATGGGTACACCGGCTTACCTGATCGACGGCGCCGAAGAGATCCGCCCGGAATGGCTGGAAGGGGTAAACAATGTCGGCGTCACCGCCGGCGCCTCGGCACCGGATGTACTGGTGCAGCAGGTCCTCAAACACCTGCGTGACAGCGGTGCTGACACCGTCACCGAGCTGGATGGTCGGGAAGAAAATATCGTTTTCAGCATGCCCAAGGAGCTGCGGGTAAAGCAGCTGAGCTGATTCCCCTGCCAGGGCGATGTTGTGTGGGATTTGGGGATATCCCATGGTCCGCAGCCATACTCCCTGAATCGGAGTCATCGCCCCATGGATTGCCGCGCCTTCGGCTCGCAATGACGGAGTAGAGTGTTCAACCGCTTCTGTAGCCCGGCTGCCACTATCCGTCATTGCGAGTCGCGAAGCGACGTGGCAATCCATACTCAGGAGCAGCCAACACATTGCCTCTGCCGACTCACACCGCCGCTGCAACCTCCCACAACCTCCGAATCCCCGCCACCCCCTGGGCTCCGACCGAAAACGCCTCAGCCAGCTCACCAGGCCCGAGGCCGCCCAGCAGATACACAGGCATATTCACCTGCTCGATCAACTCCCTGGCGCGCTCCCAGCCCAGTGGGGAGGCATCAGGATGGCTGGCGGTGGGCAATATCGGCGACAAGGTAACAAAATCCACTCCCAGTTCAGCAGCCATGGCCAGTTCCTCTGCATCATGGCACGAAGCAGCAAGCAACGCAGGTCTGCTCCCTCTCCCCTCGCGGGAGAGGGCCGGGGAGAGGGGGAATAAGGCCCGCAATTGCCTCCCCGTCAAATGCCAGCCCACCCCCGGCCATTCCGGCGGCTCATTCCCTTTCACCATCCACTGAAAGTCAGCCCCGAACCGCTCCAGCACCCGCTCAACCAGCCCACGGTACGCACTGCCCGACAACTGAGTCTGCCGCAGCTGTACCAGACGAATCCCCGCCTCCCGGGCACGTTGCAGTCCGGTAAACAGCGCCTGCTCATCGTTCATATCAGGAGTGATCAGGTAGCGCTCGGGCAGCTGCGCGGCCTGCACAATGGGCGCATTGGCTGCAGGGAACTCAAAGCTGTCCAGTTCAGAGGACGACACCCAGCGTACCGGCTGACCCTCGGCGCCGTGGGCTTCGCCATCAAAATCAGTCACCAGCCACACATCCAGCCGTACCGATTTGTCCGGGTAATCATGGCGAATATCCAGCAGCGGCCGGGCCCGGGTCACGGTAATGCCCAGCTCCTCACGGAGTTCGCGCACCAAGCCATCAAACCGGCCCTCATCTCCCTCCAGCTTGCCCCCGGGAAACTCCCACAACCCGCCCTGGTGGACATGGTCGGGGCGCTTTGCAATAAGAATACGACTCTGCGGGTCGCGAATGACCGCAGCAATGACATGGATACGGCGCATGGGTTATTGCCTCGGCACGTCCTCGGAAAACACATCCCGCTCATCATCGTCGCCGGGAATTACGTGCTCTTCGGCGGCCCAGGCACCCAGGTCGATCAGACGGCAGCGGGGGGAGCAGAATGGGCGTTCGGGGGAGCTTGCGTCCCAGCTGACCGGCGCCTTGCAGGTCGGACATTCAATAATACGGGTCATGCCTGGCCTCCTTGAGCCAAGGAAAGATAGCGTTGATGCAGGGCATCGACCTGCGCGTGCAGCGCGGCCAGATCCCGGTCGTTGGCAATCACATCATGGGCATGGCGCAGACGCTCATCGCGATGGGCCTGAGCCTGCAGAATGGCCCGCACCTGCTCCTCGGGCACATTATCCCGGGCTGTGGTACGGGCGATCTGCAGGACCTCGGGCACATCCACCACCAGCACCCGCTGGGTCATCTGATACTGCCCCGACTCCACCAGCAGCGGCGACACCAGCAGCGCATAGGGCGACTGGGCCGAGGCCAGATCAGCCACAATCTCATCGCGGATCAGCGGATGCAGCAACTGCTCCAGCCAGCGCCGCTCATCCGGCGAGCGGAACACCTGCTCGCGCAGCGCCGCGCGGTTCAGCGAACCATCTTCCTGCAGCACCGCATCACCAAAGCGGTCAACAATCCGCTGCAATGCCGGCCTGCCAGGCTCCACCACCACCCGCGACTTTATATCCGCATCCACCACATGAATGCCATGCTCCTGCTCGAAACGCGCCGCAGCAGCGCTTTTGCCACTGCCAATGCCGCCGGTCAGGCCGATGATGAGTTTGTTTGAAGAAGTCATTGCACTACCAACAGCCCTGCACCTGTAAAAGGCTGTCAGTATACGGAGAATAGGCGCGGAGGGTGTAGCAGGGCCTGGGCTCTCGGCGCTCAGGAGAGCAATAGGCTAGAATGCGGCCACTCATGTGCCAACCCATGCGCTGTCTCTCAGGAATCCCGATGAATTACCGCCACAGTTTCCACGCCGGCAATCATGCCGATGTCCTCAAGCACGCCGTTCTGTTGCGCATGCTGACTCTGATGCAGCGCAAGGAGTCGCCGCTGTGCTATCTGGACAGTCATGCCGGTACTGCGCTGTATGATCTGCTGGGTGAGGATGCCAGCCGTACCGGGGAGTACCTCGATGGGATCGGGCGGCTCTGGAGCCGGGATGATCTGCCGCCCCTGCTGGCCGACTACCGGGATGCGGTGGCGCGGCATAATCCGGATGGCCAGCTGCGCCTGTACCCCGGCTCGCCGCAGTTGATGGCCGATGGGCTGCGGGAGCAGGACCGGATGATCGTCAGTGAATTGCATCCCGAGGATGCGCTGACCCTGAAGGAGTATTTTGCTGGTCAGCCCGGCGTTGCCGTGCATCAGCGCGATGGCTACGAGCTGCCCGGGGCCTTTCTGCCGGTGGCGGAAAAACGGGCCCTGTGGCTGCTGGATCCGCCTTTCGAGAAGGGCGATGACCTGCAGCGCTGCCTGCAGGCGGTGCAGACCGGGATACAGCGCATGCGCCAGACGGTGGTTGCGCTATGGTATCCGATCAAGGATCAGCGGCTGCTGCGGGACTTCTATCAGCGCATCAGCCAGGCTGGATTGCCCAAGGTGTTGCGGGTGGAGCTGAATGTGCGCCCGGTGGATACGCAGTTGGGCCTGAACGGTTCGGGGCTGATGCTGGTCAATCCGCCCTGGCCGTTGTGGGAGGAGCTGGAGCAGACCCTGCCCTGGCTGGCCGGGGAACTGGCCCAGTCCGGTCCCGGTGGCTGGCGCATGGACTGGCTGGCCGGGGAGCCCTGAGATTCGCTTGCCGGGCAAATAACCGGGGAACATGCGGGTCGGTTCGGTAGTCAAGTATTGTGACGGCGTTCAGCGCCCGATCTATCTGAAGATACAAGGAGCCATGACATGACTGAGAAGAACGGAACCGTGGCGAATCAGAATAACGCCAGAAAGCAGGAGATCGAATCCGGCAAGGAAGCGGTCGCAGCGGCCTACAGCAAATTGATGGAGGCCAAGGATCATTTCCGCCAGGCTGCCGAGGCCGCTGGTCTGGACTGGAAACATGATGCCGAGGCCCAGTTGGAGAAGGGCAAGAGCAAGGCCGGCGAGCTGTGTGACCATGCCAACAGTTATCTGCACGACAAGCCGCTGGCTACGCTGGGTATCGCCTTCGCCGCAGGCTTTCTGGTAGCGCAGCTGACCTCAAGAAAATGACCGGTACTCCAGGCGAAGGCACACCCGAGAGCGGTGATGTGGGCGGGCAGCCTGCGGGTCAATCACTGTCGGGTGAGCTGAAATCCTCTCTGGAATGGCTGGAGCATGCGGCACTGGCCGGTGGTGACCTGGTTCGGCTGGCCGGGCTGGAGCTGAAACTGGCAGCAGGCGACTCCGGCCGCCTGTTGCTGTTGGCGCTGGCCGTGGTGCCTGTCGTATTGCTGGCGTGGATCGGTATCTCGGTGCTGCTGGGGTGGCTGGTACTGCTCTGGCTCGGCTCAGGTACTCTGGCCATCATCACTTTCATTCTGGTGCAACTGCTGGCAATGGGTGTCATGGCGGTATACGCCAGAAAGTTTGCTCGCAGCCTGTCGTTCCCGGCCACCAGCCGCCAGTTGCAGGCATTGAAGGAGCAGCTCAATGGGGCGCAGGACACTGGAAAATCGGATTCGCATTCTGGATGAGCAACTGGCGGTGGAGCTGGCGCTGCTCAAGCTGGATGGGCGCGAACGCTATCAGGCGTTGCAGCGGGTCTCGCCGCTGTACTGGGCCGGTGCGGGGGTCGCTGCCGGACTGCTGGTGGGCAAGTTGCTGGGCGCCAACGGCCCGCGGTTGCTGATCAGTCAGGGCGGTCAGCTGTTCCGTCTGGCCAGTCTGATGCTGCCCGTGGCTGCGGCGGGGGTCAGTGCTGCGGACAACTGATCCGCTGCGCACGCCTTATCATCAAGCCGGTTGCTGTTTGGCCAGCAGCAACTGCGCCTCGACTCCACCTTCCACATTGTGCAGGCTGATGCTGCCATGGTGCAGCTGCGCCACTTCCTGCACGAAACTCAGACCCAGCCCGGTGCTCTTGCGTTGCCCATCCGGACGGGGCAGGGAGTAGAAGCGCTCGAACACCCGCTCCAGAGCGTAGTCGGGCATGGCCGGGCCGTCATTGCGGATGCACAGCCGCCAGTGGTGTTCGTCTGCCTCCTCCACCCGCGCCTCGACCTGCCCGCTGGGCAGGCTGAACTCGATGGCGTTATCCAGCAGGTTGCTGATCGCCTGTTGCAACAGAAAGTTCTCACCTTCCAGCATCCGTGGCCCGTTCGCCCCGTGCAGGGTCAGCTCCAGCTGTTTACGGCTGGCCAGCGGACGCTTGGATTCCAGTTCCCGAGCAATCAGTGCGTTCAGATCCAGCGTTTCCACCTGCTCCAGGTGCTGGCGTTTCTCCACGCTGGCCAGGGACAGCAGCCGGTCGATCAGGCGCTGCAGGCGCGCCGACTCGCTGTCTATGTTGGCCAGAAAACGCTGCCGGTCGGGCTCGGGCATCTGCGCTTCCAGCAGCAGTTCGGCGGCACCGCGAATGGCTGACAATGGGGATTTCATCTCGTGGGTCAGGGTATGCACGTACGCCTCGACATAGGCTTTTCCGTCGATTTCCGCCCGCATGGCTTCGGTGGCGCGGGCCAGACGATCCAGCTCCTTCTCGCCCAGCACCGGCAGGCTGGCCCGCTCGCCATTGCCCACCCGCTCCACGTAGTCGAGCAGGCGGCGGATCGAGCGGGTGATCCAGATCGACAGGGCGGCGCCCAGCAGCAGGGCGCCGAGCAGGATCAGTCCGCCGCGCTGCCAGAAGTAACCATGCGCCAGGGTGATGAAGGGTTGCAGACTGGCGGTGGGCTGGGCCAGGGTCAGCACCCCGAGCAACTGCTCGCCGGAGTGCACCGGCGCGGCCACATGCATATAGCTGCTGAGTTCATCCTGCGGGTCAAGACGAGTAGTGCGGGCGCCGTATTCGCCGCGCAGGGTCAGGCTCACATCGCGCCAGCGGGAAAAGTCCTCACCGATCAGCGCCGGATCGCTGTGGAACAGCACCTGCCCCTGACTGTCGGTAAGGTAAATCAGCAGCTCGGTACGGGTCTTGTGGCGCGACCAGATATGCGCATCCAGGCTGCGCGACTGATAGCTGCGCACCGCCGCGGCGAACGGCGAGTCCGGCGCGAAACCCTGCTCCCAGTGCAGGGCGGCGACCTCGGCCATCAGATTGGCACTGTCGATCAGCACCTCCTCGCTGGCCTGGCGCACCGAGGAGGGCAACTGGTTGAGTATGCTGTTGAGAAACAGCAGGGTAGCCAGTCCGGCCAGCAGGAACCAGGCGATCAGGATGCGGACGCTGAGACTCATCGGGCTTTCAGGCTGTAGCCCAGCCCCCGGTGGGTGACGACCGGGTCCAGCTCCGGGCGGATCTGCTTCAGCTTCATGCGGATGCCCTTGATATGGGTATCCACCGCCCGGTCCAGACTGGCACCGGGGTCATCCCAGGCGGCATCCATCAGTTGATCGCGGCTGAGCACGTGGCCGGGATGGCGCAGCAGGGCGCCGAGGATCAGATACTCGTAGCGGGTCAGGTCCAGCCACTGGCCGTGGTAGCGGATGCGCCGCTGCTGCGGCTCGTGGTGGAACCAGCTGTCATCACCGATGGCGTCGGCGGCTGGGCGGGTACGGCGCAGTATGGCCTTGACCCGGGCGGAGATCTCCCGGGGGCTGAAGGGTTTGACCACGTAATCGTCGGCTCCGAGCTCCAGGCCGACGATGCGGTGGACCTCTTCCATGCGCGCGTTCAGGAAGATGATCGGCACTGAGGAGAAGCGGCGTATCCGCCGGCACAGCTCGAAGCCGTTCTCATCCGGCAGGCCCACATCGAGGATCACCAGATCCACCGGGTTACCCTGCAGCCAGGCCATGCCGTCGCTGGCCAGCGCGCACCAGTGGGTCGCGAAGCCCTCGGTATGCAGGGCATAGAGCAAGGCATCGGCAATCGCAGCCTCGTCCTCGATGATGAGTATCCTGTCGTCCATGGGCTCTCCCGGAATCAGCAGCCCCGATTGTGGCGTCAATGACGGTGCGGGCGCAATCATCCGCTGCTGCCCTCCAGCCAGGCGCTGACCACATAGCGCAGCGGTCCGCCGCTGGCCAGCGAGGCAAAGGGAAAGCAGGTGACCAGGTGCAACTCGGCCTGATCATGTTGCAGGGTTATCTGTTCGTGGCGGCTGTCGACCACCCGGGTGCTGACGATCCGGTAGCGGTATTCCCGGCCATCGCCGCCCTGCAGCTGCAGCACATCGCCGGGCTGCAGCTGTTCGACAAAGGCGAAGTGGCTGTCCTGATGACCGGCCAGCAACAGCGTACCGGGCTGCCCCGGGGCAACGCCGTTATCCAGTTGACCGGGGCCGAAGGCCAGGGCCTGGCCGCTGACCCCGGCCAGTACATGCTGCTGTTTGCCGGACGGGGTAGTCAGCCGGGCCACCGGCCAAGTATCGGCCCAGGCCCAGGGCTTGACCGGCGCGCCGTCGGTCAACTGCTGGTCCCAGGCCTGGGCGATCAGCCATTGAGCCACCAGTGCCTTGCCCTGCAGCCACAGGGCCTTGCCGGACAGGCCCAGGGCAACCAACAGCAGGGCGAAGGCCAGCAGCCTGCGCAGATCATATGGCTTTTGCATGGTCATTGGTTGCTGATCCGGCGGCGTCTGCCGGGACCGGCCAGCAAGGCCAGTGCGGCGCTGAACAGGGCCGCTGCCAGCAGCCAGAGTCGCAGCAGGCCCAGCGAGGTCTGCGGATACAGGTGGTGGTCGGCCGGGTTGAGGTTCGGCACCTGCTGGCTTGCCAGTGGCTCGTCGGCACGGCGCACCGGCGTCTGCTCGATGGCGATAAAGCTGGTGTAGCGGCTCATCAGCTGGTGTTGCAGGGCTACTTCCAGTACTGCCTCGCGTACTTCTGACTCGGTCCGGCCCTCAAGCAGGCCATCCATCAGTGATTCGATCTTGCGCCGGGCCCAGAGTCGGGCGGTGCCTGGACTGTGATGCGCTTCGGGTAGCACCAGTTGCTGCTGCCAGGGCTCTGGTTGATGCCCGTGCAGGGTAATGGATTCGGGCAGGCGGTCGAGCTTCATGGCCACCACCAGCGGCTGATTGGCATAGAGGTCGGGCAGACGCTGTGGCCAGATTTCCGCCTGGATGCCCGGCTCCAGTTCCAGACTGAGGCCGGTCAGCACCGGTGCTTCCAGCTTCTCGAACAGCCGGTTGATCGACTCGGCCACCCCATCGCCGTCATGCACCGGGGTGAAGTGCCCACGGCCGATCTCGGCGGCCTTGCGCAGCAGATAGCTGTTGGGCGCGGCGCCTATACCGACGGTGAACAGCCGGGCCTGCTGTAACCGGTACTGGATCATGTCCAGTATCTCCTGCTCGTTGCTGACCGAGCCGTCGGTAATGAACACCAGCTGGCGCAGGTAACCCGCTTTGCTGGGTTGTGACAGGGCGTCACGCAGTACCGGCAGCATCTCGGTTCCGCCATTGGCCCGCAGGGCGTTGACCCACTGCCGGGCCTGGGCCAGGTTCTCGGCACTGGCCGGTTGCGGCTGGCGGAACAGCTGGCTGTGGTGGTGATTGAACTCCAGCACGTTGAACAGATCGTCGGGTTGCAGCCGGTCGAGGGCGTGGACCAGACTCTGGCGGGCCTGACGCATGCGCTGGCCCTGCATCGAGCCGGAACTGTCGATGATCAGCAGCATCTCCCGGGGCTGGCGTTGCTGGCTGACCGGAGCGTCGGCCGGGGACAGCATCAGCAGCGCGTAGTGGTCATCGCCCAGGGTCTCGGTGAATACCGCCGCCTGGTTACCGGCGCTGGCGGGCAGTTCCCATTCGAGGATGAAATCCCGGTCCATGGCTACCGGGTTGCTCGCCAGTTCGATCCGGTAGCCGCGGCCATCGTAGGCGTGACTCACGCCATGACTGGGGCTGCGAATGCTGTCCAGCGGCATGCCCGCATCCAGATAGATGTCCAGCTGCGCCTGGTGCGATGCCTCGGCATCGGCCAGACGCGCGACAATGGGACCTTCGACTGCGCCGGGCGCAAGAGCGGGCAATGGGTGATCGTTCGGTTGCACAGCGGGGGTGTAGCGTGGGGTCATGGTCAGCGGCAGACGCAGGCCGAGGCGGTTGGCGTCGGGGATCAGCAGTTCGCTGTACTCCAGCGTCACGGTAATGGTGGCACCGGCATCGATATTGGCCACCGAGGTGCTGAACAGGTTGGGCCGGTTCTGCTCCACCAGGGCACTGCGCTGACCGCTGTCGCGGGCCTGCTGGTACATGGCTCTGGCTTGCTGGCGCTCGCGGATTTCGCCCTGGATGCGGCGCTCGCCGATTTCCAGCAGCATGCCATGCACGGCGGCATTCTCGGCTACCGGCAATACATAGCGGCCCTCGGCAAAGGCCCGGCCCGGGTTGGCGAAATGCTGGCGCACCCGTACTTCGGCCAGTGGCCCGCTGATGCGTACATCCATTTCGGTATTGAGCAGCAGCGCCGGTTGCCAGTCGTCATGGGCAGCGCTGCGCATCAGGAAGACCCCGGTCAAGGCCTGGTCTGACTGGGGCAGAGGGTGGGAAGAAGCCTGGGCCAGTTGACCCAGCAGCCCCGCGATAAGGAATAGCCAGCCGATTACTCTGTTCATGCATACTCTCCTGGTGAGTTGATGACAGCAGTATTTCGGCTGGATGTGTGTCCTTTATGTGCCCTGTGTGTGGATGGATCAGATGATGCGGCGGGTTACTGCTCATCCGGGAACTGATAGGCATCCCCTGGCTGGCCGTCGGGCTGGCGCTTGCGCAGATCCCGGTACACGGCGGCGCGCATGATCATCATGGACACCACCGGGGCGGTGAGCAGCACGAAGGCGGTGATCAGCAGCTCATGCACCACCGGGCGCTCCAGAGTGCCGCTGAAGTACAGCATGGAGGCAATCAGGAAGCAGCCGGTGCCCACGGTGATGAACACCGCCGGGCCGTGGATGCGCTGGTAGAAGTTGGGCAGGCGCAGCAGTCCCAGGGCACCGGTAAAGGTGATGATGCCGCCGATTACCAGCAGCAGGGCCATGGGGATGGCCAGCCAGGGGCTGATCTCGGCCATGGGCAGGGTCAGAAAGTTGCTCATTCGATGATCTCCCCGCGCATCAGGAATTTGGCCAGGGCGATGGAGGAGACGAAGCCGGTCAGGGCGATCACCAGCGCCGCCTCGAAGTAGATGACGTTGGAAAAACGGATGCCCAGCAGCAGGATGAACAGCATGGCGGCCATCCACAGCGAATCCAGTGCCAGCACCCGATCCTGGGCGGTGGGGCCACGCAGCAGGCGGATGGCGCAGAAGATCAGCGCCAGCATCACGCACAGCTGGGCGAACCCCAGCGCGACCGTCAGCATCAGGGCAATCATGCTTTCTCCTGTTCAAAGATCTCGATCAAGGGTTGCTCCAGCTTGGTCTTGATCATGTTCACCCACCAGTCGGCATCGTGCAGGTCGAACACGTGCAGGGCCAGATCGCTGCTGCCCGGAATGATCTCCACCCACACGGTACCCGGTGTCGAGTTGATGATGCAGGCCAGCACCGCCAGGCCGTGCGGGTCGCGCAGGTCCAGTGGGATGCGGATGAACTGGGTGTTGAGCCGGTCGGAGCGCAGCAGGATCAGCCAGCAGACGTTGAAGCAGGAGCGCAGTATCTCGATCAGCGAGTACATGGTCAGGCGGATCACCGTCAGTGGTCGCGATACCTTCACCGGCGTGGGCCGCAGCGGGGCAATCAGCAACGGCACCGCCACGGCAATGATGGCACCCAGCAGTACATGGGCCAGGGCCAGGGTCTGGTTGAGCATCAGCCACAACAGCAGCAGAGTCAGGGAGATCAGCGGAGTGGGCAGCCAGCGTTTCATGGCTCGACTCCTGCGGTGCTGACCACACCGGGCACGGCGGGGGCGGACAGCACCCGCTGGATATACAGCTGCGGTTCATGCAACGCTGCCGAGGTGCGCTCCATATAGCGGCTGGTCGGCCCGGCGCCGATGCTGATGCCGATGCACAGCAACAGCAACAGGGTGACCGGCAGTGCCTCGGTCAGTTGCAGACGCGGTGGTTTGGCATCCGGAATGGCCCAGAAGGCACGTACGCCGAAGCGCATCAGCGAGATGATGGCTGACAGGCCGGAGAGGATCACCAGGGCCAGAATGCCCCAGGCCAGCGGCCCGGCGGAATACAGGTTGTCGGTAAACAGCCCCGTGGGGTTGAGCAGCGCATGGAACAGCGCGAACTTGGCCATGAAGCCGGACAGTGGCGGCAGACCGGCGATGATCAGTGCACAGGCGATAAACGACAGGCCGATGAATGCCATGGCAGCGGGGATGACCACCCCGGCGGACTCCTCGGGCGAGTCATCGATGGCAAAGGCTTCCATGGTCAGCGCCAGCATGGTGGCACTGGGCTTGCGGATACGCTCGATCAGCTCCATCAGCAGCATGAAGGCGGCTACCGCCAGGGTCGAGCTGACCAGATAGAACAGCGCCGCGCTTATCACCTTGGGCTGGCCGTAGCCGATGGCAGCCAGCAGGGTGCCGGAGGAGATGATGGCACTGAAACCGGCCATGCGTCCGAGTTCCTGACTGCCCAGCAGTCCGATGGTGCCGAAGGCCAGGGTCAGCAGGCCGCCGGTGACCAGCACCGCACCGGACAGGGCATTCAGACTGTCGGCCTGGTCGGCAAATACCAGCAACCACAGCCGCAGGATGGCGTAGATACCGACCTTGGTCATCAGCACCAGCATGGCGGCCACCGGCGGCGCGGCGGCGGAGTAGGTGG
>LSQX01380491.1_pt1 | contig 12661 bp, 12 predicted proteins | sample 654561 | NCBI WGS metagenome assembly LSQX01 (sample SAMN04489861, study PRJNA283612) | anaerobic digester metagenome | isolation source: 4 biogas reactors fed with cattle manure at either 37C or 55C with and... | place: Denmark: Kongens Lyngby | collected 2014 | reverse complement strand
TGAAAGACATGGACAAAGCGGTTGAGCGCCTTGAACAGGCAATTGCCAATCAGGAAAAAGTGATGATTTACGGAGATTATGATGTGGACGGAACAACATCTGTTGCCATGGTTTACACCTTTTTGAGAGAGCGGTTTGATCATATCGAATATTATATACCCGACAGATACAGTGAAGGTTATGGGATTTCACCAAAAAGCATTGATTATGCTGTTGAAAATGAATTTTCACTTGTAATCGCTCTGGATTGCGGAATTAAGGCAGTGGAAAAAATTGCGGATGCGCGCGACCGCGGGCTTGATTTTATCATTTGCGACCACCATAATCCCGATGACGAAGTTCCGCCGGCAGTGGCAGTTCTCGATCCCAAACAGTCCGATTGCAATTATCCCTATAAGGAGCTTTCCGGCTGTGGAGTGGGGTTCAAGCTGTTGCAGGGTTACTGTCTGAAAAACAACATTGATCCCGAGGAAATCTACGATTTGCTGGATTTGGTTGTGGTGAGTATCGCTTCCGATATTGTTCCCATCACCGGTGAAAACCGGGTACTGGCATATTACGGTTTGAAAAAGCTGAATTCCAATCCGGGAATGGGATTGCAAACCATTATTAATCTTGCCGGCATTACCGGAAGTGAAATAACCATCAACGATATAGTCTTTAAAATTGGACCGCGGCTGAATGCTTCCGGACGAATTGAGCACGGAAAAAAATCAGTTCAAATTCTGATTTCTATTGATGAAGACAAGTCGGATATTCTTGGCGAAGAGATTGACTCTTTTAATGAAATTCGAAAAACCCTTGACCGCGACATCACTTTGGATGCGCTCTATATGATTGAAAATGACCCGGAACTGAAAAATATGAACAGTACGGTTTTGTATAACCGCGACTGGCACAAGGGGGTAGTCGGAATTGTTGCTTCGCGCGTAACAGAGCATTTTTACCGTCCTACGATTATTTTAACCGAGTCCAACGGAATGGCAACCGGATCAGCGCGCTCAATCAGGGATTTCGATTTATATGAAGCCATCGGCAGATGCAGTGATTTGTTAGAATCCTACGGCGGGCATATGTATGCTGCCGGACTGACACTCAAAATCGAAAATATTCCTGAATTCAGGAGAAGGTTTGAAGATATTGTTACCAGTCAGTTGGATGATGCCTCGCAGATGCAGACCATTGAAGTGGATGCCAAAATTACGCTGAGCGAGATTACTCCTCGTTTTTACCGGATATTAAAGCAGTTTGCACCGTTCGGTCCCCACAACCTGACGCCTGTTTTTGTAACTGAAGATGTGTTTGATGCCGGCACAAGTAAACTGGTGGGGAAAAATCAGGAACACCTGAAACTGGACCTCGTGGAGCCGGATGTGAATTCCGGTATTTTTTCAGGAATAGCATTCGGACAGTCCGATAAGTTTGACCTGATTACTTCGGGTTTGCCCTTTGATGTTTGTTACTCCATCACCGAAAATGAATATCGCGGAAAAACAAACCTACAACTCTTTGTCCGCGACATTAAGAAAAGAGATATTTTCTGAAAATAAACCTGGGGTTTCACCAATCTTTTAAAACTGATTTGTTCAGTAAAATGCTGAGTGGCAGTATCAACTCCTGAAGATTTTCAAACACCGGTACGCCTGTTTTTTTAAGTCTCTTTTTGGATTGATGCCCGTTAGCGATCAAAAAACAGTTTATTCCCAACTTTTGAGCCACTTCAAAATCGTGAATGGTGTCGCCAATCAACAGCGCACCTTTCCGCCTGATACCGAACTGACTGATAAGCTGTTCTCCGCGTTCTGCTTTTGAAACGGCATAGTGGTCGTCTAATCCCGCCACACCTTCAAAAAAGTGAAAAATCCTGTTGTGCCGCAATGTTTTTTCTAACATTTCCTGCTCCATTGCCGACAAAACATATTGCTTTGCATTTATCTTCTTGTAAAGGCTGAGCACTTCAACTGAACCCTTGTGAAGCGTACACTCTTTAACCTTGCTTTTATACGAGTTGATAAACTCCATTGCCGGTATTTCAAAATCTTCGTTACTAAAATCAAAACCGGCTGCTTCATAATAATCTCTCACCGGGAAGGTGAAAATATCCCTGTAAGTTTTGGGAGTCAGTCGGGGCAACATGCGCTTTTGAAGCACTTCATTGATGGAGGCAATGGATACAGAGAGATCGTTGAGCAGCGTGCCGTTCCAGTCCCAGATGATAACAGGCTGATTCATCATAAATTCACGGTGTTCATTTTGTTAACCACGGGATTGGCATAAATTTTCAAAAACCTTTCCTGAATGTCGGTGATGGGAAAGTCGATGAAAATCATCGCCTGTTCAAGCATGGTTTTAAAGTTTCTTTTTTCTTCGGATGAATATTTATGCTTAAATTTTGGCTCGGACATAAGCATATCATAGGCGATGAAGTTGTTGGGCCACAGTTTGAAATTTGCATAAATCTGTCTGTCAATCTCCTCTGCAAGCTTCCTGACTCTGTGGTTGTTTTGCTCACTGATATCCTGTTTGCTGACATTTATCTGCTCGCCAAACGAAAAACGCATTCTTCCTTTGGGATTAAACATGCCCATTGACATGCTTTTTAAATCATCTTTGCTGGTTTTGGTTTGTCCGTACCGCTCCTTTTTTATAAGCTCTTTCATTTTTGCCAGTCCGCATGGTTCAATTTCATAAGAGATGGAAACCGGCACAATATTCAGTTCGTTAAATCCTTCGGAAAAGTCTTTGCCGTTACTCATATTCAGCATTTTAAGTACGCTTTCCTGTGTTTTGTCTGCTCCGTCTTTCGTGCGCCCCTCGCGCTGTGCAATCCAAATCGAAAGGTTGTCCTCCGTGATGGATTTCCGAATAAAAGACGACACTTTTTGTGAAGCGTTCAGCAATTCACGCGGCGGAAGGTTCCTTTTGATGACAAAAGAGCGGTTCAGCTTTACGGTATGCTCAATCCACTCGTAAAGCAGAAGATTATTTCCGATGGCAATCTGTGTGGTATTCATTCCCTTTTCAAAAATGAGATAATTGAGCAGGGCTGCATCCAAAATAATATCGCGGTGGTTAGAAATAAAAAGATAAGGTTTGGTTTTGTCCAATTTCTCAATGCCTGTGCAGGAGAGGCCATCGGAAGTTTTGTTGATAATCCAGCGCAACAGGTCGTAAATGAAAGTTCCCTGCAACTCTTCAATGGTACGGATTGTTTTCAGCTGTTTTTTGACCATCTCAATTTTTGGCTGGGCTTTGTAGAGATACCTGAGCACCCGGTCAAAAACGGGGTCATCAACCACCATTTTAATTTTTTCATTTACCTCTTCGTCGGTGTATGGACGAATGTCATCGAAATTAAATTCCATGTCAAAATCGTTTTTGTAGCGCGACAAAGTAACAAATTCAGAATCACATTTTCAACCTCAGCTGAAACTTTACCTCTGTTTTGTGCGGTCCGGTTATCTCATTATAGCCCGAACTGATTGATTCTGCGCCACTTTGCCAGGTGTTTGCCATTTTGAACCAGATTTCACTTTTTTCTGAAATTTTATACTTTAAATTCAAATAGTTGCGCAATCCCTTGCCAAAAAACGCAGGAACAGAAAATGTGTAAAGCAAATCATTTTCATAGGCATAAATCCTGGAGTTGTAGCTTTCGGTGTTAAACCATGCGATGCGCGCCGAAAAGTTGAGCGGAATATTTTTGGGTGAAAACTGAACATCCTGAAAAACCATCCAGCCGTTTTCTTTTGCCAATCCTCTGTAAAAAACGTGCTCTGCCCGGGTTTTCAATGTTAACGCTTTTGAGATGTTATGCTGAAAATGAATTCTTGATTTTCTGAACTGCTCCGGGTGGTCTTCATACTTTTCCCCGATTTTGATTTTTTGCTCTTTCTCTTCGTTTTTGTATCTGAAATAGAAATTAACCTTTCGTGAGGGGCGGAAATCAGCCTGTGCAAAAATATCCCATCCTCGCGAAGGTCCAATTGTGGTGAAGTTGATCCACTCCGAGCGATACATGTCGGAATAGGTAGAAATCGTTACAAATTTTACGGGTAAAATGCGCGTGCCGAAATAAAGTCCGGTTTCATTGGCTGCCGAACTCCCTTCTGCAAAGGGATTTGCCCACATAGCCTGATAATCTTTGTCAAAATGGCGAAACAACGACGAAAGCTGTATCTGGTCATGCAGGTGTGCGGTTACACCCTGCAAAACCGCTTTGCCACCCGATTTTGAAATGGCTGCTTCACCAAACAGCTGATATTTTCCTTTGCTGAAAAGGTAATCGAGACCGGTCGCATGATTCGTTTTTCCTGAGAAACGGAATTGATTGTAAAGCTGATTGCTCCGAATAAATGGCATGTTGAATTGCCGGTATAGTAAAGTTGTGCCAACCTTGAAATTTTGGAACTGCCATGAAACAACTGCTCCCATATTCAGATCATTCACACTGTTTTTATCTTCAATTTCACTTGCAGTGCGATGGTATCCGGAAGTTTGCAGGCTGGTGAAATAGTTTCCAAGCGTATCGGAAAAAGCCAGATTTCCGTCCCGGTTTTTTTGAGAATAGAACAGATTCAAGCGCGCTTCCCCAAGTTTTAAGGTAGTGGAAATGCCTCTGAAGAACTGATTTTCATCAACGGAAGTGTAGGGTCTGACACCCTGATTTGTTTTGGAAATATTCAATGTGTTCAGTGATTTGTTGAATGAATAGCCCTGCCACAACACAAGCCCCTGACCGCTCCGCACCACAAAATCACCGACAGTGATTTTTTCCAGCACCGGACTCACCTTGAAACTCAAATGAGCCGAATAGAAGTCGAAACCGTATTTATTGGAACCTGAGAAAAATGTTTCTCCCGGGTCTTTTTCTGCCGTAATTCCTGCCGAGATATTATCGCCCGACTGGTATCTGTATCGCGTGTAATATCTGAGGCGATTTCCTTCATAGTGCGTTGTGCCGTCATCTTTTTCTTTATATCCGCGCGCTTTTTGAACTGTTCCCAGCGTGCGCAGCATCAGCTCATGGCGCCCATATTTTAACATTTCACCTACTGTTTGCACCCTTTTTTCTGTTTCACCAAACCGGATAAAAGGCTCCATTTTCATTAAAAGTTCCGGGGTAAAGCCGTCTATGGTGTTCAATTCATAAACCGTGATTGCCGGACCAAATGTTTTCAGATATTCCAAAAGTTTTTGAATTTGAATATCATCCAAAAGATGCAGCCTTGACAGCTGCTCGCGGGTAGCGGTGTTGATATTCAGTGGATTTGCGGCAAACTCTTCAATATCTTCGATAATCAGGGCAGCGTCTGCTTCTTCGCCTAACTCTTCGATTATGGATTCAATTATTGCTTCAATCTGAGTTTCAGCTTCTTCGTTTTGCGGGAATGCTATTTTCGGAAAAAGCACCGGCAAAATAAAAGCGGCATATTTGAAAAAGCGTTTCATCAGCGTTGAATTTGAACGGAAACGGAAGGTGTAAGTCCTAAATTTGCGTGATATCCAAATCCGATATCAGCTGAAATTTTTCCTGTTTTGTAGCCAAAACCGGCGGTGTATTTGAACGGTTTACCGGAAGTGCCAATGCGCAGAAACAGGTTTTCTGCCGGAAGAAATTCAATACCCGCTTTCAAAAGCGCAGGGTTTTGGTTATCTTTTTCAGCTTCAAAAGCAACCAATACCATTTCTCCAAAACGGTAATGCCCGCCGATGCGCAAACTAACGGGCATTTCCTGTTTTCCGGCAGGTGATTCGATTCCGCCCTTCACCGGATTGAACAGGTGCGCACCCAAATGCAATTTTTCTGACGGACGGAAAATCACTCCCGTTTCAAATGTTGCAAATCCCCGGTAGCGTTCGTTTTCAGGAAAAATGCCGGCAAAGTAATCCATCTGAATACCGGCGCTCCACTTTTCTGAAAAGTTAAGTGCATAAGCGACTCCCACTTTGTTTTCCTTGTACGTCTTTTTTCCAAATTGAAAAAAGCTTAGTCCAAATGCGCCGTTTCTCAAAGGAAGTACAATCGAGCCGGCAGAAAGCGAAAGGAGATCGATACCGAATTTCGATTCGTAAAAAAATCCGGCTGAAACCGCATCAATACCGGCAATTCCCGCCTGATTGTGGAATGTTGCCCACAGATCGGAAAAGGAGACGGAAGCGTGAGAAAGCGCAGATGAGCGCGCTCCGGCACGATGATTTTCAATGGCATAGGAAAACTTTGCAATGCCCAGCAGAAGAATTGCGATAAAAAGCTTTGAAAATCCGGTTATGTGTCGGCTTTGTTTCATTTTGTCTGACTGGGGCGGGTAAAAATCAGTTTGTTTTGAACCGGTATTTCACTTCAGAAAGCTCACTGTTCGCTTTTACGATTTTCTGTTTCAGATTCTCTTTGTATTCAATAATCTTTTTCATCAGGTCTTCGTCTCCGGTGGCAATCATTTGTGCAGCAAGAATTGCTGCATTCATTGCGCCGTCAACGGCAACAGTGGCAACCGGAATTCCGGGGGGCATCTGCAAAATGGAAAAAATGGAATCAAAGCCTTCAAGCGTTGCTTTGATGGGCACGCCGATAACCGGCAGCGGAGTCATGGCGGCAATTACACCGGGCAGGTGGGCAGCCATTCCGGCGCCGGCAATTATCACCTTGATTCCGCGTGCTTTGGCATTTTTTGCAAACTTTTCCACCTCTTCGGGAGTGCGGTGTGCCGACAGTGCATTCATCTCAAAAGGGACTTCAAATTCATCCAGAATCCGGGCTGCTTTTGCCATCACATCCAGGTCGGATGTGCTGCCCATGATAATACTTACTTTAGATTTCATTTTTTATAATTTTATATTTCCTGTTAACCATTTTGTTTTGTTAATTTGCCAAAAAAACAATTTTCTGACGAAAATAACGCATAAAAAGCACCTTTTAAAATAAAAACCCGTTGATGAAGCAAATAAAAATTCACGATAAAACTTTTCGCCTTTATATCTCCTACGAACAGATTACCGCTGTTGTTGAAAAAATGGCTGAAAAGATGAATGCTGACCTTGCCGGTAAGAACCCGTTGTTCATCTGTATTTTAAACGGCGCTTTTATGTTTGCTACCGAACTTTTTAAGCGAATTAATCTGAATGAAGCGGAAATCTCTTTTGTAAAACTTGCTTCTTATCAGGGAGATAGAACATCCGGACAGGTGAAACAGCTCATCGGATTGAATGAAAATATTGAAGGACGCACAGTTATTGTTCTTGAAGATATTGTGGATAGCGGACTGACCATTTCCAGCATCAATGAAACTTTGCAAAAACTCAATCCGCTTCAGGTGCTGTTTGCTTCACTGCTGCTAAAGCCGGATTCGCTAAAGGAAAAAGTTCATCTTGACTACGTCGGAATGGAAATTCCAAATGATTTTATTTTAGGTTACGGCTTGGATTATAACGGACATGGTCGTAACTTTACTGATATTTATTCAGTAATTAATGGATAAAAAATAACTCATGTTAAATCTGATATTATTCGGTGCGCCCGGAGCAGGAAAAGGCACTCAGGCTGAACTGCTGATTGAAACGTTCGGGTTGATTCACATTTCAACCGGAGAGCTTCTGCGGGAAGAGATTATGAACGGCACTGAGCTTGGCAATGAAGCCAAAAAGTTCATGGATAAAGGCAATCTGGTGCCCGATCACCTTGTGATTGATGTCATTAAAAACAAGTTGGATTCCTGCCGGGATGTGAGGGGATTTGTGTTTGACGGTTTTCCACGCACGGTTGCACAGGCAGAAGCATTGGATGAATTGCTCTGTAAAAACTGTATGCCGGTCTCGGGAATGCTGAGTCTTGAAGTGGAAAAGCATGAGCTTGTCCGTCGCCTGATCGGCAGGGGGATGAAATACGGACGAGCCGATGATCAGGAACAGTCTGTTATTGAGTACCGGATTAATGTTTATAACGAAAAAACCCTTCCGCTCATCGAATACTATAAAAAGCAGGGAAAACACTACGGAATCAATGGAAAGGGAACCATCAGGGAAATTGCCGACCGGCTGAAAGCAGTTGTCGAAAAACTTTCAAGCTCTGAAGTTTTGCCGGGCTGATTCCGAAAAAACAGGGAGAAAGGGTAAGTATGTCAGATACCAATTTTATTGATTATGTAAAAATCTTTTGCAAATCCGGAAACGGAGGAGCCGGCTCTGCCCATTTGCGCCGCGAAAAATTTGTACCCAAAGGCGGTCCTGATGGCGGAGACGGAGGAAGGGGAGGGCATGTTATCCTGAAAGGCAACCGGAACAAATGGACACTTCTTCACTTGAAATACCAAAAACACATTCTGGCAGAAAACGGCATTCAGGGCAGCGCACAGAAAAAGAGCGGCGCCGACGGAAAAGATGTCATTATTGAAGTGCCGTTAGGTACCATTGCGCGAGACGATGAAACCGGTGAGCAGATTTTTGAAATCACCGAACATGATGAGCAGAAAATACTGATGCGCGGAGGTCGCGGAGGATTGGGGAATGTTCATTTCAAATCATCGGTGAACCAGACGCCGCGCTACGCCCAGCCCGGCGAAAAAGGCGAAGAGGGCTGGAAAATATTGGAGTTGAAAATATTGGCAGATGTCGGGCTGGTGGGATTTCCAAGCGCCGGAAAATCAACACTGCTGTCGGTGGTATCTGCCGCAAAACCGAAAATAGCCGATTACCCTTTCACAACACTTGCTCCCAATCTGGGAATCGTTGAATATCGCGAAGATAAATCATTCGTAATGGCGGATATTCCCGGAATTATTGAAGGTGCACATGAAGGAAAAGGGCTTGGACTGAGATTTCTCAGGCACATCGAACGCAATCCTGCGTTGCTGTTTATCGTTCCCGCAGACAGCGCCAACCACCTGAACGAATACAGGATTCTTTTGAGCGAGCTGGGAAAATATAATCCTGAGCTGCTTGATAAACAGCGGTTTTTAGCTGTAAGCAAAGCCGATCTGTTAGATGAGGAGCTGATGAAGGAGATTAGCAGGGAACTGAAAGGCATTCCGCATATCTTCTTTTCATCACAAACCGGTTTGAATATTCTTCAATTAAAAGATAAAATCTGGCAAATATTGAATGAGTAATGGCTTTTTTTCAAAAGATACTGGAATTTGACACGGAGCTGTTTTTAAGCCTGAACAGTCTCCACAGTGATTTTTGGGATACCGTCATGCTTATGATAACCCGAAAAGAGACCTGGTTCCCTTTTTTTGCTGCCATTATCTATTTTATTTTGAAGAACCACAAAGGCAGGCGGTGGCTGGTGCTCCTGTTCGTTGCACTCACCATTTTGCTTTCCGATCAGATTTCCGTACTGCTGAAAGAGACCATTCAGCGGTTGAGACCTGTTTATAATCCAGAGATTGAACATATTGTACATAACGTTTTACGAAAAGGAGGATTTTACGGATTTGTCTCTTCGCACGCGGCAAACTCCTTTGCACTGTTCGCTTTTCTGACAAGACTTTTTAAAAACCGCAGTTTTAACCTCCTGTTTCTGTTCTGGTCAATAATTTTCTGCTACTCACGAATCTATTCGGGAGTTCACTATCCGCTTGACATTTTGGGAGGCGCTCTTTTGGGCTGGCTCATTGGAACCGGCACCTATGCACTCATGCTTTTGGTGGAAAAGCGATTCCTTTCGCCTGGTAAATCGTGGTTAAAAAAGGTAAAACTGACATCACCGCAATCAGGAATAATTTTTCTGGTATTTACCGTGCTTTCGGCAACCGTGCTGATTATGGCTTCTGTTCTGCATCATTATAATTATTTGTGAAGAGAGCTTTTCTGCTGAAAGCAAAACATCAGATCGGATTCGCCAAAAACTCATTCACGGCAATTTCAATACGCTGCTTGATTTTTGAAGTGTTCGACTTTTCAAAATTGCTGCCGGTAATGTTCTCATAGAGTTCGATGTAGCGGTCTGAAACCGAATTCACAAACTCGCCGGACATTTCGGGAACCGATTGTCCTTCCTTCCCCTGAAAGCCGTTGGCAATCAGCCATTGACGTACAAACTCCTTGGAAAGCTGTTTTTGTGGTTCGTCTGCCGCAAGCCGCTGTTCGTAGCCTTCCGCATAAAAATAGCGCGATGAATCCGGGGTGTGAATCTCATCAATCAAATAGATTTTTCCATCTTTTTTGCCAAACTCATATTTCGTGTCCACAAGGATAAGCCCTTTTTGGGCAGCCATCTCCGTTCCGCGCTGAAACAGTTTGTGGGTATAATCTTCCAGTATTTCATACTCTTCCCGGCTGACTAATCCCTGCGCAATAATCTCTTCTCTTGAAATATCTTCGTCATGCCCTTCGTGTGCTTTTGTGGTGGGAGTGATGATTGGTTCGGGAAATTTCTGATTTTCCTTCATCCCTTCCGGAAGCGGGACACCGCACAAAGTGCGCTTTTCCGATCTGTATTCCCGCCAGGCGTGACCAGTAAGATAACCGCGGATTACCATTTCCACCTGAAAAGGTTCACACAAGTGCCCGATGGTTACGTTGGGGTCGGGAGATGCAATTTTCCAGTTGGGAACAATATCGGCAGTGGCGTCCAGAAACTGTTCTGCTATCTGGTTAAGTACCTGTCCTTTATAGGGAATTCCTTCCGGGAGTACCACGTCAAAAGCTGAAATGCGGTCAGTGGCAATCATCACAAGCAGGTGATTGTCAATGTTGTAAACATCACGCACTTTGCCATGATATACATTTCTTTGTCCCGGAAAATGAAAATCTGTTTTTATTAATGCATTGCTCATATTTGTAAATTTTAATTCTCTGAATTTTTCTTATTGTCAATGTTTTCCTCTTTTTTTTCTGCCAGTTCGTCGTAATAATTTTGGTAGGCGTCCACAATTTCCCGCACTAAACGGTGACGCACAATGTCATTGGTGTTAAACCGGATGATGGAGATGGATTTGATGTCCTGCAGCAGTTTCATGGCGAAAATCAATCCCGAATTGCTTCGCCGTGGCAGGTCAATCTGGGTGATGTCGCCGGTGATGATAAATTTTGCGTTCAGCCCCATGCGGGTCAAAAACATTCTCAGCTGATTTATGGTGGAGTTCTGTGCTTCGTCCAATACAACAAAGGCATTGCTGAGCGTGCGTCCGCGCATAAAAGCCAACGGGGCAATTTCGATGGTTCCGTCACGTATGAAATCTTCCAGTTTTCTGGGCGGAATCATATCTAAAAGCGCATCATAGAGCGGTTGGAGATAGGGATCGATTTTTTCCTTCAGGTCGCCGGGCAAAAATCCCAGATTTTCACCGGCTTCAACTGCCGGACGGCTCAGAATGATTTTTTTTATCTCCTTGTTTTTCAGTGCCCTCACAGCTAATGCGATAGCAGTATAGGTTTTCCCCGTTCCTGCCGGACCTATTGCAAAAAGAAGGTCATTTTTAACACTTTCTTCAACCAGTACGCGCTGGTTGGGAGTTCGTGCCCGAACCGGCTTGCCGCTGTTTCCAAAAACGATGATGTCTTTGTCCATTGTGCCGTCTTCCTGCATGACGGAAATACCGGTTTCCAGGATCTGCACAATCATGTCTTCGGAAATATTGTTAAACTGGTAATAGTGGTCCAAAAGACCTGCAAATTTTTTCTCAAACGTTTTAAGCTCGTTTTCTTCGCCTTTGATGTGCATCAGATTACCGCGGGTTGTAATTTTAATTCTGGGAAAAAATGATTCTATCAGATTCATTTTTATATTGTTAAACCCAAAAAATTCCAGCGGATCAATTCCTTCCAAATGAATTTGTTTCTCCAATCTCAATTAATATAATTTGTGAATATCTGTTCAAAATTACAAAATAAATCCAATTTTAATTCTCAGAAATTAAACAGATAAAATCCGGTGTAAGTTTTACAGAATGGTTACTTTCGTTGAAATTATTTTACGTGATGGAAAGAAAAATAAAGGCATTTACGCATCTGGTCGAAATCATGGACGAGTTGCGTGAAAAATGCCCGTGGGACAGGGAGCAAACCCTGGAATCGCTCAGAAAACTGACCATTGAGGAAACTTACGAGCTGGCTGATGCCATTTTGAAAAATGACTTGCAGGGAATCAAAAAAGAGCTTGGAGATTTGATGCTTCACATTGTATTTTATGCAAAAATCGGTTCTGAAAAAGGTGCGTTCGATCTGGCTGACGTGCTGGAAGGTATAAACCAAAAACTCATTTTTCGTCATCCGCATGTGTTTGGAGATGTGGATGTTGCCGGTTCTTCAAAAAAAGTTGAAGAGAACTGGGAGGAGCTTAAACTGAAAGAGAAGGGCGGAAACAGACGTGTTCTGGAAGGAGTTCCCGCCGCTTTGCCGGCGTTGGTGAAAGCCAACCGGATTCAGGAAAAAGCAAGTGGGGTGGGGTTCGACTGGGAATACAGAGAGCAGGTTTGGGAAAAGGTGAATGAAGAGATGAATGAGCTGAATGTCGAAATTGAAAAAAACAATGTGGACAATGTGGAAGCTGAATTTGGCGACTTGTTTTTTGCAATGGTGAATGCTGCCCGTTTGTATAGCGTTGACCCCGAGGCTGCACTTGAGCGCACCAACCTGAAATTTATCAAAAGATTTAATTTTCTGGAAGAGCGAACACTTTTGCAGGGAAAAAATCTTCACGACATGACTTTGGCTGAAATGG
>LSQX01379484.1_pt1 | contig 12661 bp, 4 predicted proteins | sample 654561 | NCBI WGS metagenome assembly LSQX01 (sample SAMN04489861, study PRJNA283612) | anaerobic digester metagenome | isolation source: 4 biogas reactors fed with cattle manure at either 37C or 55C with and... | place: Denmark: Kongens Lyngby | collected 2014 | reverse complement strand
ATCTCCACTTAATCTCCACTTAATCACAGTCTTCTTCAATTGCCATAAAGAAATTTTACCATCGTTCAAAATCTCTACTTTGATTAATTTCAAGATTAAATTCTATATGCCTGTTTTACTATTAGAACAGCGAGGAAATATTTTTCAAAACTTAATACTTAAATGTCTTTTTATATGATTTTATTTTTACATTTGACCAGTTTATAATCCTCAATACAATGTTCAATTAATTAAAACAAGTTATTATGAAAAATTTATACGACGACTTATGTTTTGCATTTAGGAAACCTACAATGAGTTTCCGGGAATTTCTCCAAAATTCTGCTGAAAATATTCTCAATTTTCAGCAATGCAAAATCAAAAACAGTGGTCTTTCAAAGGCTCTGTTTTTTTTGTTTCTTTTTGTGACGAGCTATACGCTTCCGGCATTGGCTCAGCAAAACTCAAATGAAGCACAGTGGAGTGCTGACGGCTATTCATTGAAAAAAGTTGTAAGTAACACCTCTATTCAGACCGGTGTTAACTTCAGCTACACCATCATTTTTTCGGCTCCGGCAGGCACAACCAGTATCCACATTGAAGATGAAGTGCCCGCTGCACTCGAAATTGTATCGATACCCACGGCTGTAACTGTGAATGGCATTACGCCCACCATAAATGTTTCAGGACAGACGGTTACCTACGTTCTCGCCGGGCTTCCGGCAGGAAGCTCATCCTCAGGCTCCTTCACAATTGTTGTGAAATTTCCCGAAGGTGTAACCTGTGACGGCACAATCGTCCGAAACCGGGTAGGAATCCTTGTTGACGACAAGATGCAATATACACCTTCGGTCGTTACCACAGCGATTGCCGAAGATCCTTGGGTAATTAGAAAAGTTATTTTACAAAACGGTAAGGTAACAATCAATCCAATGGACGGAAACTGCGGCTATATCATAGCACCGGGAGACACCGCTACCTACAGGTTATATGTTTCAAAAGGCAACGGCTATAACGGAACGGTTAATGGGCAGCACAATATGAGCAATGCAGTGGTTACCGACCAGCTCCCGCCGGGGGCAGTGTTTGTTAGCAGTTCCTGCGGAATAACCCCACCACTAACGAACAATACTTTTACCTGGCAGCCAAACAACGGCAACCTTGATGCAGCCAATACATATCCAAATTATTTCTGCGATATCAAAGTTTATTACCCCTCCGGCGCTTATCCGGTAGGAACTATCATCAACAACGAAGCAACCCTCAACGGTGAAATGTGTAACCAGCAGGTTGAACACACAAGCAATCAAACCTGTATAGAAGTGGCTACGCCGGTTATTAAAGGGCAGTTTAACAAATATCTTTACATGACAAACCGGGTACCGGGGTGTGACGGATACTATTATATTCCGATGCAAAATACCGGCAATGTGCCTCTTTCCCACTTTATTATCAATGACGTCATTCCTTCCGGAATTACAGTTACAGGTATTGCAGCGGGAGGCGGCAGCAGCACCACAACATTATCCCTGACTGCCAACAATGGACAGGACATTATTAATCAGAACATTACAACCAACTTTTACAACACGACTTCACTTAATTTTACCGTAAATGATATTCAATTGGAAATGACGGGAACGCTGCCTGCCGGCAACGGAGTTTATCTTTATATATACTTTACCGTTGACGCCAATCCACCGGGAACTGATGTAGAAAACTGCGCCACATTTGACGGTTTGAACAATAATTTGACACTCCCTCCTGCGTGTATGACTTTTAAAGTAGGTGATTACGAGCCGCTTCCCTGCGTTTACAAAGAGATTTGCTCACCAAAAGCAAGTTATGACCCAGGGGATATAATCCGTTTTCGTCTGCGGATTCAGAATGTCGGAAGCGCCACCATGAGCGGTGCAAATATGGAAGATATTCTGCCCGGCTATTTCACATACTTGGGCAATGAGACCTATTACACCGCAAGCACATACAGTATAGGATGCTCCGGTTCAACTTCAATACCGGCAGGAGCTACTGCATGGAGCGGCGTAACAACCAACCACAGCAACAACAACCTCTCCTGGAATCTCCCGGATATCGAATCTGACTGCCAGCTGTTTTACACGGCAAACTGCAGCTATGGCGGAACTTTACAACTCCCCTATCACTATGTGGAATTTGATGTTCTGATTGACAGCCTTGCGCCTGCCGGCATTTCAACAAACAGCTTTGAAGCGTTAGGAGGAAACATTGTAAATCCTGTTACTTCAAATCAAGTCAGCATTCTGATTACTCCAAAATATGGTCAGCAGGCTTACAAGGAGATAAGCGGCGATAACGGCAACAGCTACGGAGCTTCTGCAAACATAAGCGCCGGAAACATTGCCCGCTACCGGCTCAATTACAGAAACTTATCAAATGTTCCGCTAACTTCGGTTGAATTTGTCGATCTGCTGCCGCGAAATGACGGTAACAATGACTGGCTGGTGCTCGACCGGAATGCCCAGAGGGGCAGTCAGTTAGATGTGAGCTATGTAAATACTGCCACACACATTACCACCCTGCAACCTGCCGGAACAGCGCCTGCACCTTCAATCTCTTTTGCACAGGGGCAAAATATTGATTTGCCGGATTACAACATCATTTTGGGGAATAGTGCAAACTGGGGCAGTCAGCCCGCTTCAAACGTAAAGATGAATTACGGAAACTTTATGCTTCCGATTGGGGTAGTTCTTCAGGAAGGTTTCAACGTACAGGTACCTGCTTCAGCAACGCCGGGACAAAATGCCTGCAACGATTTTGCAGCTGTTGCAACGGCAAGCTTCATATTGGACGGTAACCTTCAGACTGTAGCCCTTACTCCTATTGCAGCGCCGCCTGTCTGCCTGACAGTTACCGAAGCTGCAAGCAGTGAATGTTGCGAATCAACCAAGGTTGAACTAGTTCAGGAGTCTGATTTTGGCGACTGCTGCCTGCAAATTTCCACAAAATGTGAAGTTGACTCCGTCGTACTGATTACTAATGGCGGAGCGCTGGCACATGTTGACTGGAACTGCGGCGCAATTCCTCAGGATTATATCGGAAAGACAAATTATACATTTGATGCAAACCTGTGCAACGTAACCATGAAAGTTTGCCTCGATCCCACTGAGTCGGGAGCAGTCACATTGAGCTACTCCATTCACTATTCCAACGGTGAAGTTTGCCGGGATAGAGTTACAATGGAATGTAAACCAGCTGAAAAAGAGTGCTGCGACAAGGTGGAAGCATTGGTGCTCAGCGATCCTGCAATTGGTGATTGCTGCGTGAAACTCACCGCTGAATGTGAAGTCAAAGAGATTGAACTGAGCATCATTAACGGCACTTTCTCCTATGTCGAATCCAATTGCGGAGAGCTACCCACCAATTATATCGGAGAGAGCTCCTATACATTTAGCGGAAACAACTGCGAATTAGACATGTACGTTTGCGTCAACCCCGACTCAACAGGAATGGTTGCTATAAATTATGTTATCCATTTTTCAAACGGTGAAGTTTGCGAAAAACGCGTGGTTATGGATTGTGTAGCTCCGCCATCCACCTCTGACTGCTGCCCGATTCTCGATTTTAATCTGAAACGTGTCGGAGGACTCAGATTTGGAAATTTCGAAGGAATGTTCAATATCATTAATCCTGATTCGCAAAATCCAATTTGCGCAGTTGAAATCAATGCCACTCCGACAGTAAACTTCAATCCAATTCAACTTATTGTTGACGGCACACAGTCAAATCAGAGCTGGAACGGTTCCAGTATTCCACTTTCGGGAACCCTGAATCCACCGGCTGAAAACACGTTGTCCTTTACCATGCAGGCATCAAACTACAAAGGCGTGGTTGAGGTTTGTGTGATTAAATGCGACGGAACCCGCTGCTGCTACGAGGTGACATGGAACGGAAAAATAATCATAGATGTCGTAGTAATTGATTTCAAACAAATCGACTTAGGCAAAAGACTGTTTGCCGTGAGCGTGGAACCTGAAATTGTTAACCCGGTAGAGGAACAGGTAAAATATGTTTCGTTGGGTTATAATACGGATGAACCTGTAGGTAATCTGTTTGCTGCTTCAATAAAGGGCGGCGAATGCGTAAATGAGAAGAGTGCAGTTAACCCATCTCCGGTATGGATGGGAGATCAAAACGTATTCATTGAGCTGGCATGTCCAATCAATCTCAGCAGAGATAAAAAACTGCCAACTTTCAATCTGGTTTATGAAGGAGATATGCCGGAACATTTAGGTTACTCCATGTTTGACCCGAAGGGGAATGAAATTCTTGTGGGTGACATCAAGCTGAACGTGCCGGATACTGTCATTTCAACTTCTGCCGGTCCGCTGCAGGAAAAAAGTTCCATGCTTGAACTGCTCAATCTGTATCCCAATCCCACAGCCGGTTCCTTCACTATCAACTATGCCACGGCAGAGCGCAGCAGTGTGGAAATCCGGTTAGTGAACCAGCTGGGGCAGGTATTGAAAATTGAACGCCAGGAGCCTGGCTTTGCTGGAGTACATTCATTAGAAATGAACACCGCCGGAATTGCAGCCGGAATGTATCACGTTCAGCTGATTTCGGACGGCAAAGTGCGCACAAGAAAAATTGTTATTGACAGATGATATTTTAAGAAACTACTCTAAAACACACAAAAATAAAAAGCCCGGTAACAAATAGCTATCGGGTTTTTTGCATTGGGTCACTAAGCTCTGGAACGGTACTATTATGCTCCTGATTTTCATTTAAAATGAGCTGTAATTTGGCTGGCAGTCTGGGAACAAACAATATTATTGTGTACTCCTATTGAGGTAAAATCAATCTATTCATAATCTCCCCAAACAATAAATTCAAAATTTTTTGCCACCTTTACATTTCAACTTTAAGAAAAAATCAAATGAAGCAGATAAATTTATTTACCGGTATATTGGTTTCAGTTTTTCTAATGATGGCTTGTTCCCGGCAGCCGGAGCTGGCAGCAACAGACTTAACCTGCAATTTCAAAACTGAGCCTGTCGGGATAGACACACAGGCGCCGCTTTTAGGCTGGAAAATCAGTTCACCACAAAAAGAGGTTATGCAGTCGGCATACCGGATAATTGTTTCCGAAAATCCGGACGAACTCAATAAAGAAAGCGGAGCACTCTGGGACTCAGGAAAAATCGAATCAGAACAGGCTTTCAACATAATTTATAACGGGAAACCATTTGTTTCAGGGAAAAAGTATTTCTGGAAAGTAAAAATCTGGGATGCAAACGGAAATGAGTCTGCATGGAGCGAAACAAGCTGGTGGCAAACAGGTCTCTTTTCGGATTTGCCCATTGAAAATGCCAAATGGATTGCCATTGAAGAGCTTGGCTCCGGACTGCGGCTGGTTCCCGGCATTCACGGTTCGGGCGATCATCTGGGCGACAAGGCTGTGCAACGCCCTATCGTACCGCAATTCAGAAAATCGTTTCCCCTTTCTCAAAAACCGGAATCGGCAACACTGTTCATCTCCGGGCTTGGGCATTATGAAGCTTTTCTGAATGGAGAAAAAATCGGAAACTCTTTTCTTGCACCCGGCTGGACACAATATGACAAAACAATCCTGTACAACACCTACGATGTTACACCCATGCTGACAACCGGAGATAATGTGCTGAGTGCCGTTGTGGGAAACGGCTTTTACAACATAAACCGCGAGCGGTACCGGAAATTAGTTATCGCCTACGGTATGCCCAAAATGATTTCACTGCTTCATATTCGCTATCCTGATGGGACGTCGGAAACCATTCCAACTGACGAAACATGGAAAACAACCCCCTCCCCCATCACCTACACCAGTATTTTCGGTGGCGAAGATTACAATGCCTTTTTGGCGGAAAAGGACTGGAATTCCACCGGTTTCAACGACTCACACTGGCAGCATGCACTAACTGTTACCGCTCCGGCGGGAAAACTCATTGCCGAAAATGATTATCCGCTGCAAGAGATGGAAAAGATCGAAGTAAAAGAGATAATTTCATTGGGAGACAGCACCTGGCTCTATGATTTTGGACAGAATGCCTCGGGAATAATCGAACTGACCGTCAAAGGGAAAACAGAACAAGAGATAAAACTTTGGCCCGCAGAGCTTTTAAACCCGGACAAAACGGTTAACCAGCGTGCATCCGGCTATCCGTTCTATTTTTCCTATACACTGAATGGCAACGGCTCGGAAAACTGGAAGCCGCAGTTTACCTATTACGGGTTTCGTTATGTTCAGATAAGCGACGCCGTTCCGGCAGGAAAAAGCAATCCGGAAGGATTGCCCGAAATTGAAAAGCTGACTTTTCTGCACACCCGCAACTCTGCACCCGAAAACGGAACCTTTGAGTGCAGCAATCCGCTGCTGAATCAGATTCACACGCTGATCGACCGCGCTATCCAAAGCAATTTTCAGAGTGTGCTCACCGATTGTCCTCACCGGGAAAAGCTTGGCTGGTTAGAGCAAACTCACCTGATGGGACAGGGTGTTCACTTTCGCTATGATGTTTATCATCTCTACCGGAAACTGATTTTTGACATGATGGATTCCCAGACAGAAGACGGGTTAGTTCCTGACATTGCTCCCGAATATGTGGAGTTTTTGGGCGGTTTCCGCGATTCACCCGAATGGGGAAGCGCAGCCGTTATTCTTCCCTATTTGCTCTATAAATGGTATGGCGACAGGGAAATCATTGAACAGGCGTGGCACATGATGAATCGCTATGTAAACTACCTGAAAAGCAAATCGGAAAACCACATTCTCAATCACGGGTTGGGTGACTGGTTTGATTTAGGTCCCCGCCAGCCGGGTGTGTCCCAGCTCACTCCCATTTCTCTGACAGCAACTGCTACCTATTTCTATAATTTAAAAGTGATGGCAGAAATGGCACAACTGCTCGGCAAACCGGAACAGGAAGATTTGCAGCAATGGGCAGATGAAGTCCGGCAGGCTTTCAATTCCACATTTTTTAATGCCGAAACCAATGTCTATTCCACCGGCAGCCAAACAGCAATGTCAATGCCCTATTGCATGGACATTGTGGAAGATGCAAACAGGGAGAAGGTGTTTGCAAACCTTGTGGACTCTATTCATGCCGGCAACAAAGCGCTGACTGCCGGCGACGTAGGATTTCACTATTTGGTGGAAGCGCTCACCAAAGGCGGTGCGGCTCAGCTGATGTATGAAATGATTAACCGTGATGATGTTCCCGGATACGGATTTCAGCTAAAAAAAGGAGCAACAGCACTCACCGAGTCGTGGGCTGCACTGGAAAATGTTTCCAACAACCATTTGATGTTAGGGCATGTTATGGAGTGGTTTTATGCCGGTTTGGGCGGTATCGGGCAAGCGCCCCATTCGGTGGCATACAAAGAGATTGAGCTCAGACCTGAAGTGGCAGGAGACCTGACATTTGTCAAATCGGGTTTCAATTCGCCCTATGGAAAAATCCGCTCGGAATGGAAAAGAAACGGTGCTGATTTTCAAATTGAAGTGGAAATACCGCACAACACCTCTGCAATCCTGTTTCTGCCCGAATGCCAATTAAACACCATAAAGATTGACGGAAAGAAACCGGAAAGTTTCAGAATTCAAAAAGATGAAACCACCGGCAAAATTAAACTAAAATTCAACTCGGGAGTGTATCGTATTGATACAAAACTTATTCAGTAAATCAATAAAAGAAAATAAGGTAATATAAAATTTGTTTTACCCGTCAGGCAGAATAGAGTATTCCTACCTTCCGAACACATCACAGAGTACATTAAAAAATGCTGTATTAACGAAACAGTTAGATATTGGCGCTGATTTACGGTTTAGTTTTTTGAATTTTAACAGAATTTTGTCTGGTATCAAATACATTCGCAATTACAATTCTATTTTTTTTCGTAATTGATATAGTAAATGATTTTATAAATACAGAACAAGGTGCTTTTCATAAGGAACTATTATTCAAACAATCGATCGATTCAACAAAGCAAACTTGAAATTACCAATTCCGCCCGTTTCTAATTTAAAAGCTAATTTAGCGGAAAATTGAATTTTGTTTCAGAGCATTTTTTATTTTGATGCTCAGTTTTGAAAAAGAATAAAGGATAACTCAGGTTAATCCCAAAATCGGAACAAAACAGAATAAAAAATCCAAAATGAATAATTTAGCTATCAAAAAAATTGCACTTCTCACTTCTGGCGGTGATGCCCCCGGCATGAATGCCGCCATTCGTGCCATCGTGCGCACCGGCATATACAGAAAAGTTGAAGTGGTTGGAATTAAACACGGCTTCGCCGGTTTACTCAACAAGGAATTCATTGAAATGCACTCGCATTCAGTCTCTAAAATCATAGCGCAGGGAGGAACCATGCTTAAGTCAGCGCGCTGTGCGGATTTCGAGCAAAAAGAAGTGAGAAGGAGAGCTTATGAAAACCTCCGGGAAATAGGTGTGGATGCCCTGATTGTTAATGGCGGCGACGGCTCATTTCGTGGCGCCAACTGTCTGTACAAGGAATTTGGTCTTCCGGTTATCGGAATTCCCTGTACCATTGACAATGACATTTTCGGAACCGACTACACCATCGGTTTTGATACGGCTATCAATACGGCAGTCAGAGCAGTGGATAAAATCAGGGACACCGCCGAGTCGCACAACATGCTCTTTTTTGTGGAAGTGATGGGGCGTCATTCGGGATTTATTGCGCTTCACACCGCAATTGCCACTGGTGCAGAAGCAGCGCTTCTGCCCGAAACAGAAACCGATATTGATAAAATATGCAGCTATATGGAGCGGGAGCGACGCAAAAACAAAACATCGGGAATTGTTATTGTTGCCGAAGGCGATGAAGAAGGGGGCGCATTAGAAATTGCGCGAAAAGTGAAAAAGAAGCTTCCCGGATATGAAACGCGTGTAACCATTCTCGGACATCTGCAACGCGGGGGCGCTCCTTCCTGTAATGACAGGGTTCTGGCGAGCATTCTGGGGCATACGGCAGTCAACGCATTGCTGGAAGGCAGACAAGGGGTAATGGTTGGAATGATTCACGATAAAATTGTTTATACTCCTTTGGAACAAGCTTTTACAAAGCATAAGCAAATCGACCCGGAATGGTTGGAACTCAGCAAAATTATCTCCCTTTGAGTGAGGTTGTTTTATTCAAACAGATTCAGAATCTCTTCCCTTGAAATTTCCTGCAACGGGTTGTTGGAATTGATAAACTTATCAGCCAAAGAGCTTTTGCGTTGCTGAAGCTGCTGGATTTTCTCCTCGATTGAACCCTGCGTAATAAACCGGTAAACAAACACCGGCTTGTCTTGCCCGATCCGGTGTGCCCGGCTGATTGCCTGATTTTCCACCGCAGGATTCCACCACGGGTCAACGATGAACACATAATCAGCGCCGGTGAGGTTCAGCCCTACCCCACCCGCTTTCATCGAAATTAAAAAAATATGATTCTCCGCATCTCCCTGAAAACGGCTGATAACTTCACTACGGTTTATGGTTTTTCCGGTCAACATGCTGTATTTCAGGCTTTCATTTTCAATCCGTTCCCGTATCAACTCCAGATGTCTGACGAAAGAAGAAAAAATCAGCACTTTATGTTTTTCGGCAACCACATTCTCCAGCATTCTGAAAATTTCCTCAAACTTTCCTGATTCCTCAACCTCAATATCCTCAACCATTCCGGGATGATTTGCAAGTTGGCGCAGCCGGGTAAAACCACGCAAAATTATCATTGCTGAATTTTTTATTCCGCCATGGTCAATTCCTTCCAAAATCGAATTGCGGATAGCCGACTTTTCCAAATCGTATGCGCGTTGCTGCTTTTCCTCCATTTCGCAAATGATTACCTGCTCCATAAGCGGCGGCAAATCTTTGGCAACTTCCTCCTTAGTGCGGCGCAGTACAAACGGTCTTATCAGTGTCATCAGCTTTTCCTGCTGCCTGACATCGCTCTCTTTTTCTATCGGATTGATGAAAAATCGCCTGAAAAATGTCAGATTGCCCAACATTCCCTTGTTCAGAAAATTCAATTGCGCCCACAAATCGGAAAGCGAATTTTCGATGGGAGTGCCGGTTAAGGTCAGGCGATGTTCGCCCTTTAGTTTCATAATCGCCCTGTAAGTTTTCGATCCGGGGTTTTTTATGTACTGACTTTCATCCAAAATGAGATAGAAAAACCTGAATTTTGACAACTTTTCAGCATCGTTGCGCACAGTTCCGTAAGTTGTCAGAATAACATCAAAAGCAGAAACTGCGGCAGCCAGCTGTTCATCGCTCTTACGCTGCTGCCCCACATGTTTGTATATGCTGAGCGAAGGCGTAAACTTTTGAATTTCAGCTTCCCAGTTATGCACTAACGAAGTGGGCAGAACTATCAGACTGGCAAGCTGTCTCTCAATCTGTGTTTCAGCTGAACCGAAAAGAGTCAGCTGCCCGTCATTTGCCATATCACCCTGAATCACAGTATTTTCCCTACGTCTGTTTTTCAACAGTAAAGCAAGTGTCTGCAAAGTTTTTCCCAATCCCATATCATCTGCCAGGCAGCCACCGAAACCGTTTGTGTGCAATCCCTGCATCCACCGAAAACCAGCTTTCTGGTAATTTCTCATCCGTGCATTCAACCCGTCGGGCAGAAGAATTTTGCCCCCTGAGCCGGATAGCGCTTCAATTCTTTTAATGAAGGTTGCATTTTCGGGTTCCAAAATCTCTTTGAATAATGCAAAATGATGTTTGCCAAATTGCATTTTCTCATTTTTGACCCGTGCAAACGGCAGTAAAGCCTTGTAACGGGCAAACCACTCTTCGGGAATTATTGCTATTTCGCCATCCGGCAGTTCAAACTCACGGATATCATTGAGAATAAAATTTTTCAGCTTATAAAAAGGTATCCGAAAATTGCCAAACACAACTGTTGCATAAATATCAAACCAGTCATCGGTTAAGCCCGTTTTTATCTCAATTTTCCGCTCGCCGATAAAATAGCTCTTGTCTAATTTCCTCTGCTCAATGACAATACCCTTTTTCTGCAATTCCGCCCTGTTTTCATTTAGCCAGTCAACATAAAAGTAGAAAGCGCCATCGTCTTCTAACAATTCGCTGTTTTTGATGGAAAGAAAACCTTCTTTATCACGTAGCCCGTTTAGCATAAGCGCCTCTAACACAGCGGACTCCCACTCTTTATCCCGACTGATTTTCAGAAACAAAAAACTTTCGTCTTTCTTTTGAAACTTCACTACCGACTGCCTGCCGGAACCGGCTAAAAAAGATTCATTATCATATCTGTAAGTCAGTACAAAACAGGGCTCATATTTCAGATTTTTCTCCAACGACAACACTGCAACTTTGGTTGTTTCCCCTCTTTTCACCTGAAATCCTCTGGCCTCCACATCAAAATCGCGAATCGTATTTTTTATGAACCCGGAGTAATATTTCTCTTCGAGATTCCGGGGCACCGAAATATACTCTTTATTAAAAAACGGAGTGAGCTTTTTTGCATCCAACGACTCAAAAACAAACATTTTCTTATCGACAATGAAAGCACACGGTTTTTCTGCTACAATTCTGGCACCTCTGCCCAATAAAGGAATTTCCTTTTCATCCGAGAAAATTTTCAACCGGTAGCGGGTATCGGTTTCCGTACGCTCAAAATTAAAAACCGGACGGGGAAACAGGGGCGAAACTGCAATTTCATCTTCATCGTGAATGTTGGCATATTTCACATTTTTAAACATCAGCCGCACCGGACTGACCATTAAAATCCGCGCAACTTCATACATACACTGCCCGATGAAAGGAGCAATATGCTTTCTGAAAAATTCCGGTTCAAGCGTAGCATAAAAATCATTCAGGGTTTTTGCCCGCGAAAATCTTCTCATTAACCGCTGGTCGCTGTATTTTTCAATTTGCTTTACAAGTTCTGACTCATAAGCATTTAGCTTATAACCAATACTGTTGGACTCATAAGGCTTAATAATCCTTTCAGTTATGTAAAACTTATCCTGCCGGTGAATCAGAAAGGGCTGAAAAACCGTTCCGAAATGCAGATGCTCGGTTAAAACAATTACAAATTCACTATTATTCATCATCAAAAGGGCAAAAACAGACCTCAAATATATTTACAGATTGGGAATTGAAAGAATAAATATTGGCTATCTTTACAAAAACTCAATTTTATTGTTATGAACCATTTATTTGTTAAGAAAATCAATGCAAAAAAGTCGGTTTCATTTGCAGAAGCAGAAAGTCTTCTCGAAAAGCAGACCATAACCACTCCCGTGCAGGTTTTAAACTGGGAAGAGTTCGGTTATCAGCCCAAAGTCTATTTCAGAATCGGGCATATCGGCAATGAAATCTGGCTGAAATACTATGTGGAAGAGAAACATATCCGCGCAGTGGAAACCCGCACCAACGGCGAAGTTTACAAAGACAGCTGCGTGGAATTCTTCATCTCGCCCGACGGTGAAAACTACTACAATTTTGAATTTAACTGCATCGGCACAATCCATCTCGCTTTTGGACCGGGCAGGGGCAACCGGAAATTTGTTGAGCCTTCCACAATAGAGAAAATCGAAATCAAATCCACTTTGGGCAATCAGCCTTTTGAAGCCAAATCGGGGCATTATGAATGGGAGATGATGATTCGCATTCCCATTGAAAG
>LSQX01374867.1_pt1 | contig 12661 bp, 12 predicted proteins | sample 654561 | NCBI WGS metagenome assembly LSQX01 (sample SAMN04489861, study PRJNA283612) | anaerobic digester metagenome | isolation source: 4 biogas reactors fed with cattle manure at either 37C or 55C with and... | place: Denmark: Kongens Lyngby | collected 2014 | reverse complement strand
GTGAGGAGACCGCCGCCCGTATAGAGCAGCTGGGTGGCGCTGCGTTGGCCCTTAAGGTTGATATCACCGTAGAATCCCAGGTAAAGGAAGCCGTGGAGACCGTCCTCTCTGAGTGGGGTAGAATTGACATTTTGGTCAATAATGCCGGTATCACCAGAGATGGTCTCCTGATGCGGATGCAGGAATCTGAATGGGATGCGGTTTTGGATGTTAATCTAAAAGGGGCTTTCTTATTTAGTCGGGCGGTTTTGCGTCCTATGCTCAAGCAGCGCCAAGGCCGTATAATCAGTATCGCATCGGTTGTCGGCTTGATGGGCAATCCCGGACAGACCAACTATGCTGCTTCTAAAGCCGGCTTAATTGGTTTTAGCAAGAGCTTAGCCAGGGAAGTTGCCAGCCGCGGGATTACAGTAAACTGCATTGCCCCGGGCTTTATCGCCTCTGATATGACCGATGCACTGAATGAAGCTCAGCGCAAGGCTTTACTTGACCAAGTTCCCTTGGGTGAAATCGGGCGCCCGGAGGATGTTGCGGCTGCAGTGGCATTCCTCGCCAGTGACGATGCCCGCTACATCACCGGTCAGACAATCAACGTTGATGGTGGATTGGTTATGCACTGATGCTTTAGTTGTTTGGTCCACCGAGGACAAATAGTCTTAGAGCCGGTGCTATGAAGCCTTGGCAAATAAGGAGGTGACTGGGAGAATGGATGTCTTAGAAAGAGTCAAAGAGATCGTTGTAGAACAGCTTGGCGTGGATCCAGACGAAGTGACCAATGACGCTTCCTTTGTTGATGATCTCGGTGCCGACTCACTGGACCTAGTGGAGCTGGTGATGGCATTGGAGGAAGAATTTGATCTGGAGATCCCCGATGAGGATGCGGAGAAGATCACCAATGTTGGTGATGCAGTGAGGTATATTAAGGATAAGATTGAGTAGGCTGTGGATTCTGAGTCCCGTGTATACGGGACTCATCCCCTCTGGGGGGCGGCCCAATTGAGGTGAGACGTAATATGAGGCGAGTAGTGGTGACCGGGATCGGGGTAGTCACACCTCTAGGCATTGGCAAGAAAGCCTTTTGGGATGGTTTAGCCAATGGCCGTTCCGGTGTTAGGCGTATCACCCGGTTTGATCCCAGTGACCTCACTTCACAGATTGCCGGAGAGGTACCGGATTTTGAACCGTTGGACTTCATGGATAGGAAAGACGCCCGCCGCATGGACCGCTTCACCCAGTTTGCTGTGGCTGCTGCTGCCCTGGCCTTGGCCGATGCAGGTTTAGACGACAAGGTTCCCTTGGGGGAACGGGCCGGTGTGCTCATTGGTTCTGGTGTAGGGGGGATCGAGACCCTGGAGGAACAGGCTCTCACCCTTGTCACCAAAGGTGTCAGTCGAATCAGTCCTTTTTTTGTACCCATGATGATCGCCGACATGGCTGCTGGGCAGGTATCCATCCTGTTTGGAGCTAAAGGACATAATGCTTGTACAGTAACGGCGTGCTGCTCTGGAGCACATTCCATCGGCGATGCATTCCGGGTAATTCAACGGGGAGACGCCGATATCATGATCAGCGGCGGGGCAGAGGCGCCTATAGGCAAGTTGGCCATGGGTGGTTTTTGCTCAGCCAAGACCCTGTCTACCCGCAATGATGAACCGGAACGGGCATCTCGTCCCTTTGATGCCGGTCGTGACGGATTTGTAATGGGTGAGGGTAGTGGCATTGTGATCCTAGAGGAGTTGGAACACGCCCGTGCTCGGGGTGCCAAGATTTATGGTGAGTTGGTAGGATACGGCGCAACTGGTGATGCATACCATATTACGACTCCGGCTCCGGAAGGCGAGGGTGCCGCCCGGGCCATGCTGGCGGCTTTAAATGATGCCGGACTTACCACTGAAGACGTGGACTATATCAATGCCCATGGGACTTCTACCAAGTACAATGACTATTTCGAAACTGTAGCCATCAAACGGGTCTTCGGCCAACGGGCAGGTTCAGTGCCCATCAGTTCCACAAAGTCCATGACCGGCCACCTTTTGGGTGCGGCCGGAGGCGTAGAATTGATCGCATGTCTGTTGGCTATGGAACACAACTTGATTCCGCCCACCATCAACTATGAGGAGCCGGATCCCAACTGTGATCTGGATTATGTACCCAATGTAGCTCGTCCCAAGGAACTCAATGTAGTTATGAGTAATTCCTTTGGATTTGGCGGCCATAATGCAGTATTGGTAGTCAAGAAGCTGACCAATGAAGACGAATAAAAGGGGTGGGCCATGACGAAAAGGTTGACCCAGGAACGAATTGCAGCTTTAAAGCGCTTGGAAACCCACCTCGGGGTTGCATTTCCATCCTATGAGCTCTTGCATCAAGCCCTGATTCACAAATCCTATGCCAACGAACAGGGGCTCTCTGGGTATCATAACGAACGGTTGGAATTTCTTGGTGATGCAGTTCTGGCGTTGGTGATCAGTGAGTATATTTATCGATGCTTCCCATCGGCTCCTGAGGGGGAACTGGCAAGGCTTCGTTCGGTGGTAGTAAGTGAACACCCGCTGGCGGAGAAAGCCCGTAATCTCAAACTGGGAGATTACCTCCTAGTCAGCCGGGGGGAGGCCCAAGCCGGGGGCCGCAATCTGGATTCACTGCTCAGTGATGCTTTGGAGGCAGTCATCGGCGCCATGTATCTGGAATTGGATTACGAGACCTGCCGGGACTTTATCCTGCGGCTCTTGGGAGATGATGTACAGGATATTTGGCAGAGTCGGGATTTTATCGATCCCAAGAGCGCTCTGCAGGAGAAGGTGCAGCAATACAGCGCCGATGTTCCTATCTATGATGTTTACCATGAACAGGGCCCCGATCATGACAAGACTTTCCATGTGGCGGTCAAATGGCGGGGCCGGATTCTTGGGAGAGGGCAGGGCAAGACAAAAAAAGATGCAGAGCAGGATGCCGCCCGGAGCGCCTTGAAATTCCTTGCCAAAGGCGATGGGGACATCTAGGCAGTAGTGAAAATCCCAGACATTGAGTCAATCCATCTAGACTATATCATCTGGGTCATGTTTTAGAGTCTATCCACAGCTCCTGTTGTCAGCAGGGGCTTTTCTATTACCTCCTGTTCTATTTCCGGTAGACAAGCAATATATATGAAAGGGATCTACCGCTGGACAAGGAGGGAACGCCTTGGCTGGAAAAAACCAGGAGCGCGATTTGGAACTAATCCGGCAGGTTAGAGCAGGGGATAGAAAGGCCCGGGAGGAACTGGTGAGTAAGTATGTCCCTATGGTAAAGCGCATTGCCCGGAACCACTATGCCAGTTTCCTGGAGTTTGAGGATCTTATGCAGGAGGGCCTGATCGGGCTGTTGAGTGCCATTGAGGAGTATGACCCGGAGAAAAATGTGAAGTTTTCTTCCTTCGCTTATATCTGTATCCTGCGCAAGATATATAATGTGATCAAGCAGACCAACGGCAACAAGCACAAAGCCTTGAATGATGCTGTCTCCATCCACGCCTTTGTCAATCAGGAAGAAACCCGCACCATTCTAGATTACGTCCCCTTGGATGATAGTTCCGTAGACCCTGAGGAAGTTGTGGCAGAGCGGATGGTTAATCAAAGGCTCAAGACAGTGTTGGAGAATCATCTCTCTATCCTCGAATATACGGTGATCTCCATGTTCCTGGAGGGTTACTCAAGTGCTGAAATCGAGGCTGCTATTGGCGTCAACGCCAAGGCGGTGGACAATGCCCGTACCCGGGTGCGGCTGAAACTTAGGCGCATTTTGACTGAACACGGTTCCCTGTTGAGTCCCAAGGTGCCGCTGCGGGTAAGACGCCGGGAGGATCTATACAGAAAGCTTCCCAGACTGGAGCGCCGGGCAGAGTAGTCTGCGGTTAAATCGGCTTTGGAAAAAGGGATAAAACCGTTCTTCATAGAATACTACAGGGTCCGGCGAGTTGAGCCGGGCTTTTTGCTGAGATGGAGACTGTCTGGACAGGCCATGGTTCCTAGTGAGTGGAGGTGGCCCCTTGTATCTTAAACAGCTGGAGATCCACGGATTTAAATCCTTTGGCGAAAGAACGAAACTGGAGTTCGGCAGGGGCATTACCGCCATAGTTGGCCCCAATGGGAGCGGCAAGAGCAACATTGCCGATGGATTGCGGTGGGTATTGGGGGAACAGAGTGCTCGCTCCCTGCGGGGCGATACCATGCAGGACGTTATCTTCGCCGGCAGTGCCGGCAAAGGGCCCCTCGGCATGGCTTCTGTCTCCCTGACCCTGGGAGACTGCCGGGGTCAACTCAACCTGGAGTTTGATGAAGTCACGGTCACCAGGCGAGTATACCGCTCCGGTGAGAGCCAGTACTTGATTAACAAATCCCCCTGCCGCCTGCGGGATATCAGGGATCTCTTCTTGGACACCGGCCTGGGCCGGGAAGGATACTGGCTTATAGGTCAAGGCCAAATTGACGCGGTTTTGTCCAGCCGACCAGAAGAAAGGCGCCTCATCATAGAAGAAGCTGCCGGCATCGGGAAATACCGCACCCGGAAGACGGAGGCAGTAAAGAAGTTGGCGGACACAGAAGCCAATTTGGTTCGCCTCAATGACATAATCTTGGAGTTGAAGAGGCAGCTAGAGCCTTTGGAAAAGGCGGCAGCTAAGGCACGGGAATACTTAGGCCTGGCAGAGGAGTATCAGAAGCTGGGACAAGCACTGTGTGCCCGGGAATGGTCAGAGCTCGCTAGAGAAAGCGAGGGCCACCTTGCAGAAGAAGCGCGGCTTTTGTCGGCACTGTCGCACATTGATGAAGAACAAAGGCAGTCAGAAAAGACGGTGGCTGCCTTGCGGCTTCAGGCCAAGGAGCTCGAGGAACTTGCTGCAAACCTGCAGGAACGCAGGGCCCAGACCATTGAGAACATGGGAGAGGTGCGTCGCCTCCAGGATACCATGGGCGAGAGACTTAAGTACTTGGAAACCGACAGACAGCGGCTCGCCGGTGAACTGACTGAGCTGGAAAGAAGACGCAGGCAGATGCGAAGGGAGCTTGCTGACTGCCTCTGGCACCTCCGTTCCCTGAGGAGACAGAAAGCCGATGTTTTGAGAGAGCTATCAAAATGGGACGCGGCCCATATCCAGCGGGCGGGGCGGGATAGACTTGTCAGGGAGATAGAAGCGGTTAAAGCCGCCCTGAAAAGGACGCGCCTAATGCGGGCGGAGCGCCAGACGGAGGTAGAGGTAGGGGAGAGCCGCCGGGCGCTGTGGCAGGAGCAGTATTCCGTGCTTTCTCGTCGGTTAGAGGAAATACTCAGACAGTTTGAAAGGCTTCAGGTTGATGCCGCAAAACAGGAGGCGGACCTAGCTGAGACTCGCAAGGAACTCCTTGCCCAGATTGCCTTGCTTGAGGACTGCATTAAGCTAGAGCAAGATCTTAGATCTCGGCTTACCGCCCAACAGGATGGAGTGCGGTCAGCGGCAGAAAAGGTGCAGCTATTGAACTCCCGCTATCAGGCCCTAGTGGAGATGGAACGGGACTACGCCGGATATGCCCGGGGAGTTAAGGCAGTTATGAAGGCCAAAGACCGTTTCCCCGGCATCTGCGGAGTAATAGCGGAGCTCATCAGGGTTCCAGAAGAGCTGGAAACAGCCGTGGAGGTTGCCTTAGGGGGCAGCCTGCAGAATATCGTTACTGAGACCGACATCGAGGCAAGGCAGGCGGTGGCTTTCTTGAAGGAAAAAAAGGCCGGTAGGGCTACTTTCCTACCCCTTGCGGGTCTTCGCCCCAGCCCCCTTGGACAGCGAGATCGGAAATGGCTTGAGCAGGATGGGGTAATCGGTGTTGCCTCGGAGCTAGTCGAGTATGATCCTAAGTACAAGGTCGCGGTTGAGTATCTCTTGGGAAGGGTTGTGATCACAAGGGATCTCGATAGTGCTGTGGCCTTGAGCCGTAACTGGCGGGGCTTCAGCCGGATCGTGACCCTTGATGGTGATCTCGTTTCGCCGGGAGGAGCCATAACCGGCGGGAGCCTTCCCCAAGGGGAACGGAGCGGCCTCTTGCAAAGACATCAAGAAGTGTCGAGGCTTGCCGATGCTATCCGCCGGGGCCGGGAAAAACTCCAACAGGAGGAAAAGCTGGCAGCGGCCTTGGAAGACGAGTTGAAGAAGGCCCAAGCTCGGGCCAAGGCCGCCGCGGACAAAGTTCATCAACTGGAACTTGCCGCCAAGGAGCTGGAAAAGTCGGTTACCCTCGGCAAGAATGAGATTTCCCACTGGGAAAGGGAAGCAGACCAGGTACGGATAGAGATGGGGGAACTCCACCGAAAACTTGCCGCGGAGGCCGCAGGCAAAGAGGAACGGCTGGCAAGCATTGAGCGGCTGGATGCGGAGGCTGCTGTGCAGGAGAGAAGGCTTACCTCTCTGCAGGCTGAACTAGCATGTATAGAAAGGGAGCAGGCCAGTGCCCAGGAAAGCTATACCGCGGCCCAAGTCCGTTTGGCAGCCTTGGAAGGTCAGATTCAGGCCGATGAGAAAGTAGCGGCTGCGCACCGCTCGGACCTACTGGAAATTGACCAACGCTCGGAGCAAATAACGGCCGCCCTGGATAGTCTAAGACGGGAGCAGGGGGAACGAAGCCAGGAAGTAAGTCAGCTAAATGATAAGTATAAAGAGTTAGGGGAACAGCTTAGAGACATTGAAGTAAAGCTCACAGACAACGGCAGACATCGGCAGGCCATTGACAATGCATTGGTGGATAAAGAAGAGGCCCAAAGGGCCATACAGCGGCAGCGGGAGGCCTTGCAGCAGCAGTTGACAGATATCAGGCGGTCATTGGATAAGATAGCACTTAGAAAGGCCCAGCTTGCAGAGAGCATGGCGGAGGAATACGGAGTTACACCGGCGGCAATCAGCCAATGGCAGATAGCATTCGGTGATACTGCCGAGATGCGAAGGAACCTCAAGATACTCAAGGAGCAAATTCAATCCCTGGGACCGGTGGACACAGGTGCTATCCAGCAGTTTGAAGAAGTTGAGGAGCGCTACCAGTATCTCCAAAGGCAGCAGCAGGACCTTATCGAAGCAGAGCGGCAGCTAAAACAGGTGATTGCCGAGATGGATACTGTGTGCAAGGCTAAGTTCAAAGAAACCTTTGCTGCGGTGCAGAAAGAGTTTCAGGCTATATTTGGTAAGCTTTTTGGCGGCGGCAGTGCTGAGCTCGTTCTGATCGAAGCTGAACAGTTGGAAGATGCCGGGGTAGACATCTCTGCTAAGCCACCGGGCAAGAAGCCTCAGAACATCAACTTGCTCTCGGGGGGCGAGCGGGCTTTGACAGCCATCAGTCTCCTCTTTGCCCTTCTGAGGGTCAAGCCCAGTCCGTTCTGTGTTCTCGATGAAATCGACGCATCTTTAGATGAGAGCAATTTGGAGCGATTTACCCAGCTTCTCAAGGATTTTGCCGCGGACACCCAGTTTATTGTCATTACCCATCGGCCTACCACCATGGAAGCCGCCGACCGGCTGTATGGTGTTACTATGAACAGGGCTCATATCAGTCAATTGGTGTCAGTGCAGCTGGATGAGGCAGCTGCAGTCTTGGAGACTAGTACAGCGGATACTTCGCCAATCTAGAGAGGAGAGTTTAGATGGGAATTTCAAATTGGCTGCGCCGCCGAGGTAGGAAAGAGGAAAAAGAGACTCAGTCTATGGGGATAGATGCTACCCAAAGCCGGGAGGAAGAACAGCAAGAGATTCAGGACGTAACGGCTAAGGACACTGAGGAGAATAAACATGGGAGTCCCCGGGGGTTGTTTGCTCGCCTAAAGAAAGGTTTGAGCCGGACTCGCTCCTCCTTTGTGGCCCGAGTCGACAGCCTCTTATCCAGCCACAAAGGAATCGATGAAGAGCTTTTTGAGGAGTTGGAGGAAGTACTGATCCAGGCAGATGTAGGCGTGGACACTACTCTCCGGCTGGTTGATGAAGTGCGAGACAAAGTCAAAGCTCAAGGCATAACGGATCCTGAAGAGGTCAGGCCCATCTTGCGGCAGACAGTCTTAGAGATCCTATCGGACAACAGTGCTCCACTGGTGCTGCCTGAGGAGACCCCGGCGGTAATCATGGTAGTGGGTGTAAATGGAGCTGGCAAGACTACTACCATTGCTAAGCTAGCCTATCGTTTTAGGTCCGAGGGGAAAAGGGTAATCCTCGGGGCTGCCGATACCTTCCGGGCGGCTGCCATTGAGCAGCTGGAGATTTGGGCTAACCGGGTGGGAGTAGAGCTGGTCAAACATCAGCCCGGTGCTGATCCGGCGGCTGTTGCTTACGATACAATCCAAGCCGGCCGTGCCCGGGGGTGTGATGTGGTAATCATCGACACAGCCGGTAGACTCCAAACCAAGACCAACCTGATGAAGGAATTGGAGAAGATCGGCCGGGTTGTGGAGCGGGAACTGGCGGGAAGATCTCCGGAGGTGCTCTTAGTTGTCGATGCTACCACAGGTCAAAATGCCCTTTCCCAGGCGAAGCTGTTCAGTGAGGCTGTAAAGGTTACTGGGGTGGTCCTCACCAAACTGGATGGAACTGCCAAAGGCGGTATTATTATCGCTATCGCAGAGGAATTAGGCCTGCCCGTTAAGTTCATCGGCATTGGCGAAGCCTATGATGATTTGAGGAATTTTGACCCTGAGGAGTTTGTCACCGCACTATTTGATGCCTAGATTAACCGCAGGGATATGGCCAGCTAACTTCACGGTTCTAGCGTAAGTATGAGTCAATAGTTGTCCGGGGCATCACCAGGGAGATGAAGGAGATAAGACCTTGCTCCCATGATATTGACAGAGGGCAGCATCCCTAGTATACTACTGCTGTAAACCATTTCTGCTTAACAGGGGCGGCGGGCATGATCGAGCAAACCGTACACATGGGATTGCTGTTCGATTTCTACGGTCAGCTGCTGACCGAAAAACAGCGGCTGTTCTTCTCCTTGTATCACCAGGACGACCTATCCCTTGGGGAGATCGCTGAGCAGTACGGTATTACCCGCCAAGCGGTATATGACATAATCCAGCGCTCACAAAAGACCCTAAGCAACTTCGAAGAGAAGCTGGGGTTAATCAAGCGCTATATTCGCCAGCGGGAACAGCTGGAAAAGGTCCAAGGGAAGCTCAAGGAGCTGGGCGATGAGTTAGCCCGGACAGGTGCTGCTGGGCCTTGGCAAGAACAGCTGGCAGAGGTCCAAGAGCTGTTGGCAGAAATCATTGAGGAGTTTTAAGCCCGGGGCGGCTGTGGGATGAAAACAATCCGGCGGAACGCCGGCGGTATATAGATAGAGGAGGGCCAGTATGGCGGTTTTTAGTTCACTGGCAGAGAAGCTCCAGAACACCCTGGGCAAGCTCCGGGGCAGGGGCAAGCTGACAGAGCAGGATGTCAAAGAGGCCCTGCGGGAAGTGCGGCTGGCACTTCTCGAGGCAGATGTCAACTATAAAGTAGTGAGGGATTTTACAGCCCGGGTCAGGGAGCGGGCAGTAGGACAAGAAGTCATGACCTCCCTGGCACCAGCCCATCAGGTAATCAAGATTGTCCATGAGGAACTGACTGAGCTCATGGGAGGCAGTCAGAGCAAACTGGAACTAGCTTCTCACCCACCGACAATTATAATGCTGGTGGGACTCCAGGGAGCAGGAAAGACTACAAGCTGTGCCAAGTTGGCTAGACTACTACACAAACAGGGACATCGGCCGCTCCTTGTGGCAGCCGATGTGTATAGACCTGCAGCCATCAAGCAGCTCCAGGTTCTCGGTGAACAGCTGCAGATCCCGGTTTTTGCCTTGGGCGACCAGGTAAACCCCGTCGATATAGCTAAAGCGGCGCTGGAGCACAGCAAACGCTACGGCAATGATATCTTGATTCTAGATACTGCCGGCCGACTTCATATCGACGAAGAGCTCATGGGTGAGCTTAGGGCCATAGATGAAGCGGTGTCGCCCCATCAGGTGCTCTTGGTGGTTGATGCCATGACCGGTCAAGATGCTGTGAATGTCGCCAGCAGCTTCAACGAGAATCTGGATATCGATGGCATTATACTGACGAAACTCGACGGTGACGCCCGGGGAGGTGCTGCCCTGTCAATTAAGGCAGTCACCGGCAAGCCCATCAAGTTTGCGGCAACCGGTGAGAAGTTGGATGGCCTGGAACCCTTCCATCCAGACCGAATGGCATCTCGGATCTTGGGGATGGGCGATGTGCTCACCTTGATCGAAAAGGCGGAAGCTCAAATCGATGAGGCTAAAGCCCGGGAGATGGCAGATAAGCTGCGCGGGGCTGATTTCACCTTTGAAGATTTCCTTGAGCAGCTGGACCAGGTTAGGAACATGGGGCCTTTGGATCAGCTGCTAGACATGCTGCCGGGAGTTCCGGGAATGAAGGGGCTGAGGGGCCTACAGGTGGATGAAAAGCAGTTTAGCCAGATTGAGGCCATCATCAAATCTATGACCGTTGAAGAGCGGCTCCGGCCGGAGATCATTGACGGCAGCAGAAAGCGGCGGATTGCCGCCGGCAGCGGCACCAAGGTGCAGGATGTCAACAGGCTGCTCAAGCAGTTTAACCAAACCCGGCAGATGCTGAGGCAGTTGGGAGCTCTGGACAAGAAGGCCAAGCGCCGCAGCAAGCGGGGATTCCGGCCCTTTGGTTTGTTTAGTTAACCGTCAATATAACTGGGGAATGATTGCCAAGGCTCGCCGGATTATTGAGGCGAGACTGGTTAATCATTGGCGGCTGAAAGGCGCTTTCAGCCTGCCGATATAGACACATTAGCTTAGGAAGGAGGAGGGACTATTCTATGGCTGTTAGGATCCGTCTAAAGAGAATGGGTGCCAAGAAGAAGCCTTTCTATCGTTTGGTGGTAGCTGATTCACGGGCTGCCCGGGATGGCCGATTCATCGATATTTTGGGGTATTACGATCCCCTGCAGGAACCAGCTAAGATAGTAGTGGACGAAGAGAAAGCCATTGATTGGCTCAAGAAAGGTGCCCAGCCCTCAGATACCGCCAAGCACCTGCTGACCCAGGTGGGCGTCATGGACAAGTTCACGGCATTGCGCAAAGCAGCGCAGTAGGAGGGCTTTAAATGATGAGGGAGCTTGTTGAGTATATTGCCAAGGCATTAGTCGAGCAACCCGATGAAGTGCAGGTTAGTCAAGTTGAAGGCGAAAGATCCCTGATTGTGGAACTGCGGGTGGCACCGGAGGATATGGGCAAGGTAATCGGTAAGCAGGGTCGGATCGCCAAGGCCATTCGCACAGTGGTTAAGGCCGCTGCCACCAAAGAGGGGAAAATGGTGCACGTAGAGATCATCGACTAAGCAGACGGAGGTCCCTAGCTTACCTCTAAGGCGGACTTTGCCTGGCCTTAGGGAGGTGATTGCATGGACAAAATCACCATCAGCCGACCAGTTGTTTGGAAAGCCGTAGTCACTGACCAGCTGCGGGAAGAGCTGCGTCAGGAACTAAGGCAGGCCATCAACCGCTTGGACATGGAGATACAGCAGCTGGAGTTTCAGGGTAAGCGGATCCTGCCGGAGCTCGAGAGGCAGAACTTGAAAAGAGCTATGGAGATGCGTCAGCAGATTGAGGAAGAGAAGCAGAAGCGGCGCCAGGCTCGGGAACGGTTAACAGAGCAAATGTTGGATATAGACAAACTGGAGACTGGCGAAGAGATAGCCCGCGGTACGCTGGATAGCTGGACGGAAATCTCCGTTGGCGATGATCTCAGTGCGAAACTCTACGCAGAAATAGTAACCAAAGATGATAAAGTGATAGAACTGCGGGAAGGGCGGCCGGAGGCGTGAGTGAGGCAAGGGCTTGGGTGGTCATTGGCGAGATCACCAGACCCCACGGTGTCCAGGGAGCTGTGAAGGTATTACCCCATACCGACTATCCCGAGAGGTTTGACTCGCTAACTGAGGTGTATATAGGTACAGATGATGCCGAACCAGAGCTGATGAGTTTTTCCCTGTTGGGTTGGCAGAAAGGGCAGTTAATCTGCCGCGTTGGGGAAATCGATTCTCGAGACGCTGCCGAAAAGCTCCGGGGAAAACTGCTGCTGGTTCCGAGGGAAGACGCAGTACAGCTCCCGGAAGGGTATTACTATGTCTTTGACCTTGTCGGCCTTGCAGTGCACACCGAGGATGGTCAGTACCTGGGAAGGCTCAAGGAAGTGTTGCAGCCTGGCGCCAACGATGTTTACGTTGTGGAACCAGCAGATGGGAAAGGTGAAATCCTGCTTCCCGCAATTGAAGATGTTGTGCTAGATGTAGATCTGCGGGAAGGGCGAATGCTGGTCAGGTTACTCCCGGGACTACTGGAGGAACAGTAAGCGGGAGGTGCCTAACTGATGCGAATAGATGTCCTCACGTTGTTTCCAGAGATGTTCCAAGGGCCCATTGATGCCAGTATTCTCGGACGGGCCCGGGCTGCAGGCATAGTCGACATACATCTGTGGAACATACGGGACTTTGCCCATGGTAAACATCGCCAAGTCGATGACTATCCCTTCGGTGGTGGGGCCGGTATGGTCATGAAGCCTGAACCGGTGTTCAATGCTGTTAGGCATGTATTGGGTGGAGAAGCGGCTCCCGTTATCCTCATGAGCCCGCAAGGTGAGGTATTTAGTCATC
>LSQX01317965.1_pt1 | contig 12662 bp, 9 predicted proteins | sample 654561 | NCBI WGS metagenome assembly LSQX01 (sample SAMN04489861, study PRJNA283612) | anaerobic digester metagenome | isolation source: 4 biogas reactors fed with cattle manure at either 37C or 55C with and... | place: Denmark: Kongens Lyngby | collected 2014 | reverse complement strand
AGAATTGCATAAGCAATTCTTTTTATTTTCTCACCTCCAAAACAATATGCTAATATGTGAATAATGTGTTATAATACATTTATAGGCAAGGCGGAAAGATGACAGTACCCCCGTCCCCTTGTCATAAAAATGTGAAGGATGGTGTGGATATGGAGTTTAAAAATCTGTTACTTGAGACAAGCGAAGGAATTTGCACAATTAAAATCAACAACCCCCAATCATTAAACGCATTGAACGATGAAGTATTGAAGGAACTCAGTGCTGCTTTTGACCTTGCATCCGATGACAGAGATGTTTCAATCATTGTGCTTACTGGAGAAGGCAAGGCCTTCGTAGCCGGTGCAGATATAGCTCATATGAGCAGGCTGGGCGTTGAAGAAGCAAAGAAATTTGCAGAAGAAGGGTCTAAGCTTTTCAGAAAGATTGAAATGCTTGATAAGGTTGTAATCGCCGCCGTTAACGGATATGCCCTGGGAGGAGGCTGCGAATTAGCCATGGCCTGTGATATCAGAATTGCATCTGAAAAAGCAAAATTCGGCCAGCCGGAGGTGGGTCTGGGAATCACTCCGGGATTCTCGGGAACACAGAGGCTTCCAAGGTTGGTTGGGCTGGGAAGGGCTAAGGAATTAATATTCACCGGCGGCCATATAGGGGCAGAGGAAGCTTACAGAATTGGACTCGTCAATAAGGTGGTTAACAAGGACAGCCTCATGGAAGAAACATATGCTTTAGCCAAAAAAATAATTTCAAATTCCAAAACAGCTGTAAAATATGCAAAAGAAGCGATGAACAGAGGCATAGAAACGGACATAGAGACAGGAATTGCCCTTGAAGCTGATTTATTCGGCTTGTGCTTTGCTCACCGGGACCAAAAGGAAGGAATGACCGCCTTTTTGGAAAAACGGCCGGCAAATTTCAGCTAATTACTTGATATATTATGAACAATGTTGTATAATGCTAATGTTGGGCGAATATTGGTTAAAAATTTAACAAAGCGGACAAAAAATTTAAGGAGTGTAATTATGAATTTTCAATTAAGCAAAGAGCATCAAATGGCAAGGCAGCTGTTCAGAGATTTTGCCGTTAATGAAGTTGAGCCATTGGCACAAGAAATTGACGAAGAGGAAAGATTCCCCCTTGAAACTGTTGAAAAATTAAGTAAATACGGTTTTATGGGCATACCCTTTCCAAAAGAATACGGCGGCCAAGGATGCGATTATCTGACTTATGCCATGGCGGTCGAAGAATTGTCAAAGGTATGCGGGACTACGGGAGTTATAGTATCTGCCCACACTTCACTGTGCGGGGGTCCTTTATACGAATTTGGCACGGAAGAACAAAAGAAGAAATATTTAACAAAGGTTGCATCAGGAGAATGGGTAGGGGCATTTGGTCTCACAGAGCCGGGTGCCGGAACAGATGCAGCCGGCCAGCAGACAAAAGCAGTGCTTGACGGAGACAATTACGTTTTAAACGGAAGTAAGATATTTATTACAAACGGCTCATATGCCGATTGTTATATAATTTTTGCAATGACCGACAAGTCGCAAGGCACAAGAGGTATTTCTGCCTTCATAGTAGAAAAGGGGTTTCCCGGCTTTTCAATAGGAAAAAAAGAATTAAAGATGGGTATCAGGGGCTCGGCGACGTGCGAGCTGGTATTTGAAGACTGTATCGTACCTAAGGAAAATCTTCTGGGAAAAGAAGGACAAGGTTTTAAAATAGCCATGAAAACTCTTGACTCGGGAAGAATTGGAATTGCTGCTCAGGCACTTGGTATTGCCCAAGGAGCCATAGACCAAACCGTTAAATACGTTAAGGAAAGAAAACAGTTTGGAAGAGCTATAGCTAAATTCCAAAATACCCAGTTCCAGTTAGCTGACATGCAGACCAAAGTTGATGCGGCAAGACTTTTGGTATACAGGGCGGCAGCCGTTAAGGATGCGGGACAAGCATACGGTGTCGAAGCATCCATGGCTAAATTGTTTGCAGCGGAAGTTGCAATGGAAGTAACAACAAAAGCCGTTCAGCTTCACGGAGGATACGGATACACCAGAGATTATCCTGTTGAAAGAATGATGAGAGACGCCAAGATAACCGAAATTTATGAAGGAACATCAGAAGTTCAGAAGATGGTTATCAGTGCAAATATGTTGAAATAGGGAGGCAGAAAAAGTGAATATAGTAGTATGTATTAAACAGGTACCTGATACCACTGAGGTTAGAATCGACCCGAAAACCAATACCCTGATAAGAGAAGGGGTACCAAGCATTATCAACCCTGACGACAAGGCAGGCCTGGAAGCTGCCCTCAGGTTGAAAGACGAATACGGAGCTCACGTAACGGTTATAAGCATGGGTATCCCGGCTGCGGAAGTGGCACTGAGAGAAGCCCTTGCAATGGGTGCCGATGAAGCCATACTGATAACAGACAGGGCATTCGGAGGAGCTGACACCTTGGCAACTTCAACAACCCTTGCAGCAGCTTTGAAAAACCTCAATTATGATTTAATCATAACGGGCCGCCAGGCCATAGACGGTGATACGGCACAAGTGGGACCCCAGATTGCTGAGCATTTAGGCTTGGTTAACATAAGCTATGCGGAAGACATTAAAATTGACGGAAATGAAATTATTGTTAAAAGGCAATATGAAGATAGATACCATACCTTAAAAACAAAATTACCCTGCCTGATAACGGCATTGACCGAACTCAACAAGCCCCGCTACATGACACCGGGCGGCATTTTTGATGCTTACAGGGAAAAGGCAGTTAAAATCTGGAACTTAAAAGATGTTGACGTGGACCAGGAAAGCATAGGTTTGAAAGGTTCTCCTACCAAGGTTGTAAAATCATTCACCAAGGGTGCAAAGGCTGCAGGAAAAGTTTTTGCTCTTGAACCCCAGGAATCAGCCGAGCTGATAGTTGAAAAAATGAAAGAGAAATTTATAATTTAGGAGGAGGATCTTATGAATATTTCTGAATATAAGGGTATATTTGTTTTTGCCGAGCAAAGAGACCGAAAAGTACAAAAAGTTGCCTATGAACTGATAGGCAAGGCAAAAGAATTGGCTAAGGACTTAAATACAAGCGTTACAGCAGTATTGTTAGGCCGCGGCATGAAAGATGAAGCCGAAAAATTATGCTACGCCGGGGCAGATAAGGTAATATACGCAGACCATGAACTCTTGGATGAGTATATGACTGAGCCCTATACCTATACTCTCCACAAGATAATAGCTGAAAGGAAACCTGAAATAGTTCTTTACGGGGCGACAGCCATAGGAAGAGATTTAGCTCCCAGGGTATCGGCAAGATTGAAAACAGGTCTTACCGCAGACTGCACAGGCTTGGCAATCACCGAGGACGAAACAAACGAGGGACAGTTAAATCTTGCCATGACAAGACCTGCTTTCGGGGGAAACCTCATGGCTACCATTATTATAGGGAAACACAGGCCGCAAATGGCAACGGTAAGGCCGGGAGTTATGCAGAGGGCAAAATATTCCGACAGGAATCCGGTGAATGTTGAAGAATATAAAACAGAGATCCCTGCAGACAGAAAAAATGTTGAAATACTTGATGTAACAAAAATAATTCAACAAAGAATGAACATCGAAGAAGCAAAGGTATTGGTATCAGGCGGAAGAGGTATGCACGGCCCCGAAAACTACGCTATGCTGGAAGAATTGGCCGACCTCTTGGGCGGTACCATTTCAGCATCAAGAGCAGCAGTTGATGCAGGATGGGTTCCAAAGGACAGGCAAGTAGGCCAAACGGGAAAAACAGTAAGGCCGAATCTCTATATCGCATGCGGAATATCAGGAGCCATTCAGCATTTGGCAGGCATGGAAGAATCAGACTTCATCATTGCAATAAACAAGGATGAAACAGCTCCCATATTTGAAGTTGCTGATGTGGGCATAGTGGGAGACATATTTAAGGTAGTTCCTTTGCTCATTGAAGAATTAAAAAAGGAAAAAGCATTATCTAAAGTTCAATAAGAAAAAAGAAGGCGGATAGATATCTATCCGCCAAATTTATCAGTACGGGGACAATCCCCTGCCTTAAGGACAATCCCTAAAGCAGAGGATTGGAGCCCTTTCGAATATTACTTAAACTGTCCGCCGCCGCTCATTTGTCTCTGAGCCATTTCAACCAATCTTTTTGTCATGTATCCGCCTACATAACCATTTTGCCTTGCAGTAAGGTTTCCCTTATCAATCTGCTCATAATTCGTTAAGCCTAATTCATTGGCTATTTCAGTTTTCATCTGGTTAAGAGCTTGTTTTGCTTCAGGAACTACAATGTTGTTGCTTCCGCTGTTGCTTGATGCCATTTTAACTCTCCTTTCTCTTAAGATGTATTCTTATTATTATCATTTTAGTTTAATTTAATCATGTAATATTATGCTAAATTGGTAAATTACACTTTGGGCCCCGTGAACCTGTTTTATGTAACAGGTCAATTTTTTACATTGATTAAATTTTTTTAGAAAATCAATACTGACTTTCTAAGCTTATTATTAACGGCGGGCTAAAGTATCATACATGGCAAAAAAATGTACAATAGCTATAGAATTGGAAACAAAATTATTAATTAAAAAAATCTATACGTAAAACTGATTTTATGGTATTATATAAATGTTGTAACATAATGCCAAAAAAAGCATAAAATTAAGCCGGGAAACAAAAGGAATATTATAGCGCCGGAACTTATTAATAGTTGACGAGGACAGAGTTATCGAAAATTCGGCGGATGCTCTGCGGTGTAGCTGCACCGATACGATTTTTACAAATATTACAGGCGACTGTAATGACAAAAGAAAATTGACAGCTTCAAATCTTACCGAAATAATAGTCTGAGTTTCCCCAATCTTAATTTAATGACAAGGGGACGGGGGTATTGTCATCAAATGCCCGCGGAGAACCGTCCTATGCGCATAAGCGCATCATTGCTATGGATGGCTTGTTTTCATGTGCCAAATCGGGATTTTACCCGGAGAATCACATGTGAGCACTGCTGTGCATTTCTAAGCATAAGTCAAGTATCTCATTTATAATTAAAAAATAAAAAGAATGGAGAAATTATATGTGCGGAATAGTAGGCTATATCGGATTTGAAGATGTTAAAGAAATAATTTTGCAGGGACTTGAAAAGCTTGAATACCGGGGATACGATTCGGCCGGCATCGCCGTCCTGCATGACAATGAAGTATATGTGTGCAAAGAAAAAGGAAGGATTGCAGATTTAAGACAACACATAGACAAAAGTGTCACCGGCAACATCGGAATCGGTCATACCAGGTGGGCTACCCACGGGACCCCCAACCAAATCAACTCCCATCCTCATCAAAGCAGCTCAAAACGATTTACCCTGGTACACAACGGGATAATCGAAAATGAAGAAGAATTAAGGCAAAAGTACCTAAGTGATACAGAATTTCAGAGCGACACAGATACGGAGGTCATTGTCCAGCTTATAGAAAAATTTGTCAATGAAGGGGAAGAGGTTGAACTTGCCATAAGGCACACCATGAGCAGACTATCAGGCTCTTATGCCTTAGCCATTATTGACAAGCAGGATATGAACACCCTTTATGCGGCAAAAAACAAGACCCCCTTGTTAGCCGGAAAAGGAGAAGGTTTTAACATGCTTGCCAGTGATGCCATGGCAATGATAAACCATACAAACTTATTTTATGAAATTGAAGACAAGGAATTCTTGAAAATTACCAAAGATGATATAGAAATTTATACCATCTACGGCAATAAGGTTAACAGGCAGCCTTACAAGGCAGATATTGATGCATCGGATACGGAAAAAGGGCCATATGCTCACTATATGATGAAAGAAATCGAGGAACAGCCCTTTGTTATTCGAAAAATTATGTCAGAATATTCCAATAAATGCGGAAATATGAACATTTCCACGGAAATATTACAAGATATAAGAAATTGCGACAAAATTTATATTATCGCATGCGGCACAAGCTACCATGCCGGACTTGTGGGCAAGCAATTTTTTGAAAAAATTGCCCACAAGCCTGCAGAAGTAATAATAGCCAGCGAATTCATCTACAACATGCCTCTCATTACGGAAAAGCCCTTGTTCATGTTTGTTACCCAAAGCGGGGAAACCGCAGACTGCAGGGCTGTACTGGTCAAGGTGAAGGAAATGGGCTATAAAACTCTAACTTTGACTAATGTGAAAGGTTCTACCTTATCAAGAGAAGCGGACCACACCCTTTTGTTGTATGCGGGACCGGAAATAGCTGTTGCCTCCACCAAGGCATACACGGCTCAGATTACGGTGTTGGCCATACTTGCGGCCATGGTTGACAACAAAATCGGCATCGATGTTTTTAAAGAATTGTCAAAGATTGCTTATATAATGGAAACTCTTTGCAACGACAGGGAAAAGTACAAAAAATTAGCCGAAGAATACCTGCTAAAGACCAGGAATTGCTTCTATATAGGGAGAAGTATGGACTACTTTTTGTGCCTTGAGGCAGCCCTCAAGCTGAAAGAAATTTCATATATACAGACGGAAGGCTTTGCTGCGGGAGAATTGAAACACGGCACCATTGCTTTGATTGAAAAAGACACTCCCGTAATAGCGGTGATTACTCAGGAGAATATAAATCTTAACACAAGAAGCAACATCAAGGAAGTCAAGGCAAGAGGAGCTAAAACCATGGTAATATCCATGCGGAGAATCAGCCAGGAAAAAGACAACATAGTGGTGGATGACGCTCATGAGCTTCTTTCACCCTTGGCAGCTATAATTCCTGTCCAGTATTTAGCTTACTACGCAGCCCTCTTGAGAGGCTGCGACATCGATAAGCCCCGCAATCTCGCAAAATCGGTTACGGTAGAATAAAATACAAAAAAACAAACCTTTGTTGGTGTCCATGTAAAATAAACTCTGCAGAACGATAATAAAGTCTGCAGAAAGTAAAATAAAGTTTGGTGAAGACCCGTGAAGTGTGTGCAGGAGAAATCCTGTGTACCTTCACGGTTTTTTTTATGCCCCCAGAGATAACCGTAGGTGTAATCAGCCCCATCATAAATTTCACTGTAGACATACCCTATCCGACGCTCCTAATGTCGGATTCCACCTATGTTGTGGTTAACCCTCCTCGTCCCATATAAATAAATAAAAAGAGACCCGTAGGGGGTAATCAAGTGTCGAAAGTATAAAAAGATTGATTAAAGGAAAGTAAGATTGAATGGAAGGAAAGCCCCGTGGGTGTAATCGGCATAGGTCGCATTACAGACGCGGGGTATTTTCGTGCATTGGGGGGAATAATCAAAAGCAGCGTAAACCCTGTAATAGCAGGGGATTAAAGCGAGGAGGTGGTGGGTGTAATCACACCATACAACTAATCCATAGCCTTGTTTACCCCCACGGCTTTGAGCAGACTTTATTTTTTTTATTTATACATATGGCTATAATGGTATTTTTTAGGACAATATAACCCTATTTTTTTCTGCAATCATTTTTATCTGGGAATTACAGTAAAAGCACTCGTGAGCCTCTGATATGTCTCGCTTTACCCCTTGTAACGATTTCTGCAATGTTTATTTCAAATTACCAGTAGGTGTAATCAGCCCCATCATAAATTCCACTGTAGACATACTCTATCCGACGCTTCTAATGTCGGATTCCACTTATGTTGTGGCTACCCCCCACACAAAAAAATATTTAAATAAATAAATAAAAAAGAGGCAGTGGGTGTAATAGACCCAGAGGGGGAAATAGACAGGGGTGTAAGCAAGGGATAGGAAGTTTGTTGGGGTTTATATGCTTTGGGTTGATTTACACCTGTGGGTGTATCATTACGCAAGAATCGGATGTGTAGGTTGCATAAGGGGGTAATTTTCACCAAACTTTATTATGATTCAACAGGAGGCGGCTTCGGCAGTGAATCTGACGGGTGTAGTATGGGTTGCGGTGTGGTAATTGTGGCGGAGCCTGCGGGGTGGTTACAGCAGGGGCTGGTATGTGTTGCGGAGGGGGAAACCGCAGCGGTTATCCCATCGGCTCAAACACTGATACAGTGTGGTTTGTGACGGCTTCAGATAGAGATAAATATGTATATAAATATATAGGGAAAAGGGTGGAATCAGCAGCGGTGTGTAACCATGACGGAGGTATTGCTGTGGTTATGGGCTGCAGGTTGATTACACCTGCGGAGGTATTATACACGCAAGAAATGGAGGTGAAGGCTGCATATGGGGGTAGTTTTGAGCAGACTTTATTTTCTTTTTTTATATCTATTTTTGTAATTATATGGATATTTAGTTGACATAACTTATAAATTCTTGAGCAAACATTATTTACTTCAAGAAAATGGGAAAAGTGCTTTGAGTCGGCTTGTACCAAGGGATTGAATCCCCTCAGGGTTTGAGCAGACTTTTTTTTGTTTTAACAATGTTACAAAAGTTAAATGTGTAAAAAACGAGTGGAATTTCAAAAAAAGAAAATAAAGTTTGCTTAAAGTAAAAGAAACTTTGCTGAAAAAGAAAAAAATGTTTGCTTAAAGTATTGAATTCTTTTTGCTGGCCCGTTAGACTCGAGTTACCAAAAGAGCAACACGTAGTATTCAGTAATTATCCCTGTGAATTCATAGGGATTTTTGACTATCTTAGGCTAATAATCTGAGAGGTAAAGGAGGTGGAATATGGCAAAGAACAAATTAAGTTGGAGTGAAGAGAAATATAAGCGATTGATAAGAGAAGGACGGGGGCAAGGTATAGGGAAGGAGTATAAACCTTGGTTAACAATACACGATTTTCCTTCACTTGGGAGAGTGTCAAGAATTTTCGGGTGGAAGACTGGCAGAATTCATCACCTATTTTCAGATTTACAGACACGATATTTCTATATGTTAGAGTGGGAAGATACAGTTATAGATATACGGGAGCATTTTCCATTACTTGATATCGAAGATACTATTAAGGATAGAGACGACTTAAGATTTGAAATATTTACTGACAAAGATAGTGGAGTACCTTATGTTATAAACACCAACTTCCTTATTACTTTGAAAAATACTAATGGCAGCATTTCATACTTGGCGAGAACGGTAAAAATGGCTTCTGACCTTGAGAAGAAAAAGACATTGGAAAGATTAGAAATTGAACGAAGGTATTGGATTGCCAAGGGTATTGATTGGGGTATTGTCACACAAAAAGAAATATCTAATGTCTTTGCAAAAAACATAGAGTGGGTACATCCTTCGCTATATTCATACCAAGAGAGAGGTTTTTCCAAAGAAGAAATAATATATATGGGTGGTGTCTTGATAGAACGACTTGAAGATAGCACCCATTCGATACGAAAGATTACTGCAGATTTTGATAAAGAATTTAATTATGAATCAGGTACAGGATTATTTGTATTCAAATTCTTGGTTGCTTCAAAACAGATATATATAGATATGACGAAGCCAATTGATATTAATGTTGCTAATCCAGATATAGGTATTAAGCAACAAGAAAGAAAAGAGGGGGCTACAATCATATGCTTATAGTGAATAAACTCATTTCTTATAATACGGAAAACAATCAAAAGATAGTTGAAAGGTTATTATGGCTTAATAAGGAACAAGAGATTGGTTTCTTTATAAATCTTTATTCTAACCAATTACCTTATGCTAAAAATATTACTGAAATTGAAATAGGAATAAATGAAAACAAGATTCTAGTTGAGTCTCAAGACCCATTCGGAAGAATAGTAAATGAAGAGGATATCCCCGAAAATCATTTGACAATTAGAGATAAGGCGTGGGAAGTTATTAAAGATATTGTAGTTCTGGAACCACTGATTTATGACTCTTCTGAAAGAAGAAAACTTGTGCTTAAAGTTTGTGAGAAATTCAATATCCACGAAAGTACCGTTATGAGGTATTTGAAAAAATATTGGCAGAGAGGAAAAACCAAAAATGCGTTATTACCTGATTACTATATGTGTGGTGGAAAAGGCAAGGAAAAAGAAGTCGGTGAGTTAAAACGGGGAAGACCAAGAAAAAATGCGGAAATACTCGGTGATGGAATAAATATAGATGAAGAAACAAAAAGAATTTTTAGAATAGCGATTAATAAATATTATTACAATGCCAGTAAAAAATCATTGAAACTTACCTATGAATTAATGCTGAGAGATTATTTTAGCAAGGAAAATAGAATTGAAAATGGAATAAAAATGCCAATTGTTAATTCAATTGAGGAAATACCGACTTTTGGACAGTTCCGTTATTGGTTTGAAAAAGACAGAAATTATAAAAAGGAAATTACTACACGATATAGTGCAAAGACTTATGAATTAAAGCATAGACCTATAATTGGGCAGTCAACTTGTGAAGCAATGGGACCGGGAAGTATATTTCAAATTGATGCTACTATTGCGGATATTTATCTATTATCTAGATTTAATAGAAATTGGATAATAGGACGACCTACAATTTTTGCGGTTATGGATGTTTTTAGTAGGATGATTGTTGGTTTATATGTAGGGTTAGAAAATAATAGTTGGATAGGTGCAATGATGGCATTAGCAAATGCTGCTTCAAATAAAGTTGACTTCTATAAAGAATATGGTATTGAAATTGACGAACAGGATTTCCCGGTAGCGTTTCTACCGGAGAGTATAATTGCAGACAGGGGCGAACTCGAAGGCTATAATATTGAACAATTGGTCAATGCATTTCATATCAAGATTCAGAATACCCCTCCTTATAGAGCAGATTGGAAAGGAATTATTGAACAGAATTTTCGTATTACTAACCTTCGAACCAAGTCTTTACTTCCCGGAGTAATAAATTCAGAAGTGAGACAGCGTGGAGAAAAAGATTATCGGTTAGATGCTAAACTAGATATTTATCAGTTTACACAAATAATTCTTAAGTGTGCATTGTATCATAACAACTACCATTATCTAACCAATTATAGTCGGGAAGAAATGATGATAGAGGATGATGTTGAACCAGTTCCGATAAAACTATGGAATTGGGGAATTGCTAACCGTTCAGGAAAGTTGAGATATGTTCCTGAAGACATTGTAAAACTAAATTTAATGCCGACAGGTACTGCTACAGTTACCTCACAGGGAATCAAATTTAACGGTATGCTGTATGGTTCTAAACAATCACTTAAAGAGAAATGGTTTGAAAAAGCCCGCAATAGAGATACTTGGAAAGTATCAGTTAGTTACGACCCAAGGAAAATGGATTACATATACATAAGAGATGATAAGGGTTTAAGTTATGAAAAATGTTTCTTATTAGAACATCAGCAGCGGTATAAGGACAAGACACTTGATGAGATAAATTATCTTTTAGAATATGAGAGACAACAGGAGAAAAAATATTCGGGAAATAAAATACAGGCCAAAATTGACTTGATTTCGGAGATTGAGAATATCGTTAAACAGGCGGAACAGCAAACATTTGAAGAACAAACAAATGTCGGTAGTAAAAAAAGTAGACTAAAAAATATCCGCAAAAACCGTAAAGTTGAGAAAATGCTGCAAAGGGAAAAAGAAGCCTTTGAGTTAGACCAAAGAGACACAGTAGAAGATACCGAGGTTATTCCGTTTAACAAAAATGATAGTGAAGAAAATAATGCTGACAGCGTATTCAATTTATTATTGAGGAAGCAAAAGGAGGCTCTGAAAAAAATACATGGCAAATAGAATACTTATACCTAATGGGGGTGAAGCCGTTGAGGCAGAATATAAAGAGCAAGTGATTGAAGAATATGGAGATAACCCGTTTGTCGAGGCACTTCCTCCAATATTGAACGAATTAGAAGCCGTGGAGAAATTAGCCGTATATCCTAGTTTTGACCCTCAAGAAAGGATGTTGGATAAACAATATCGGATACACTTAGTGCAAAGGTTATTTCAATGTTTCCAGCCGTTAATGATACATTTAGATTTGGAAAGCAGAATATCACGGGTAATCCGTCAAGGTTATTTGGCAAGGAATCCATTTAAACCTGCTTATGCACAAAGTTTACAAGAAGGACATAGCGAAATATTAGGACTGCGTAGAGAATTAAACAGCAATAGTGTTTTTAGAACTACAGCAGCAGGTTTTACTATTATTGGCGTGAGTGGTATGGGTAAGACCACAGCAATAAACAGAGTTTTATCTTTATATCCTCAAGTCATTGTCCATAAAAACTATAAAGGTATAAATTTTAGTATGTATCAAGTTTCTTGGTTAAAATTGGATTGTCCCTTCGATGGTTCCCTTAAAGGATTATGTATCGAGTTTTTCAGAAAATTAGACGATATTTTAGGAACAGATTACTCTAAAAAATTTGCAATAGGCAGAAAAACTGTAGACAATATGCTCTCGGTAATGTCCCAAGTAGCAAGAAATATAGGATTAGGATTACTAATAATAGATGAGATTCAACATTTAAGCCGGGCAAAAAGTGGCGGTGATCAAAAGATGCTTAACTTCTTTGTAACATTGGTTAATACCATTGGCGTTCCGGTTATTTTAGTAGGAACTCCAGCAGGCTTGTCCATTCTACAGAGTGAATTTCGCCAAGCCCGAAGGGGTAGTGGCCAAGGAGATATGATATGGGAAAGGCTAAATATGGATAAAAATTGGGATTTACTTATTAATGCTATATGGGACTACCAG
>LSQX01187644.1_pt1 | contig 12662 bp, 12 predicted proteins | sample 654561 | NCBI WGS metagenome assembly LSQX01 (sample SAMN04489861, study PRJNA283612) | anaerobic digester metagenome | isolation source: 4 biogas reactors fed with cattle manure at either 37C or 55C with and... | place: Denmark: Kongens Lyngby | collected 2014 | reverse complement strand
CATCATCTGGTTGCGGCTGTGCTGCCCTGTGCACTCTGAGTCTTTGTTATCCCGTCAAATGCATACATGAGTCACGGTCTTTTCCCGGGTGTCCTGCCAATGTGGAAATTGGCGTCCCCAGGCTGCAGGACCCAAGGCCTTTAATTTATCAGTGTTAATCACTGTTCATCTCTGGTTACAAGGGACGTCGTGTCAGTGTCATCTCTCAGATTAAGATGTGTTTTTCCGTGTGTGACCTGATTGACCTGGTTCAAAAAGAAAAGGTACTTGGTTGCAGCTGTGCGGCGCTGTGCTGATCCCTCTTTATTTCCGGAAGGAAATACCGAACTGCTTCAGATGGTGCTCAAAATGGAGGACATGGAACCTGTCCCATTCATCAATGCTCATTTTCCCATAACAGGGGTGTGGCGCCGGTTCCAGTTCATCGGCCTGCACGAGATTCAGGTATTCCTCCATGAGGGCCTGTAAAGTCTCCAGATCACCTGTTTCTCTGTCCCTGATCCCCTGCCTGATCAGATGAGCGGGCAAATGCATGTTTTTGGGAAGGGATCGCATGCCGGAGAGAATGAGTTTTTTCGTCAGCTTCCGAGACAGAAAGCTGCTGTAATCGGGCACATGAAGCGAACGCCCCATGGACTGACGAAGTATCCAGATGAGATGTTCCAGAAGTGTTTCCGGCGTGAGTGTCCCCCACAGGGGTTTCTGGTCTTCGTCCAGTGTTGCGAGTGCATCACAGAGCCGGATCATATAGGTGGAGTCGAAATGATCCATGGTCAGATATTTTCAGGCTGGAGGACGACACTCTTGCGCAAAACATCCACTTCCGCCTCTGTAAGGCGTCGCCATTCGCCTGAACGCAGGCCTGTCGCCTTGATCTCTGCAAAGGCTATGCGCCGCAATTTGTCCACGGGATGGCCCACGGCGTCGAACATGCGTTTCACCTCATGTTTTCGGCCCTCATAAATGGTGAGTTCCACCAGAGAAGCATTTTTCCGGCTTTTCAACAGCTTCGCCTGAGCGGGCGCACTCATGCCATCGCTCAGCGGAACGCCTTCGCGAAGACGTTTCAGGGCATCGCTGGAGATCTCCCCTTTGATCCAGGCCTGATAAGTTTTATTCACCAGAAATTTGGGGTGAGCCAGCTGATAGGCCAATTCACCGTCGTTGGTGAAGAGGAGCACGCCGTCCACATCCTGATCGAGTCGACCGATGGGAAAGACGCGCTCTTCGAGCCCCCGCAGACAGTCCATGACCGTCCGTCGGCCATGAGTGTCTTTCGCTGTAGTGATGACATTGGCAGGTTTATTCAGTACGACATATATTTTTTCCGGCTCCTCCGTCCGGATAGCCTCGCCCTTCACAGCGATCTTCTGGGAGGCCGGGTCGACCTGCTGCCCGATTTCGGCCACTTCGCCATCTACAGACACCTCGCCTTCCTGGATCAATCTTTCACAGGCACGCCTGGATCCTATTCCCTGTTCAGCGAGATATTTTTGTAAACGGATAAGGGTCATAAGTCAGTCCATGATTTTAAGTTCATCGAGGGAAGGCAGTTCCTTGAGACTTTTCAGTCCGAAAGAAAGGAGAAATTCTTCCGTCGTTCTGTACAGTTTGGGTCTTCCGGGCAGATCAGCGACGCCGCTGATTTTGATGAAGCGTCTGTCCTGAAGCTGGTCAAAGGCATAGGAGACACTCACCCCGCGGATGGCTTCCACCTCGGCCCTGGTTACGGGTTGTTTATAGGCAATGACGGCCAGGGTTTCCAACAGTGCTTTGCTCATCCGGTTACTTTTCTTGATCTGGAAGAGCCGTCGGATATAGGGGGCAAACTCGGGTTTGCTGATCAATTGATAGCCCCCGGCGATCTGCTGCAGAGAATAGGGCATCTCTTCGCGGCCGTTGATCTCCTGCATCAGTTCCTGCAGAAGCACTTCGGCCATTTCATCATCCAGATCTCCGAGAGCCTCGGCCAGGCGTTTGACGCTCATGGGCCGATCACTCACAAACAGAAGGGCATACAAGGTACGTCGGGACTCGTCCCGGCCCAATGTTTCCACACTCTCGGGAAACTCATCTTTTCCCAAAGCTTCCTGACTCATAAGGCTGCAAATTCTCCCAGCGCCCCTCAGGACACTTCTTTTTTCATGACGGCCAGAAGCGGTTTCAGTGTTTCCACAAGCTGGTGGAGTTTTTTCGGGCGCAAGGATTGCTGTCCATCGGAGAGAGCCACCTCGGGGTTCGGATGCATCTCAATCATGATGCCATCGGCACCGGAGGCTACAGCGGCACAGGCCATGGGAATAATGATGTCCCATCTTCCGGCTGCATGGCTCGGATCCACGATGACGGGCAGGTGGCTGTGCAGTTTCACAACGGGAACGGCCTGAATATCCAGCGTATTGCGTGTTTCCGTTTCGAAGGTGCGGATACCCCGTTCGCATAAGACGACATTGGGATTGCCTTCTGAAAGAATATATTCAGCGGACATGAGAAATTCATTGATAGTGGACATCATGCCCCGTTTCAACAGCACAGGCTTATCCGCTTTCCCCACAGCCCGGAGAAGGCCGTAGTTCTGCATATTGCGTGCGCCGATCTGGATCATATCGGCATATTGCGCCACTACAGGCACTTGCTCCGGCGTAGTGGCTTCGGTGACAAAAGGCAGGTTGTAAGCGTCGGCGGCTTTTCTCAGGACACGCAGCCCTTCCAGCTCCATACCCTGGAAACTGTAAGGTGAAGTCCGGGGCTTGAAAGCACCGCCACGGAGCATATTACCACCGGCCTCACGGACGACACGGGCCGATTCCATGATCTGTTCTTCTGATTCCACGGAGCAGGGGCCCGACATGATGGCGAAATGACCGCCGCCAATGCGCACGCCACTGCAATCGATAATGGTATCATCTTCTTTCACTTCCCGTCCGGCGAGTTTGAAAGGTTTCAGGATCCGGATCACCTGTTCCACATAGGGAAGTGATTCAAGTGAGGTAAGGCGTTCTTTACCCCGTTCATCACCCACAGCGGCCACAACGGTCCGCTCAACACCGTAAATGACATGGGGCTTGTAACCGAATTCTTCAACACGGCCTATGACGTGATCAACCTCATCCTGTCGGGAGGTGGACATGACAATAATCATGGTAATTCTTTCCTGTAAGTTAAGCAGCCGATGCCTGAAGTTTTTCTCATCATTGAGAGACACAGCGGCTGAAGATCAATGAGAAAATGTCCGGAAAAGGCTATCTCCTCGCTCTGACCGCACCTGATCCAAGGCGTGTACAAAGCTTTACTGAAGGTGCTGTCTGAGCTTAAAGTATACTATTTCCCCACTATCAATGTAAATGAGCAGATTATTCTGAGCTGTTGAAAAATTTTCCTTTGTACCAGGGCCGCTTTTCTGCATTCTGCTTTGTACCTGGCTTTTTTGCGTTGTTTTGTCGCAATACTTCGGGCCAGCCTCCGTGATTGATCTGGTTAAAAAGCCTTCCCATTTCTGTGAGATTAAAACAATCCCCTCCTCCCCTTGAAATTCCCTTCCAGAAAACTGGAACCGCCCCCGCTGTACACTCTATTATAATAAACATCTCGAAAACAGCATTTATAAATTCATCGTTCTTTCAAACGATTTCAGGATATCCCATGAAGCCAGATCGCTTTTCGTCGCTTCGAAAAAAGGAGGAATCATGCTTCCATCACGTCATGTCTGTTTGTTTTTCTGTGCATTGGCCCTCACCATGAGCAGTGCCTGGGCGGGCGCTTTCAAGGCTGGTTTTGCACAACGGGACATCACCCCTTCGGCGGCTATTCCCATGTGGGGTTATGGTGCCCGGCACGACATTCCCGCGACAGCCGTTCACGACCGACTTTTTGTGAAGGTGCTTGTTCTTGAAGCCGACAGTGTGCGCGCCGCTCTTATCGGACTGGACCTGGGCCGGAGTCCCACGGCGGCCATGATGAAAATCATCGAAGAGAAAGCGAAGGAAAAGGCGGGCATTTCCCACATTCTCGCTGTGGGTTCCCATACCCATCATGGTCCGGTCATTGAGCTTCTGGATGAGCCGGGTATGGGTCAAGGTAAATTTGATGCGGCTGTGGCTTATGCACAATCGCTTCCTGGCATCATCCTGGAGGCTGTTTATGAAGCTTCGGAATCGCTTCAGGATGCACGTATCGGGCTGGCCGTGGAAGAGAGCGATCTGAACCGGAACAGGCACAGTAAAAAACATCCCAAACCCATCGATCCACGTTTGTCTGTTCTGCGTCTGGATGATCTCGACGGGAAATGCCTGGCTGTGATGGTGAATCTGGCGGCCCATCCCACCATTGAAAGTGTTTTCAAACTGCACTGGACTTCGGAATGGCCGGGACATATGCAAAGAGCTGTGGAAAAGGAACTTGATGCCCCCTGTTTTTTCATGCAGGGAGCGGCCGGAGACATGTCACCCAACACCTCGGAAGAACGGAAAGGCATTGATGGTTTCGGCGAAGCTGTGGCCGTGAAAGCCTTGCAACTGGCGAAGTCCATTGCAACAACAGTTCCGGACAATCCCAGCCTGACGGGGAAGACGGACTTTTTCACCGGTCCTTCCCGTCTGGATTTGAGCAACCGTCTTGTATCGGGCGCACTGAAGCAGGGCTTCTTCCCCGAGATGCTGGCACTCACCGTAGAAATGCCGGACAATCAGGTGACTGTTCGGCTGGATACGCTGGTACTGAACAAAGCTTTTGCCTTTGTCGGCGCATCGGGCGAACTTTTTTCTGACCTTTCCAATCGCATCAAAGCACGTTCTCCCCTTCCGGAGACACTGGTCTTCGGATATTGCAATGGCCACAGCATGTATATCCCCACGCGGGAGGCTATAGAAGAAGGCGGCTATGGTGCGGATCCGATGGTGGCCTGGTGCCCCGAAGGAACCGGAGAAGCTCTGGTGGATCGTGCCATTGAAAATATTGAGACCTTGCTGCAATGACCCGCTTTTGCAGGAACTTTGTCCATGGAAGGCGTTTCTCTCTTCCTTTCAGGCGGACAGGTGTTCTATAATCGGCTGAGCCCTTGCCGACGGATTTCCTTTCGGGTCGTTCCTTTCATCTGTGGGCCCTGTCAGAAGGAATCAGCTTTGTCGGCCAAGTCTTTGCATCGCTTATTCATCCAGTGGGAAAGGAAATAGAATGTCTCTCGAAATCGGCGCCTCATCAGGCAACACCACCATCATCCCTTTACATGAAATTCAGACGGCCGTTGTCAACAGGCTGGAGAGTCGTGATGAAATGGGGGTCACTGATGCTGTGGACACTATTCTGAGTCAGGCGGTTTATCACGGGAGCAGTGACATCCACCTGGAGCCCTGGAATGAATGTGTTTCTCTGCGTTTCCGGCTGGATGGCATTCTGCAGCAGATCGCCGTGATTCCTCAGGAGTTTCAGCCCAAGCTGGTGGCCCGCATCAAAGTTCTTTCCGATCTGGTGGTCTACAGAAAAGATGTTCCCCAGGACGGACGAATTGACCGTGACAAGACTTCAGCGGGCCGGCCCATGCGTGTATCAGCAGTGCCGACGATACGGGGCGAGAAAATGGTCATTCGTGTGCTGGGCTCAACCCGGGATCTTTATCAACTGGATATCCTGGGATTTCCCGAACGCATTGTAGCAGGTGTCCAGAAAATCATTACACGCCCTCAGGGCACGTTGTTGTTGACAGGGCCCAGTTCCAGCGGAAAATCGACCACCATTTATGCGGCGCTCCATGAAATTCTCCATCTGCAGAAACATACCATCAATATTGTGTCCATTGAGGATCCTGTTGAGTTCGCCATGGACCGCATCGCCCAGATTCAGGTAAACCACCATGCGGATCTCACTTTCGCCACGGCACTGCGCTCCATTCTGCGACAGGATCCGGAAGTAATTGTTGTGGGTGAAATCCGTGACTTTGAAACAGCGAAGATGGCCATCCAGGCCGGATTGACAGGACATCTTGTAATCAGCACCATTCACAGTGGCACAGCGGCCGGTGTTTTCACACGCCTCATCGACATGGGTATTGAGCCTTTCCTGGTGGCTTCCTCCATTACGGGGGTACTGGCACAACGGCTCATACGGCTGAACTGTCCGGACTGCACGGCTGAATACACTCCTGATCCGCTCATGATGCATTATTTCGGATTGGATGCGGAAAGCGGGCCCTTTTACAAGGGCAAGGGTTGTAAAGAGTGCCAGAACATCGGCTACAGAAGCCGTGCGGGAATCGGTGAATTTCTGGAGGTGCACAATACGCTGGCTGAAAAACTGCTGCGCCAACCCACAACTTCTCAGATTCACGAAATGGCTGTGTCCAACGGGATGATCCCTCTGGCTGATGACGGTCTGGAAAAAGCACGTTTGGGCATTACCACCGTGGAAGAATTGTACAGAGTCCTTCCTGAACTGGGATAAACGCTCAGGAACAGAAGATGGGACGCAATCGCTCTTTATTGTCAACAACCCAGCGGACTGTCTCTTCCACGAGCTGCTGCACAGGACGCCGGGGTTCCCAGTCATAGAGCCTGCTCATGGCACTGTTGTCAGTCATGTACAGGGGGATATCGGCGGGCCTGTTTTCCATCACACTGTTTATGGGTATTTTCTTGCCGGTGAATTCCTGGCATAAGCCGGTCAGTTCACAGAGAGAAACACTCCCCTCTCTCCCGCCACCGGCATTCAGGGGGCGACCATCCCATTTGTCAATCTGAGAGACCTGTTTCAAAACAAGCTCCGTGAGATCCTGTATATGAAGCATGTCCCGAAGTTGTTTTCCCTGTCCGCCGAAGCCGATGTAGGAAAGGGGACGCTCGTAGACGTGGGCTGCAATCCAAAAGGCTAGAATGCCCTGATCCACCCGGCCGAGCTGACCCGGTCCGGCAATGACACCACAGCGGTTGATGACTGCGGGAAGCCCGTAGATTTCCTGATATTCAGCGATGAACAGTTCCGCACTGAGCTTGGTGCTTCCATAAAGAGAGCGTGTCCCTTCCAAGGGAAAGGCTTCTGCAATACCCTCATATGAGACTCCGGGAAAAGGCTGATCAGGAGCAAGATCAAAACGTGTTTCCTCTTCAACCAGCTTGAGGCGGTTCAGCAGCTGTACGGGATAGACCCGGCTCGTGGAGAGAAAGAGAAAAGGAGCTTCGTAGCGGCGAGCCCATTCCAGACAACGAAGAGCTCCCATCAGATTGCTGTTGATCACATAATCCGGCGCACTGTCATAACCGGCCAGCACGGAAGGCTCAGCACTGCATTCCACGAGCAAATCCAGCTGCGGCAAGGTGATGAAGTCTTCCCGGTTGCGGACATCGCCATGGAGAAATTCCACACCACTGGAAGTGAGCCTGGTGATATTCAGTTCGCTTCCCCGCCGCTTGAGATTGTCCAGGGCAATGACGCGGGCTGAGGGCCAGTTACTTTTGAATGCCAGGGCCAGATGGGAGCCTGCGAAACCGGCGCCCCCGGTAACAACGATTGTTTTTCCACTGTACATAGAGGGCCTTTCTAAAAACAAATCCGGACGGAAGACATGCAAGCACATCTCCCGCCCGGAGGAAAATTCAAAACCAGATATCAGAGAGGATGTCAGGCTGGATTCGCAAGAACTTCAAAAGAAAGCACGACTTCATTGAGAATGACGAATTCTTCCCACTCGTCAAAGCCGACGCCCCAGTGTGAGCGGTCGATGGTGAATTCGGCGGAGGCGAAAGCCTGGTCGCCACGACGCTCAATGACTGCAGGAAATTGGATGCCCACAGTTTTGTCACGCATGGTCAGGTTTCCGGTGACGGTATACTCATTACCCTCGACAGGCTCCACCTTGCTGCTTATAAAATGAGCTGTGGGATATTTATCCACGGCGAAGAAAAATTCCGCTTTGAGAACCCGGGTGAGAATCACATTTTCAGAGTACAGCTCGGTAAGGTCAATAGTCAGCTCCACGGAGCTTTCATCCGGTGCATCATCAACAACCGTGATGGTGCCTTCAAATTCCATGAATCCGCCCTTCATGGAAAGACGTGTACCGAGCAAACTCTTGTAGCCTACCCATTCAACGAATGAATCTTCTGTACCATCAAAAGTAAAAGTTTCTACAGTGCCGGCTGCTGGAGCTTCTTCGACTTCTTCAGCAAGGGTCGCTTCGACGGGAAGCTCATCAGTCACTTCTTCAGCCGCTTCAGCCGCTTCTTCCACCACTTCAGCAACATCTTCAGGCTTGGGCTCAACCTTGGGTTTGGCTTTGGGAATTTCCTGGACAGGCACGACCACCGCTGTAGACGCATGGTCAATGGTGGTGTCCGCAGAACCCAGTTTGTAGCCGAGCCAGGCACCGCCCAACCCTCCGCACACACCACCGAAAATGGCACCCAGAACGAATATCGCTGTAATCTTCACATATCTCATGAGAACTTACTCCCTTTGGCAGCATCACTGCCAAGTCTGCGGGTTAATAGAACTCTCAGCCCCAGCCAGCCTGAGGCCGAGAGTAACAAACAATCGCGACCAGATGATCAATCAGAGTGAAGCATGTCACCCTTGATAATCAGCTTCCCACTCTCCATAATCATAGAAGCTGGGCACTTCAAAGTCAAAAGTGTACCAGGCCGGGTCAATTTCCACAACTCCGCCTTCACGACGGGATTTGATGGCGGCGATGGCTGTAATGGCTGTGGTGAAGCCGACCATTTCATTATTTCTCGGTACGCCACCGTGTTTGATGCAATCAACAAAAGCGTGGAACTGATACACGTCCGGGCTTAACAGGTCGAGATCAGCCAGAAGCTCTTTGCCGTGGAGCAATTCTTCCGTACTGACTTCACGGGTGCTTCCGGAGGTGGTGGCCGCCGCCATTTCTTCAGCTGTCAGTCCTTCGTCCTTCTGTACGATCACTTCTTCACCGAAGAGGAAGCATTTGTCTTCCGTCAGTTCAAAGGTACCCATATCACCCTGAATCAATTCAGAAGCACCGCGTTTGGCATTGGCGAGAATACTGGAATAGACAGAGCGGACGGTGTAGCTTCTGTTAAGGTCGCGCAGATTCTGATATTGGCTGCGCTGGTCAATAAGCATGAAGCCCGGATCGTTTCTGGATTCTTCATATTCATAGGACAGAAGGATGTTGTCATCCGTTGTGCGACCGTCACGCCAATAGTCCAATCCACCGAAAGCATGAACACGGGCGGGAACTTTTTTCAGGAACCAGTTGGAAATATCCGTCTGGTGGGTGGCCAGTTCCGTGAAAAGACCTTCGGAGCTGTCCGCATAAATACGCCAGTTCAGATGCTGTTCCAGGTCGGGGATGTACTTTTTCTCTTCTTCATTCAGCTCATAGTCTCTGGGAAGGACACGGCGCCAGTAGTGGTTGCGGTGCCACTGGGCGGTGATATGGGTAATACGTCCGATCATGTTGTCGTCATACACAAGGCTCATGGCCATGTTGTATTTGGGATTGTAGCGGCGCTGATGACCTACCTGCACCCAACGACCCAGGTCATGACAGCGCTTGATCATCTCGCGGCCTTCTTCAATGGTGGACACGAGGGTCTTTTCGCAAAAGACATAAAGACCGGCATCAAGACAATCCATTGTATGCTGGAAGTGGTCTTTGAGCGGCGTGGCAATAACCACGGCATCAAGCTCTTCCTTTTCCAACATCTCTCTGTAGTCATAATAGGCATTGGGGCGGTAAGCCGCACTGGCACGCTTCTTCTCATCCTCCGTCAGGCGTTTTTCAGGCGTGAGAACGATGCCGGCATTGGCCAGCTGGGCAAGCTTGACAGCCTCACGCTGGTGCGGCAGAAAGACGTCGCAAATAGCCACAATTTCCAGATCGGGAGTTCCTGTGATTCCATCACGAATGTGGAAAGTGCCCTGTCCGCCTGTACCGATACATCCCACCCGCACTTTCTCATTTTGTGCATAGGAAAAGGGGGAGTAACCGGAGGCAATGGCAAAGCCAGCCGTGACACCTGCTGTCTTCAGAAAATTTCGTCTGTTCAAGTTAGTCTTCATCGGGATTCCTTTTCAGCCTCATCGTCGAAATTAAAATAAAGTACTTCAGTTTCTGCGCCGGATTCAACAAAAAGAACACAACGCACATTTCTATGTTTGTTACAATAAGCGCGTACAGCCTCTTCTCCCATCACAAAAAAAGCAGTGCTCAAGGCATCACTTTCCATACCCGTGGAGACAATGGCCGTAGCGCTGATTACGCCGTTTGATGTTGGCCAGCCTGTCCTGGGATCCAGAATATGGCCGTAACGTTTGTTGTCTATTTCTATATAACGTTCAGATCCTGAAGAAGTAGACATGGCCTCGTCACAGATCGTAACTCTGGCAACAGGCGCAGAATCTTCGCTATTATACGGAGAACGTATATCAACAGTCCAACCGGGCTTGCCGGGAGGAGCACCAAGCCCGATAATGGTGCTGGAACCACCGTTCAATCGGGCTGATTTAATTCCCTGGTTCGACAAAATGGCGGCCAGTCGATCGAGAGCCATGCCCTTGCCGATACCGCCAAAATCAATACGCATACCGGCACGGGTGAAATAAACAGTGCGCTCTTCAGAATCAAGTTGTATGTGATGGAAGCCTACAGACTTCAAAGTTTCCTGCAAGGCTTCTTCGCTGGGCTGGATCCCTTGTTTGCGGGTGAAACCCCAAAGTTCCATAAGAGGACCGACGGTTATATCAAAAGCGCCCTCTGTCTTGTGGTAATATCGTTCAGACTCGTTTAGAAGACTGAGCATGTCTGAAGAAAGTTTCACAGGATGGGAAGATGCGTCCCGATTGATTCGCGAAGCCTGGCTGTTCGGACGCCAGATGCTTATCTCATCTTCGAGCTTATCGACGGAAACAAAAGCCTCGCGACCATACTCGCGTAAAGCCTCCGGATCATCCTCAGGATGGTTGCCGTAAATGATCAGTTCAAAGTCTGTTGCCATGGCGATATGCCGAACCACAACAACAGGCAAGGACTGACTTTCAACGGCCTCAGCCTGGACAGCTGAAAGGGCAAAGCTTGTAATCAAAGAAAAGGCAAACAAAAGCATGGTATATACTATAATTATAAGATTCCGGAAAGTCCGGTCAGTTGACAGTTTCATCCAGAAGTAATTCTGCATATCATAACACAGGAGCCTCTTGCATGTCAGAAATAAGAATCTGTGGCGCACGGTCCAACGATGACCGCCACAAAGTTCAAGATCTGATATATCATACCTTCTATCAGAACAAGCTCCAGGGCCGTCGGGAGATGGAGCAGTTTTTGAATCATTTGCCTGATTTCCTGCTGCATCACAATCGCATGCTGTGGGCGGATGACAAACTCGCCGCCTGTATCACTCTTTATACCTATACCTTGCGTCTGGGAGAGGCGCGTCTGAAAATGGGCGGCATCGCACATGTGGCCACAGCTTCCTCTTTTCAGAAGCAGGGCTATGCGGCACGGCTGATGGAAGACACTCTGCAGTATATGAAAGCGGAGGGCTATGAAGTATCCGTTCTTTTCGGTATTGCTGATTTTTACCATCGCTGGGGCTATACCTTTGTTTTCCCGGAACATTCCACACAGATTGAGGTGGAGGAAGCATTGATCTGTTCACACGGCGGCGGTCGGGAAAGAGAAATGAAACCAGCTGACCTGAACGCCATTCAGCGGATTCACCTGCGCAACGATTCCGATACGGCGGCTTCCATCATCCGCTTTTCACAGCACTACAGCATGCGATGGGATCACTGGAAGAATGCCAGAGTGCTTCTGGATGAACATGGTAAAGTGGTTGCCTACCATCTGGGGACTTTTCAGGGTACTGAATATCAGGTCACTGAGGCGGGTGTTGCCGACGGCACCTGGACCGGTCCTCTTTTGCATGCCTGCGCTCTCCATGCCCGGGAATCTTTTGCATCACAGCTGAATTTTTATCTGCCGCCCCTGCATCCTCTCGCAAGATCTTTCGTTCTTCTTGAATCGGATCACACGACACGTATTTCCCGCAATTGCCATGGCATGATGACTATTCTCGATGTGGGCGATACCTTCAAAGCCATGAAGCCCGAATGGGAACACAGACTGAAACGCTATGCACCACGTGATTTCTCCAGTGAAGTGACTCTACTTACAGAAAAAGAAGCCTGGCGCATTCGCTGTGAGGAAGGCCGGATTGAAATTGCACCACAGGGCGGAAAGAATAAACTGAGTCTGACCCGCCAGGAACTGACACAGCTGCTCGTGGGCTACCGGCATCTGGAAGAACTGCTGTGTTCAGGAAGACGTCCCCTGCCCCATTCCTCCCGATTGCTCCTGGAAACACTCTTTCCGAAACGCTTCCCCTATATCTGGACTCTGGACCGTTTTTGATGGCTGGTCATGCAATGCACTATGGTTATGGCTGCGGCGGAGAATGAGTAATGGATTTGTTCGAGAAAAGAGAGATGGCATACCGCAATCAGATTTATAACTTCTCCGGGTCATCATACGCTGTCAGCCAATGTGGAAATTGGCGTTCCCAGGAGCGAATCTCAACGGTTTTCAAGCTTTCCAAAGGCATTATTTGTCCGTGATCATCAGAAAACACCTTGCTGAATCGAAGATCTCATGATATGTTGAAAATCACTGGTGTCCAAATTAAGGACAC
>LSQX01204881.1_pt1 | contig 12663 bp, 13 predicted proteins | sample 654561 | NCBI WGS metagenome assembly LSQX01 (sample SAMN04489861, study PRJNA283612) | anaerobic digester metagenome | isolation source: 4 biogas reactors fed with cattle manure at either 37C or 55C with and... | place: Denmark: Kongens Lyngby | collected 2014 | reverse complement strand
TTAAATTAAAATGGTATACTTTTGGTAGTCTTCCGCATCAATCTATCGCGTGGACAAAAGGTCTCTCATATGCGAAAGCCTATCTTCAAAGTCTATAATCTGAATAAGGATTTCTTTTTGTTCTAATTGCATTTGATTTGTTTGCCCAGATACTCTTTACAAATCGTTTCCAGATAAAATTCCTTGTTTTCTATTTGGGGTATAAATTTCAGCTTTGATAATGGCGTTTACTATGGTTGTGGCCGTTACATTAGTCTATTCTCATCAGATTTTTACATTAAATTAATTCGGTAGCTGACTCATAAAACTAAACGCCTTTTTCATCTTTGGTGCTATTGGATTGATATTTACCGGAGGAAGGAAATATGCCGTTTCAAATTCTAATAGATGGGATTGATTTTTGTTAGAAAGTCCATTTTCGTCGGGCCAAGTTGATATGCTTAAAAGCAAAAAACGCTTCATGCATGTATGGAACGTTTTTTGTTTTAACATCAGAAATTTATCAATTCAAATTCCTGTACTCACTCGGGGTCAGCCCCACTTTTTGTTTAAACAGTCTGGTAAAATGTTGCTGATATTTAAAGCCTAATTGATATGCTATATCACTGATGGATTTATTGCGATCAAACACCATTACTTTTGCCTTGTTGATCAGTTTGGATTGAATATAGTCCAAAGCAGTTCTCCCCGTTTCCTTTTTGATTAAATCTCCAAAATAGTTTGTAGATAAATGTAATTGTTCTGCACAATACATAACGGTAGGAAATCCTAAATCCATTAGTTTCCCAGATTCAAAATATTCATCTAATAGATTTTCAAATTTATTGAGAACATCTTTATTGGCATTGGTCCGAGTAATAAACTGACGGTCATAAAACCGCATACAATAGTTCAGAAACAGCTCAATATTTGATACTATAAGCGTTTTACTGTGTTTGTCGATATTCTGGTCGATCTCATAGGCAATTTTCTCAAAACAATCATTGATTGTAGACCTCTCCCTTTTGGATAGGTGGAGTGCCTCATTTACTTCGTATGAAAAAAAAGTATAATCCTTTATTTTCCGTCCAAGGTCTGTGTTGGCTATTAGATCAGGATGAAATACAAGAGCCTTGCCCGACGGCTTGATTATCTTGCCCTTACTGTCGATCCCGTAAACCTGACCGGGAGAAATAAATACCAATGTTCCATCCTCATAATCATAGGATTCACATCCGTAATTCATGTCCCCACATTTGATGTATTTCAAAAAAACAGCGTAAATACCCATATGTCTCCTAAAGTATTGATAAGTAGGCATTTCATCAAAATCAACAACACTAACGAGTGGGTGTAGGGTATCAACCCCCAATGAGTCGTTGTATTGCTTTACGGTGTCTATACTTTCTATCTCCTTCATAATTACAAAACTATACCAAACAAAAATACGAAACCGACTGACAGGATTGCCATTAGCTAATCAATATCCTGTTTATATTAACCCAAAAGTGGTTCTTCGTCAAATTTGTTGCAAAATAACAGTTTTTAAATCGGCTAAAAAAAACAGACTTATTATACTGATCTACAGGTAAATAAATGACAAAAAGCTAGTATAAATCGAATCATTTTTATTATCTTTAAAGCCCTGAAACTAAAGTCTTTAAAGATGATTAACTACACTAGCCAAACCAAAGATAAGAACTTTTCTGTAAACAATCATTCCCTTCGAGCTATTTTTGGAATACCTGGTGTTGTCTTCTATTTATTTAATTAATATATACAATATCCGTAAAACTGGTAAATAAATCAGTGTTTTGTATAAAGTAACCAAACATATAAATGAGGAACTTTGTTATTGATGATAAGAAAAGACAAACAAAGGTTTAATGTTTAATGTTTTAGATGATGAAAATAGGCGTATTAAGGATTGTTTCCGGGTTGTTCTTTGTGTTGACTTCTCTTCAAGTTTACGTTTGTAAGACAGACAGGAACTTGAAGACTTCGGAAGAAGAAAATACATCAAAAATAGATAGTATGCAGCTCAAAATAACCGTGGGAGACCTCGTCTTTATGAGTTTGCGTCGTTTGTCAGGATCAAGCCCGAAAGAAGTTTTATAACCAGTGATATGGGGCAGACAAATATTATCAATCCGATTGAAGCCATGCGTAAGACGATACCAACGCTTCTTACCAAAGGTATATCCCAGGAAAGTATAAACCTGATGGTTCGCCGGAATCCGACTATGCTCATGGGGTTGAAGGGCTGACAAGTATGTCATTTATTTAATGTTAACAGATTTGGATATAAATGAGTATTAATAATTAAAAAAAAACATGATTCAGGATCAAAATAACGAGAACAGCAACCCGTCTAACCGTAGGAATTTCTTAAAGAATGTCGCCCTTTTCGGAGCAGCTGCCGGCATTCCTACCGTATTGGTTCAAAGTTGTACGGAGAAGAAAACGACATCTGTAAGCGAAAGTGAGAAGGATATACCACTCATTTTGCTAAGCCGTACTTTAGGGCGAGGCAGTGCCGCAATGGAGGTTTCGGCATTGGGTTTTGGCGTAATGGGAATGAATTACCACCGTGGTCCGTTTCCCGATAAAAAGGCGATGATAAAACTTGCTCATCAGGCAGTAGAACGTGGCGTTACGCTTTTTGATACGGCAGAAACTTACGGGCCTTTTATCAATGAGGAACTTGCGGGTGAGGCTCTTAGTCAGTTTAAGAATAAGATTGCCATTACGACAAAATTCGGATTCAATTACGCCGGAAACAAAATAAACGAAACCCCCGCCGGAGTAAACAGCCGACCAGAACGCATTCGCGAAATGGTGGAAGCATCGTTGAAACGTCTGAATATTGACACCATAGAATTGCTGTACCAGCACCGTTTAGACCCCAACGTACCGATTGAAGATGTAGCGGGAACAGTGAAAGACCTCATCGCAGAGGGAAAAGTAAAACATTTCGGGCTTTGTGAAGTAAGTGCAGAAACCATCCGTAAAGCACACGCCGTTCAGTCTGTTACAGCCATACAGAGCGAATATCATTTGATGTGGCGTGAACCTGAAAAAGAAATATTACCAGTATGCGAAGAATTAGGAATTGGGTTTGTGCCATACAGCCCTATAAATCGAGGTTTCCTGACAGGAAGCATTAATGAATACACAGACTTCACTCTTGGAAGCGATAACCGGAAAATCCTTCCTCGTTTTCAGCCAGAGGCTATCCGAGCCAATTTAAAAATAGTGGAAGAACTGAACAAGTTCGGAAGAACGAGAGGTATCACAGCTGCACAGGCAGCCTTGGGTTGGTTACTGCAAAAAGCAACCTATATTGTTCCTATTCCCGGAACGACTAAGTTATCGCATCTGGAAGAAAACCTAAGAACATTGGATTTCACTTTTAGCGCACAGGAATGGAGCGAACTTGAAACAGCCGTGGCAAACATTACTATAATTGGCGACCGTTACCCTGCATCCGAGCAAAAACAGGTACAAAACTAAAATGATGATGATTATCACAGCTATTGCATTATTAATGACGGCTTGTAATAACAAGTGGCACACACATCCCAGAGGACAAGTCTTGATAGTTACCGAAGGGGAAGGCTTTAATCAAGAGAAGGGAAAATCCGCACAGCGCATCAAAAAAGGCGATGTAATAAATATTCCTGCTTACGTGGAACATTGGCATGGCGCTACTGCCAGCAGTGAGATGGTACACATCGCCATTACCAACTACAAGGGTGAAGAAAATGTGATATGGTTGCAACCTGTTACCGATGAAGAATTTAATGTAGCAAACAAACAATAATTATTTAAAAATGATGAGCAGAAGCGAATTGATAAAATGGGTATTGTTTTTTGTTTTAATTATAAATGTAAAAGCAATGAATGCACAAAATAATACCAGTACAGCTTTGGATGCCCGGCAACAAAGCATTGTAAATATTTCAGCGCTTACGGCAACGGGTGATTTGGAAAACCTGAAAATTCAGCTAAATACAGGGCTGGATGCCGGGCTTACCATCAATGAAATAAAAGAGGTTTTAACACAATTGTACGCTTACTGTGGTTTTCCAAGGAGCCTCAATGCTATTGGCCTTTTCATGAATGTTCTGGAAGAACGAAGATCCAAAGGCACTCATGACGAGCAAGGGAAGGAAATAGATTTAGGTGCCGGCACTCGCGACAAATACGAACAGGGCAGAAAAGTTTTGGAAACCTTAACCAAAACACCACAGGCAAAACCTGCACCTGGCTTCGGGGAATTCGCTCCACGAGTCGATGCGTTTTTAAAGGAACATTTGTTTGCCGACATTTTCGATAGCGATGTACTTACTTACCAGCAACGGGAATTGGCAACCATTTCGGCATTGGCAGCAATGACAGGTGTAGAGTCGCAATTGCAATCCCATATCAGTATGGGCATCAATACAGGCATTACAGAAAGCCAGTTGGAACAGATTGCACAATTGATAGAAAAGCATATCAGCAGAACACAGGCAAACTCATTAAGAAAATTATTATCAAAATCAACCGTTCCAGTGATTGAACCGGATATGATGGTACGCATTTCTGAAATTGAAATCCTACCTGAGTATTTGGAAGAATACAATGCTATTTTAAAAGAAGAAGCATCTGCTTCCGTAAAAATAGAACCGGGAGTGATTGCCATTTTTCCAATGTACCAACAGGAGAGCCCAACCCAGATACGGATTATCGAAATGTACGCCAATAAAGCGGCCTATCAATCCCATTTAAAGACACCCCACTTCCAGCATTATAAAACCATTACCCTTAACATGATAAAGTCATTAAAATTGGTCGATATGAACAGCATCGATAAAGAAACCATGTCGGAAATTTTCAAAAAAATAAATTAGACAATCATGACTATAAAACATTTTACACTCTTTACATCGCTTCTTTTTTTGCTGGCCTTCGGAGTACAGGCGCAATCAGAGTCTGATACAGCGAAGACAAAAAGCACAGAAAAAAAATACCAGGCCAAACCACCAAAAACAAAGCCCTTTGGTGCAGAGGCTTTTGAACCATCGGATAAAACAACTTTGCGATGGTTAGGTATGGCAGGGTTCTTCGTCAATAGCAGGGGCACAACTTTTATGATTGATCCATTGTTGGATGATTTTGATATGCCCTTACTGATTGATTTTCCCATTGCCTCAAAGGATGTTCCCCAGCTGGATGCCGTATTGATAACACATGCGGATAACGATCATTTCAGTATTCAGACAAATCGAAACCTGAAACCGGTCACCCGTATTTTTCATTCGACAGTTTATGTCGATTCGCTCATGAAAAACGAAGGCTTCCCTTCGGTTGGACATAATATCGGTGATACTTTCAACGTAGGACCTGTACGGGTAAAACTAACTCCGGCTGATCATGCTTACCAGAACGCCTATCCCGGAACTAGTACGCGTTGGTTCAAAAATGAAGATGCCTGTGGGTTTTGGATTGAAACCCCTGATGGAACAATCTGGGCAACAGGGGACTCGAGACTACTTCCTGAACATTTACAATTTCCCATTCCAGATGCTATTTTGTTTGATTTTTCGGATAGTGAATGGCATTTCACCTTGGAGGGTGCGTTGAAGATTGCCAGTGCTTATCCAAATACTCCTTTGCTGCTGAACCATTGGGGATCGGTGGACGCCCCGGATTTCACGCCGTTCAATGCAGATCCGGAAGAATTAAAAAAGCTTGTGGTCAATCCTGAACGTGTCGTGATATTGGCACCTGGCGAAGCATACTCCTTGCAGCACCTTAAAAAAAGTAAGTAGCAAATAACACATGGTGAAAACCAACGCACTTAAATAATAAAAGAAAGGTTATGACAAGATCAAATATCAGTAATGAGGGCATAGATGATTCTACTAATCGAAGGAGTTTTCTGAAAACGGGAATCCTGGCAAGTGCAGGAATGCTGCTTTCACCCTATTTATCGGCTTCGTCTTCACTTGTTGAAAATCCATACACCTCTGATGATTCGACAAATGGACTCACCAAAAACAATACGAGGTCAAAAGAAATTTCTAAACGAAAATTGGGCACGCTTGAAGTCTCCCAAATAGGACTTGGCTGCCTACCAATGATTGGTTACTATGGCAGTGGTGTACGCGAGAAAAAGGCAATGATTGACCTTATTCGTAGCGCCTACGAACTGGGTGTTACTTTTTTTGATACGGCAGAAGTCTATGGCCCATATATTTCAGAAGAGTATCTTGGCGAGGCTGTAGCTCCATTTAGGGACAAGATAGTAATTGCCACAAAATTTGGTTTTGGTGTGGAAGAAAAACAACCAACTGCATTGAACAGTGAACCAAAGCATATCCGCCGGGCGGTAGAAGGTTCATTAAAGCACTTAAGGACAGATAGGATAGATTTATTGTACCAACATCGTGTTGATCCCAAAATTCCAATGGAAGATGTTGCAGGAACGGTGAAAGATTTGATCCAGGAAGGTAAGNNTTTTGCATTTTGGTTTATCAGAAGCAAGTGCTGCATCCATACGCAAAGCACACGCAGTTCAACCCGTTTCTGCCGTACAAAGTGAATATGCAATTTGGTGGCGAGAACCTGAAACTAAAATCTTTTCGACACTTGAAGAACTTGGCATTGGTTTCGTACCATATTGTCCCGTCGGCAGAGGTTTTCTTGCAGGAGATAGTAACCCACAGCAAAGCTATCCTAAAACAGATAGAAGAGCGACGTTGCCACGCTTTGAACAAGAAGCCTTAAAAGCCAATATGCCTCTTATCCACTTTGTCAGACGCTGGGCAGAACAGAAAGAGAGCAGTCTGGCGCAAATTGCTTTAGCGTGGACTTTAGCACAAAAACCATGGATAGTACCAATTCCCGGAACAACACAATTCCATCATCTTTCTGAAAACGCAGGTGCTGGCAATGTCACATTCTCTGCCGAGGAACTAAAAGAATTTGATGCGGAATTGATAGCAATAAAATTGCAAGGACATCGGGCTGATACTTTTTCTGAAAGCCAAATAGATAAATAAAATAAAACTACAATGAATAAAATGATAAATTTACCATCCATAGCATTAGGAACCTGGGCATGGGGAACCGGAACAGTAGGCGGAGATCAGGTTTTCGGGAACAATTTAACCACAGAAGATTTAAAACCTGTGTTTGATTCGGCTATAAAGGCAGGCCTTAACCTTTGGGACACGGCGGCTGTCTATGGTATGGGGGCGTCTGAAACTATTTTGGGTGAATGCCTAAGTCAATATAGGCGTGAGGATATTATTTTATCTACCAAATTCACACCACAGATTGCTAATGCTTCCGACACTGCTGCTGAGGAAATGTTAGACGATAGTTTAAACCGCCTACGAACGGATTATATCGATATCTATTGGATTCACAATCCGGCGGATATTGTCAAATGGACACCGAAATTAACCCCTTTGCTGAAAAGTGGAAAGATAAAACGTGTTGGGGTATCTAACCACAATCTGCAAGAAATCAAACAGGCAAACAATATTTTGTCAAAAGAGGGATTCAGCATTTCGGCAGTCCAAAATCATTACAGCCTTCTTTACCGTTCATCCGAAGAAGCGGGGATATTAGATTATTGCAAAGAAAATGGCATCACATTCTTTGCTTATATGGTTTTGGAGCAAGGAGCTTTGAGCGGAAATTACAACAGTCAAAATCCATTACCCGAAGGCAGTGACAGAGCTACTACATACAACAAGGTACTTCCACAACTTGAAGAATTAACAAATGCAATGAAAGAAATCGGGAAGAGCAGAAATGCTTCTGCAGCACAAGTTGCTATCGGATGGGCTATTGCGAAACACACCTTCCCTATCATAGGCGTTACCAAAGTTTATCAAGTAGAAGATGCGCTGGAAGCCACAAAAATTTCTTTGACAAAAGAAGAAATGAAAACAATTGAAGCACTTGCAGAAAAGGCGGGAGTAGATACCCGTGGTTCATGGGAAAAACCAATGGTTTAAGGAACAATGGGTATCATCATTAAAGCAAACTTTCAAATAAAAAAATACAAATATGAACAGGAGAAAACTTTTGAAATCAACAATAATGGCAGGCGCTGGAGCTCTGTTAACTGGCAATAAAATATTAGCCGCTGTCTCAAATACGGACAACCAGGATGAGGCCGTGCCTCAAAATAACGGTTCTGCAATTTTAACGAAAAAGCGTACCATGGGAAGCGGCAAGGCGGCTCTGACAGTTTCTGCGCTTTCGCTCGGCTGTATGGGAATGCACCACGGACGCGGAGTAGTTCCCGATGAAAAAATGATGGAGAAACTCATCCGTCAGGCTTATGAGCGGGGATGCAATTTCTTCGACACTGCCGAAGGCTATAGTGCCGGTCGGAATGAAGAACTTTTAGGCCGTGCTATTGCGCCCATCAGGAAAAACATCATTATCGGCACCAAGTTCACAGTTGATCTTACCAAGAATCCGCCAATAAACGACAACCGCCCTGAACGAATCAAAGCTGCTTGCGAGGCATCGCTGCAGCGTTTGAAGACCGATTATATTGATCTTTACCACCAGCACCGCATTGATCGGTCCGTGCCGATTGAAGATGTCGCCGGAGCAGTGGCCGATCTGGTTAAGGAAGGAAAAGTCCGGTATTTTGGCTTGAGTGAGGTCAGCGCCGAGACCATCCGGCGGGCACACGAAGTTCATCCGGTTACCACAGTTCAGAGTGAATATCATTTGATGTTCCGCAAGGCGGAGACGGAAGTTTTCCCCACTTTGAAGGAGCTTGGCATAGGCTTTACCGCCTACAGCCCCATAAACCGCGGTTTCCTTGGCGGCTCTTTGACTGAATACGCCGACATGAATACTAACGACATCCGCGGCTCCTGGCCTCCCTTCACGCCTCAAGCGCTCCGGGCTAATACCCGCATCTTGCAGGTGCTAAACGAATTTGGTAAAACACGCGGCATGACTTCGGCGCAGATAGCCATGGCGTGGATGATGGACAAGCATCCGTTTATTGTACCGCTGTTTGGAACAACAAAGCTATCACATTTGGAGGAAGACTTGCGAACAGCTGACTTCACGCTGACTGCGAAAGAGATTGAAGAATTGGAAGCAAAAGTTTCAGCGATACCCAACATAGGCCCTCGCTACGATGCTGAACAACAAGCACGCGTGGAATATTAATTCGACCAATGCAGTAGATTTTAAACCTAAATAGAGGAATATGAAGAATCATCTATTAATAGCATTAGGTACACGGACTTACATTCTAAGGAGACTGAACCTAATCAAACTGGGAACAACCCTTTGTATTTGGGTATTGACTTTGATTGCAGGGACAGGCGTTTATGCTCAGTCAAAAACCGATCAAGACAACAATAGCCGTAAAGCCACGACACTAGTGATAGCTTCACATCCCTATCCGGATCGATCGGTTATAAATAAGGCATTACAGCAAACCGTGCAAAACATGGAAGGAGTTGTATATAGAAATCTGGAAACACTATATGGAAACGACATCAGCGGTATTGACGTGGAGGCTGAACGAAAGGCCTACGAAGGAATAGACAGGGTTGTCTATATGTATCCCATTCACTGGTTTAACCTGACGCCCATGCTTAAAGCCTATTTCAACGAGGTCTGGTTCCAATGGGCTCCAGAAGCATTGAAGGGAAAAGAGATGTTAATTGTAGTGACCGCAGGTGCAGATAAAAACGCTTATTCGCATGGGGGAAAAATAGGTCTCACAATTGGGGAAGTTTTGGCCCCGATGAAAGCGAGTGCTAAATATGTAGGGATGGAGTATCTGGAACCACTATCATTTCTTGGAGTGAGCGGAGCAAATGAAGATAGGATTCGCACTTATCAGAACCAACTTGCTGAAAGGCTACGCAAAAAGGATTGATGTAAGATTCATAATTGCTTTTTGAAACGGGTGACAACATCGATAAAATAAAATCGGTGAAGTTCACCTTGAAAGAAGTAGGAAAACTTGCCGAAGGATGACTTTGATTGCATTATAAGTAGTAACAACGAACAAATTGGTGAAGTTTATACAGTCAAATACAGCAAAAGAAGATATCAGCGGACAATGGTATGCGACCGCTCCAAAGAGACGGCAATAAAAGTTATACTGAAATAATTACAGATGAATTTAATAAAACATAGATAGCAATGAACGCACATAACACAAAAGCATTTGGCACAGAAGCAGCCACAGCTCCTTTAAAGGGGATGAACATTGAACGCAGGGCGGCTGCACCAAACGATGTGGAAATTGAAATATTGTATTGCGGTATTTGTCATTCCGACTTACACGCCATTCATAACGATTGGGGAGGTACAACTTATCCCATTATTCCTGGACATGAGATTGTAGGCAGGATTACTAACGTTGGAGAAAGCGTGACTAACTTCAAACGAGGTGACTTAGCAGGCGTGGGTTGTATAGTAGATAGCTGTCGTGAATGTGACCATTGCCATAGCGGAAACGAACAATTTTGTGAAAACGGCTGGACTGTCGTATTTAATTCGCCCGACAAGAAATACGGAGGTTTTACCTTTGGTGGTTTTTCGGAACGTATTGTTGTGGATGCAAATTATGTAGTTCACGTTCCCCAAACATTGGATTTAGCAAGTGCAGCGCCAATTCTTTGTGCAGGCATCACCGTTTACTCACCATTAAAACATTGGAAAGCAGGTCAAGGAAAAAATATTGGCATTATTGGTATTGGAGGATTAGGTCATATGGCTATTAAGATTGCTAAAGCAATGGGGGCTAATGTTACGGTATTTACTACATCACAAGCAAAGGCAGAAGATGCAAAACGCTTGGGTGCTGACAATGTTGTTTTATCAACCGATGCAGTTCAAATGAAAAATTGTCCAAAACAGAATATGATTTTAGATACCGTCTCTGCCAAACACGATGCAAACACATATATTGATTTGCTAAAAGTGGATGGCTCCCTTGTAATTGTGGGATTACCTTCCGAACCACTTGAGATTGGTGCTTCTAATGTGGTACACGGACGCAAAAGTTTTTCAGGTTCTAATATTGGAGGTATTTGTGAAACACAGGAAGTATTGGATTTTTGTGCATCACACGACATCACTGCCGACATTGAATTAATCAACATAAACCAAGTAAACAACGCTTTGGAAAGATTGGAAAAAGGTGATGTAAAATATCGTTTTGTAATTGATATGGCTTCATTAAAGAATTCATAATCGTATTAAAAAATAAGAACGGTGGTAATAGATCTTTTTATTACTGCCGTTTTTTAAAATACTTCCCCAACGTAAAAAAATTATGATAACCTGTCTAAGTTTAAAAGTAGCTGAATGGAAAAAATTTACAACGAAACACTTCGTAAACTTGAAGATTCAATAAAAGAATTGGAGATTGAGATTGATTGCCACACACAGTATTCCGTCTGAGTCACAAGTTCGGAGTATATGGATTATTGAAAAGACTCGCTAGTGTGGCAAATTCCGAAACAAAACTTATATTTATTAAAACAAATGTATATGATACTGCTTTCGGAGATCTTAACGACAGATTTCCTAATTCGATTGATGTAAGAATACCATTTCATGGACAAGGAGGGCAAAAGAAATTTCAAGTGGAGTTTAAAAAAGCACTTGATAAAGCAGGTTACAGAAAGTAACGGCTTATTACCTGTTCAATGTTCGCGAAAGAAGGTAAAGGAATGTTCAAACCGACAACATGTATCTTTAAGGAAATACCTATATTTGTGAAGTTGAATGTTCCCGCGAACAAAAGGATTGCGTCCCGCCACCCCGACGAAATAAAAAAAATCCTGATAGAAATTAATCTATCAGGATTTTTTTATGCAATTTACTTTAGTCTTTGGCTTCTAATTATCTACCCTGATAAATACGCCATCCATACTAAACTCTAAGTCGATATCATTATTTAAACCAACTTGTTGATGATTATCCTCAAGCTCCCAGTCTGTAATGAAATTGTCTGGATAGTTTTCTGACACATAATCTCTTATAGCTTGCGGTATTACACTATCGGGTAGCTTTGAGCTGCTATCGATATCTGTAATCTCTCTTTGTCTGTTGAATTCCAGTTTAATATTTCCACTTAAAACAACATCATAAGATTTTCTGGTTCCATCTTTGTCTTCTGTAACACGTATAATGTTGTTAGTAGGAAAATGTGTTGTTACATAAGAGCTAATCTCAGTAGGTATTTCATTATCTGAAAGACCTTTCTCTTCATCGCAGCTAGTCGCAAATAGCAATAATCCTAATGTTGCTATAATACCTAAGATCTGTAGTTTTTTCATTTTTTAATTTTTTATTTAGTTATTGATAATGCAAAACAATAATTTCTATTCAAAGTAATGTTTAAACAATCTTACACAGTATGTGGTTTGTAAATGAATGATAAAGAAAAAGAAAAAACACTAGAGGCAAGGCCTATATTTTGGTATAAAAGAAATCGATATGGCATCTAATCTAAACTTGGCTTTACTTGTTTGCAAAATAGTTATCTTTGCTCCATATCACCCCTTTTTGTTTTGTTAGGGGGAAATAATATTACAGATTTATAGATGAGTGGAAATCAAATGAGTGCTTCAAAATGGCTAGGCAAAAGAATGTCGGGTGCAAGGGGCAGTTATATAATAGCTTCAA
>LSQX01083618.1_pt1 | contig 12663 bp, 11 predicted proteins | sample 654561 | NCBI WGS metagenome assembly LSQX01 (sample SAMN04489861, study PRJNA283612) | anaerobic digester metagenome | isolation source: 4 biogas reactors fed with cattle manure at either 37C or 55C with and... | place: Denmark: Kongens Lyngby | collected 2014 | reverse complement strand
CAGGGGCTTCCTGTACTCACAATGGGTTACCAGGAACATGTAAGTACTATGGTGATGGGCGAAGTGGTCTGTACTGTGATGTTACTCTCCATCCTTGCGATAAGGATCATGTGGGACAGAATTGTGATGGGGGGATTTGTACAAAAGTAGCTGTTAGTAATGGGGGACGGATAGTATATGAATACCGCTGTGAGCCTCACCCCGAACTCCCCGATGCTGAGAAACAGTGGTGGGAGAATACTTACCAGGATCCAAAGAGGGGTATTGAAGAGATGGATGAAGAACCACCTACAATAGGGGGGTTAGGCGATATGGTGACAAAGGTAATTAATTATCTTTTTCCAATAGCAGGACTTGTATGTCTTGTCTTCATAATTCAGGGAGGATATATGTGGATAGTATCAGCAGGTAATCCGGAGAGTCTTAAAAAGGCTCAAGGTACACTTACTTGGGCAATAATAGGGTTGGTACTCACAATGATTATATTTGGTGTGTTAACAGTACTCCTTAATTTTTTATATAAATAATGAAAAACATTAAGTATCAAGCAACGAACTTTTTTAAAAGCCAAGGGCATGCTAGGAGTGGAATTAAATTAATATTTAAAAATGAGAGAAATTTTAGAATAGATTTAATAGTAGCAATTATTGTAGTAATACTAGGCTTTCTTTTTAAAATATCTCATACCGATTGGATAGCAATTAGTTTAGTCATCTCGGTAGTATTTGTTTCTGAAACAATAAATAGTGCAATAGAGGCCCTGTGTGATACTGTATCTCTTGAATACAAAGTAAACATTAAATATGCAAAAGACGTTAGTGCAGGAGCAGTATTAGTTAGTGCATTAGTTTCAGTTATTACAGGACTAATAGTGTTTGTTCCGTACATAGTGGAGTTAGTAAAAAACATTACTCAGTAATGGTATAATTTCCATATGTCAAAAATGCCCCAAATAATCAAAAACATATTTTTAGGAATAGGTATTGGAATATATATACTTTCTCTTCTTCACTATCCTGTGTATTCAAACACACTTTTACAGTTACAAGAGGAGATAACAAAGAAAGAAAAAGAGATAGCTGAGAAAGAGTCTGTATTGGAAGGAGTAGAGAGGAGAATTAAAGAGATATCTAGTAGTAATTACTCTCTTTCTCAAAAGATTAATCTTCTAAATGAAGAGATACAGACATTAGAGAAAAATATAGAGGAGACAGAAGGAGAGATTGAAGAGAAGGTAAAGGGTATTGAAGAGAAGAAAGGGCAGTTAGAAAAAACAAAGGTTTTGATAGATGATATTTCTGGGGATTTATATATACAGAGTAGATACAAGTTAACAAGTTTTTTCTTAAATGGAGCAAATTGGTTTACTATTGTAGAGAGTTTATATGTTAGGAAGAGTGCTATTTCTACATTAAAGAAGGAGATAGAGAAGATAGGGGGAGAGTTTAGTTCTTTAGCAGAGAGTAAGGCAGAGTTAGATAAGGAGAAGGAAGATTTGGATAAGCAAAGGGAGGGGTTAGATGAAGCACATAGGTTACTTGCAGAGGAGAAGGCTAAGGTACAGGCACAGTTAAGTAAGGAGGTTGCTAGTAAGAGTGGATTGAGTGCACAGATAGGGGGGATAAAGAAGGAGTTGTCACAACTACAGAACTATTTGATGATGATAAGATCAGGAGGGGCGGTAATTACTGCGGGGTCTCTGATTTCCACAAACTCTTTAGGGTCTTATCAAAACTTTCTTAATGTTGCCCCTTCTGGTTCCTTTGGAGTTTTTTCTTTTGGTGCTTTTACTCACAGAAATGGCATGAGTCAGTACGGGGCAAAGGCGAGGGCAGATGCTGGGCAGAGCTATATAGATATTTTAAATTTTTACTATGCAAATCCAACTTTAAATAATGCTACTATGGATAAAATAACAGTTCTTTATTGTGGAGCCGGATCGAAATGTCCTAGAACTGGGCAACCTGTAGATGATAGGTGTAATAATCCTACTTATGCAACATACGACTTTGAAACGGAATATCTCTATCGTCTAGGAGAAATGCCAGAAGATTTCCATATGGAGGCATTAAAAGCGCAGGCAGTTACCGCAAGGACATTTGCTCTTAGGGTCACAGGATATGGGGCGACTGCTATAAGATCTGACACATGTCACCAGTATGTAGCTGAAGTGAAAAGTGGATTTTGGAAGCAAGCAGTAGATGCAACTAAAACGCAAGTTCTTTTTCGAGGGGGCAATTTAATGGAAACGCAGTATGCAGCAGTCCATGGTGGCTGGGTTGAAAGTATTGGTAAATGGGATACAATTGATGGAAGTGGGGAAGGAGATTGGGTTTCGCGAGCATGGGACAATTTATCGGGGACTACCTGGTTTTACAGAAATTGGTTTGACTACAACACAGAGACTGAAAGTTACTCTCCTTGTTCAACTCATCCTAACCCATGGCTAACACAAGCAGAAATGGCAGACTTACTAAATACCTATAAATATTGGTCTCAAGGAGCTCAAAGTAGTGGTGATGATAGAATAATATCTGTTGATTTTCCAACTTGTTTTAAAAATGTGTGTGTGGGTAGTATTTGTGGGTATAATGCTAATCCGTACAGTATGGATGAAATGAAGTCTCTTGTTTCAAATCCAGTTACTTCGATATCCAGCGTTACTACGATAAACTCTGGAGGAAAGACAGATTCGGTTATGTTTGAAACAAATGTGGGACGGATAGAAATAACAGGTGAGAATTTTAAAAAGATTTTTGCTCTTAGAGCTCCAGGGCACTACAGTATTCCACAGAAAGACTTCAGACACTTTAACGTAGTTATGAAGTAAGAACCCAAAACCCTAGAACTTTCCCTCTTTTTATGTTATTTTTACATATGGCTAAGAGAGAAAATCCTAATGAAATACCAAAGAAATTCCGAAGTTTAAAAAATACGGTATTAAAAAATCTCAAAGAAAAAAACAGTGATTCCTTTAAAGCATTTCCTAAAGAATTAAACTTTTTAGATAAAGAAAGAGATGAGAACATAGTATTGGTATTAAGAACCCCTTTCTTTAGATATATTCCTCAAATGATAGCTATGCTTTTAACACTTCTTTTACCCCTCATCATCTATCTACCAATATCTGGAGAGGAAGGCTCTAGAACCTTTATGATAGCCATGATGTTAATAGCGGTAATGATAGTTGTAACATTCCTAATATTTGCTGTTTTAAGATGGTATTACAATGTAGGTATAATTACGGACAAGAGAGTCTTAGATATTGATTTCCATAATATAATGTCTCATTCTGTAGCAGAAGCAAGGCTAGAGAAGATAGTAGATATAACGGTTAAACAGAAAGGAATAGAAGGGAGTATTTTTGATGTAGCTGACATTCATATACAAACAGCAGGTAGTAATCCTGAAATAGTTTTTTCTAAAATACCAAGGGCTAGAGATGTCCAAAATATACTTTATGAGCTTTTGGAAAACAGAAAGAAAGGAAAAATATAATGAATATTGGAAATAATATATTAGATTTTTGGGGAAGCAGTGGAGAATCCATGCTTTCCTTTTCACTCTTAACTCTTTTTAAAATCCCTTTCTTTTTCTTAATCCTAGGGAACATTCTTCTTGTTATTCTACTCTATCTCAGAGTTAAAATACTGGCAGATACATTTAGTAGCCCTGCAGGCAAGCCAATCAAACTTCTCTTAAAAGCATATATTGTAACTACAATTATTGTGTCTCTCATTGCTGTATTACTCATAATTCTTGCATAAGTATGAAAATAACTGCTCAACAATACATATCAAACAGTAAAGGAGATAACTCATATGTCTCTGTTTTTAGACATTACTATGATAAAACAGAAAGAAGAGTTAACAAACAAGGAGATATATATTCATTAATAGATATATCATCAGAAAAAAAGATAAATGCAGAAAGAATCTCTAGGTTTGTATGGAATAGTATTGTAGATGGATATCTCTACTCCTCATCTAAAACTACAAATGAATCTCTTAAAGAAGCCATAGAGGAAGGAGTAAGAAAAGTAAAAGATTTAATAACAAATAATAGGGAGTTGGAGGAGAAGGGAGTGGATGTAAGCTTTACAATAGCATTGGTAAAAGATGAGGGAACATATGTTGGAGTTTTTGGAGAGAATGAAATATATGTTTTTAAGAACAATTCTTTAACAAATATATCTGAAATATTAAAAGAGAAGAGAGCTAGTACAGCAGGAATTAATTTAGAAAAGAATGATCTCTTGATGATATCCTCTGCAAATTTACTAGTAAACTATGAGAAAAGATTTTCTAACTTTAAAGATAAAAAAGATCTCCTAAGGAGTCTTAACTCCATAGGGGAGGCACTTGTCGGAACAAGAGCTTTACTCTTCTTAGCACAGGAGACTGAGCAATCTAAAGCAAAAGAAAAAAACAAGCTATTGATCTCTGGTGTGGAGGAGATAAGGGAGAGGGCAAAGAGTATGGTTAAACCCATACCAAGGATTGAGAGGATTAAAAAACCAGAAGAAGAGGAAAGAGAGCCTAAAGGAAACTTTTTAAAAGAGCTAAGAGAGAAGTACAAGCTTGACGAAAAATTTTCAAAGATTAAACCATTCTTGTCAAAAATATACTCAAAGGTTACAGAAGTTTGCGAGAAGGTAAAAGAATTTTCAAAAGAGAAATGGGATGCTTTCAAAGAGAGAGTTGTTCTTGTATTAGGAAAGAAAAGGTGGTTTAAAAGAATAGCAGCAAAAGTTTCAGAGATGGGTATTAGAAGGAGGAGGCCTGTTGGAGTACAGGGTATGCGAATAGATAATTACAAGACAAAAGATCTTAGGAGTAAAAGATTCAAAATTCTCTTTATGTTTCTGGTTGTAGCCATTCTTTTAGTGTTGGGTGTAAACTTTACAATTAAGGGCAAAAAAGCAAAAGAAGTAAGTAAACAGGCCAATGAGGCATTTGTTCAAGTCGAAGAGTTTTTAAGGAAAAGTGAAGACAATTTTGTTTCAGACAGAACGTCTGCAGAGACATATCTCTATCAAGCAGAGAAGGCTTTAGAGGAACTTCCTGAAGAGTTAGGAGAGAAAGATTTAGAGAAGTCAGATGATTTAAAGAAAAGGGTTTTAGAGATAGGGGACTCTCTGTACAAGAGAGTAGGGTTTAGAGATGAAGATGGAAAGTTTGAGACTTTTGTAGATGCAAGACTAGCCTTTGGAGAGGGATCCAATACAGTTGCTATGGCTTTTTATCAGGATGATGCAAGAAATGAATTCTTAGTAGTTGCTGATAGTGGAAGGAAGGCTGTTTACAGGGTGTCTTTGTATGACAAGTCTGTTAAGGCATTACCAGATGATAATGGGCTAATCAAAGATCCTCAGTTTGTACATGTAGGAGCAGAAGGAGTATATGTCTTTGACCAAAAAGAGGGAATGTTGAAAGCATCTTTTGATGATGCTGGTTGGTTTAATACCTTTTCATCTCTTTCGGGACTTGGTGTTAGGGAAATCAGGGCTGAAGATATAGCAGAAATGACTGTTTGGGAAGGAGAAAATATATACTTCCTTTCTAGAGATAGGTCTACGTTACTTAGATCATCTTCAGTATATGAAGATAGGTATGGGCTACCATATTCATTCTTAGAGCATGAGAGTATGGCAAATGCCACTCATGTAATAGCAGATTTGAGTATATATATAATTACAAAATCAGAACCACATGTGATTAGGTTTAACTATAGCTATTTTGAATCAAAATTCTATGAAGCTCCTTTAGGAATTCTTGGCTTTGACGGCAATTTTGAGAAAGTAACAAAAGGATTTACAGGAGATAGTTTAGAGTATGGTCTTTACTTTTTTGATGAGGCAAAGAAGACCCTGTTTAGATTTGAGAAACCTGTGGAGGCAGGGGAAGGGATGAGACATCCAAACCAGATCTCATTAATCAATCAGTATGTATACAGAGGAGAAAGATCCTCTGTTCTAAGTAAGGTTAAAGATTTTGTAGTAGATAGCGAAGAGAGAAATGCATACATTTTAGATGGATCTGTTATATGGAGAATGTCCTTGTAGTATAATAGTGGGATGAGGATTAAGAATAAGAAAGCTTCTTTTAATTATGAAATATCAGATGCCTTTGAGGCAGGTATTGTATTAGCAGGAGCAGAGGTAAAATCAATAAAGTCTGGGAGAGTAAATCTCTCAGATGCATTTGTAAAAATAGTAGGAGGGGAACTATGGTTAGTTAATGCAGATATTCCAAGATACAAGAGTGATGGAAGTTTGGAGTATGATTCTAAAAGGTCTAGGAAATTGTTAGTAAAAAGAAAAGAGCTAGTTAAGATTGATAGTAAACTAAAGCAAAAAAATCTTACATTAATTCCTCTTTCAGTGTATACTTCTAGGGGGAAAATAAAGGTAGAAGTTGCTTTTGGGAAAGGAAGAAAGAAGCATGAGAAGAAGGCTCGAGAGAAGGAAAGAGAGTTAGACAGAGAGCTACTGTACGAGAAAAGGAAGTATATGGTATAATATTATAGGACAACTAATCATGGCAAATATAGGAGATAAAATAGAAGAACAACCACCATTTGAAGAAAAAGGGAATTTACCTTCTTTTTCTGTTACAGAGATTCCTTCTTCAACAGAGGGGGGAATAACAGAGGGAGGAATGGATACTAATCCACAGCCAGAAAATTTCTATTCCGAAAACTTACAGCCTCCTTTGGTGGAAGAGGTAACTCCTGTTAATACAGGTTTACAGGCAAGTCAAGGAGAATTTACACCAAGTATAGGTTATTCCTTAAATGAAGGGGGTGATAACCCTGCTTCTGAAATTGTTAAGGCTAAGGTAGGAGAAGAACCAATCCCTTCTAGATACTAACCTTTGATATCTGTCCATCGCTGTGATATCCTTTATCCATAAACATATACTGTCCTAATATGAATTTAAAATATTCCGTATATTCACAGACAATTGGGCCTATTCCGGTACAAGAACCCAAGGTCGAGGTTGGTACAAACATACAGTACCCAAAAGATACTTACGATGAATATTACGGAGAAAAAGGGATAAGTATTCCTTGGGGTTGGATAATATTCTCCATTTCTCTTTTGACACTTCTAGCAGTAGGCTTACTTTTTCTAGTAAAGAAGCTTAAGAAGAAAGACAGAGACGAAAAAGCCCTAGACGGAGTCCTTATGGAAGTACGAGTTCCTAGGAACAATGAAACAGAAATAGGTGTTGCGGAGAAAATGTTTGCGAATCTGTACGGAATTGGTGGGAAGGGGAGTGGAATAACAGAAAAGTTTAGTGTTAATAATTGTGTAAGTTTTGAGGTAATAGGGTTACCAGGAGAGATAAGGTTCTATGTTCATTGCTCAAAGAAATTAGCAGATCTTGTAGAAAAGCAAATACTAGGATCATATCAAGAGGCAGATGTCTCGGTAGTAGAAGAGTATAATATCTTTGCTCCAAATACAGAGATAGAGTATGCAAGACTAGGATTAGATGATGACCCTTACTACCCACTTCGGGTGGCAGAAAATTTTACAGGAGACCCCATGGCTAATGTGTTAAGTACCTTAAGTAAAATGTCTGAGAATGAAGGTGCTCTTGTACAGCTAGTTGTCTCTCCAACAGATAGTAATTGGCAAAAGAATGGAGAAAAGTTTATTCAGAAGGTTGAGAGTAATAACTCTGATCCTGAGAAAAAGAAAATAAATGTACCTCAAGAGAAGTTACAGGCTGTTAGCAAAAAAACATCTAAACCAGGATTGATGGCAGAGATTAGAATTATTACAAGTGCTCCTGAGAAGGGTATAGCCAAAATGCACTTGGATAATATCATAGGGGCTTTTGAACAGTACGGGAACCCAGGAATTAACAAGTTAAAAAAGAGGAAAATAGCAAAGAACAAAGAGAAAAGTTTCCTCTATGACGTTATATACAGAAGAACTCCAGAGGATGAGAAAACCATTCTTAATGTTGAGGAGCTTGCTGCTTTGTACCATTTCCCAAACAAGGATATAGCTACTCCAAATATCAACTGGTTACTCTCTAAAGAGTTGTTAGCAGATAATCGAATTAGTTCTGACATCGACTCCAAAAACACCATATGGCTTGGTAACAACTATTTTAGAGGGAAGAAAAAACCAATCTGTTTTGAAAGAGATGATAGAAGAAGGCATTCATATGTACTTGGACAAACAGGTACTGGAAAATCTTGGTTAATGGTTAGAATGATAATCCAAGATATTTACAACGGGGATGGGTGCTGTTTTATAGATCCACACGGTCAAGCAGCTGAGATGATTTTAGAACGGATACCGCCAGAGAGGGCAGAGGATGTCATATATTTTGACGCAGGAGATTTTGAAAGACCTTTTGGTGTAAATATTATGGAGTACTACAACGAGCAGCATAAGCATCAAATAGTTAATAGCTTTATTGCACTTTTAATAAGGTTGTTTGATCCTCATAATCAGGGATATGCTGGACCTGCTTTTCAACAGGCAGTAAGAAACTCAATGTTAACAGCGATGTCGAAAGAAGACTCTACTTTAATAGAGGTTGTAAGAATACTGCAAGATGAAGATTGGGTTATGAGTCATTGGCTTCCTTTAATAAAGGATGACCTAGTAAGAAGGTACTGGACTGATCAGGTAGCAAAGACAGACAAGAAGACAAAGTCTGAGGCTTTAACCTACTTTATTTCTAAATTTGATAAATTTACTACGAACTTAGCTATTAGGAATATCATAGGGCAATCAAAATCATCATTTGATTTTAGAGAGATCATGGATACGGGAAAGATTCTGATTGTAAACCTTTCAAAAGGAAGGGTAGGGGAAGAGAATATGTCTTTTCTTGGTTTACTGTTAGTTCAGAAGATGTTAGCAGCAGCATTAAGTAGGGAGGATATCCCAGAGGATGCTAGGAGAGATTTCTTTTTCTATGCAGATGAGTTCCAAAATTTTGCTACAGAGGAATTTAACTCTATTCTCTCTGAGGCAAGGAAGTACAGGCTAAATCTAACCCTAGCACATCAGTATATTGGACAGTTGCCAGAAGACATCAAAGGAGCTGTATTTGGTAATGTGGGTTCTCTTTTTATCACGAGGTGTAGTGCTGAGGATGCTGAGTTTTTGGAGACTCAGTTCGAATCATATGTTAGTGCAGTAGACATGGTTAATCAAGGTATGGGTCATTGGTATACAAAGCTTTTGGTAGGAGGTTCGTATCCTTCCCCGTTTTCACTTAACTCTTTGTATGGAAACAAGTTTCCTGACTCTGGTTTTGATATGCCTGTAAGTAAGGAGATTGTAGGGATTATAAAGGAGATTTCTAGAATGAAGTATGGAAGAGATCTTAATGTTGTAAATGATGATATTAGGAATAGATCTTTACTAGAAGAAGAGGAAGAGAAACCTCAACAGGAGCAACCTCTAGGTTTTCCTCCAATGGGCTTCTAAATTTAACTATATTTTGGTAAAATCATCTAGTTCAGGGAATATAGCTCAGGTGGTAGAGCGCGGTTCTTATAAAGCCGTGGTCGGTGGTTCGAGTCCACCTATTCCCATTCCCGCTAACCTATAGATAGAGAGGAGTTGAAAGAGAGATTAAAGCTCTTCTAAATTTCTGTCTTCTTCTGTTTGCATCTTAACTAAGTTAAGATACTTTTCAGTGGTAGATAATCTCTTATGTCCAACTAATTTAGAAACAGTTACAAGACTAACACCATTTGCTAGGTGATGGGCGATAAATGTGTTTCTTAAATCGTTAACTTTTGCATTTTTAATTTGTGCTTTCTCAAATGCCTTATCTATTGCAGTCCTAATATTTCTTACTAACAAAGGTCTCCCATTTTTTGTTATAAATAGTGTATCATCATCGGTTTCAGGTCTTACTTTTAGATACTCATTGATGGCATCTTTAGCCGATCTATTCAATGGAACCTTTCTTGCTGGATGGCTACCTGCTGCTTTTATGTAAAGGAAATCTATCCTTCCATCTTTGGATTGCCTAATATCATCTAAGGTTAATGAAGCAAGCTCACCAATTCTAATGCCTGTTTGAAGAAGTATCTCTACTATGGAGTAGAGCCTTATATCAACTCTGCTAACATCTCTTAGTGCTCTGTACTCCATCTCAGTGAGAACTCTTGGTGGTTTAGTTTTAAATTTAGGATGAGAGAGCTTCTCTGATGGGTTGTCACTTACTTTGCCATTATCTAAAAGATATCTGAAGAAAGTTCTAGTACTATTAATTTTTCTAGATACACTTTTAGGAGTGTAGTTGTTGTCCTGTAGGTTTTGTTTATATTTCTCTAAGCTCTCGGAGTTAACATCCCCTAGAGAGTTGATTCCATCTTTGGACAGAAAGTTTAATAATTGTTCTATGTCTTTAGAGTAAGCGATTATTGTTGACTCCGTCCTGTTTCTGGACTCTAAGTTGTGGATGAACTCATCTCTCGCTTCGGCAAATTTAGCGTTTTTTATTTCTCCCACTGTTATTTTTCTCTAATTTAATATAGTTGTGGTGTATATAGAAAAAATTATATCACCATAACGACACAAGAGCAATAATAAAAGTATATAGGGCTTTTGAAAAAAAGACAAGTAACTGATACGATTTTACGTATGGATAGAGTCATATACAGAGGAGAAAGGAAAAGAATAAGGAGGGACGAGGTCTCTTCTGTTGGAAATCTCTTTAATTCTCTTTTTGCAAAAATAACTCTTTTAGCAATATCTATCTTCCTTTTCTATAATGTTGCCCATTCGATTAAGATTACGGTTCAGAGGCTAGATATTTTAAAAAGGGCAGAGATGGAGGTTGATTCTTTGAGGTTGAAGAATTTAGAGTTAGATCTTTTGTTAAGTAGTATGCAGAGTAAGGAATATCTTGAGGTTCAGGCAAGAGATAGGTTAAATTTCACTGGAGAGAAGGAGTATGTCTTTGTTATCCCTGATAGTCTTTTAAAAGAAAAAGAGAAAGATTTGAACAGGATTCTGTACGGACAAGAGGAGAAAAAGGAAGAGAAGGGGTATGAGGTTTGGAAGGATTTTTTCTTTGATGGAGTTTAAGTGTTAACGGGTATTTGAATAAAAGGGGTTTTGCTAGTATAATCTGGCTATTATTTAACGCGGGGTAGAGCAGTGGAAGCTCGTCAGGCTCATAACCTGGAGGTCGTCGGTTCGAATCCGACCCCCGCAATTCATCACCTTGTTTTTAATTTCCAATTTCTTTCCCATCTGTGTTAAAATCATTTCGGTAGCTAAATTTTAACAACTAGACAATGCCATTAACAGATCAACCTGTAAAAGGAATGTATATCTTAGAAGAGGGGAGGGTGTTTCATTTGCTTGATAGGAAGCTTAAGACTCAGGGTAGGCAAGGAGGATTAATAGTGATGAAAAAGAAGGCTTTAGATAATGGGCAAGTACTAACAGAGACTGTAAAGGCTGGGACGAAAATAGAGTACATTATTCCTCAAACAAAGGAGGTTCAGTTTCTCTACTCTGATAATACAGGCTCCTTTTTTATGGACTCCCAAACATATGAGAGTGTTAAAATCCCAAAGGAAATTGTAGGCAATTATGTAAATTTCTTAAAAGAGGGGAGTACTCACTTAGTTATGCTGTACAACGAGAAGGTTCTTGCAATTAGGGAGAATCCTACTATGGATCTTAAAGTTATCTCTGCTCCTGATGCCGTAAAAGGTAATACTTCAAGTGGAGGGACTAAGGAGGTAAAGGTAGAGACAGGATACAGGTTACAGACCCCTATGTTTATAAAAAAGGGAGATGTAGTGAGAATAAATACGGAAACGGGAGAGTATTCAGGTAAAGCGAATTAAGTAGGTTTTGACCCATTATTTTGATATAATGGTGAGAGTTGCTTGGTGGGATAGCTCAGTAGGTTAGAGCATGGGATTCATAAACCCAAGGTCGCTGGTTCGATTCCAGTTCCCACCATTGCATATTAAATTTTGCTTTTTACTAATGGAAAACAAAGAAAATGATAAATCACAGAAAAAGGAGAATTACCCAAAAGAACCAATAAGGGTTGATATTAGGAGACTCCCAAGAAGAAGGGGCGTAAAGATTCCTAGTCTTGTAATTGCTCTAATCCTTTCTCTTCTACTTTCGGCAGGGATGTATTTTTGGAAAGTTCTAAGTTTTAAGGGCGAGGAGGTGTCGGTAAGTGAGGTTGTTACTAGAATATCGGAAGGTGATTTCGAAAAAATTGTTCTTAAAGATGATATGGTCATATTAGAGAGTGAAATTAAAGTAAATGGAGCAGATGTAGTTGAAAAGAAATATGCATTACTTCCAGAAGGGGTTGATTTCTATCAGGTACTCTCTAATGCTGAGATAGATATTAAAGATTTAGAAAATGATTTCTACGAGCCTAGGATTGGAATTACTCTTGGAGATGTCTTAACCTTCATTTTCCTAGGAGCTGGGTTAGTATTAGTCTATGTAATGATTAAAAATATGCAAGCATCTGGAGGAAAGATGCTAGATTTCGGTCAGAGTAAAGCAAGGCTTTTAATGGGCAAGAAGACAGGTGTTACATTTGATGATGTTGCAGGGATAGAGGAAGTTAAGGAAGAATTAACAGAAATTATTGATTTTTTGAAAAATCCAAACAAATACAGAAGTGTAGG
>LSQX01148724.1_pt2 | contig 12664 bp, 14 predicted proteins | sample 654561 | NCBI WGS metagenome assembly LSQX01 (sample SAMN04489861, study PRJNA283612) | anaerobic digester metagenome | isolation source: 4 biogas reactors fed with cattle manure at either 37C or 55C with and... | place: Denmark: Kongens Lyngby | collected 2014 | reverse complement strand
CGTTTGATCCAACTAAGGAAGTAGTTTGTGGTAGAGGCAACTTATCATTCTCATCAGTCAACCTGCCAAGAATTGCGATTGAGTCAAATAGAGATATTGAGATTTTCTATAAGAAGCTAGACAACATGCTAGAACTTGTTTCAAGACAGCTTCTGCACAGATTCAAGATTCAATGTGGTAAGAGAGGCCGTAACTACCCATTCCTAATGGGACAGGGAATTTGGATCGATTCAGATGATCTAGGCCCAGATGACAGTGTAGCAGAAATCCTTAAGCATGGAACTCTATCTATTGGATTCATTGGTCTTGCTGAGACAATGAAGGCGTTGACAGGACATCACCATGCAGAAGATGAGAAGTCAAGAAAGCTTGCTTATGGAATTATTAAGCACATGAGAGACTTCTGCGACAAGAAATCAAAGCAGGAAGGACTTAACTTCACACTTCTTGGAACACCTGCAGAGGGTCTATCTGGAAGATTTGTTAAGATTGACAGAGCTAAGTATGGTTGCATCGAGGGAGTAACAGATCGCGACTATTATACAAACTCTTTCCATGTGCCTGTATACTATCCAATCAGTGCATTTGAGAAGATTGCAATTGAAGCACCTTATCATGAACTGACAAATGCTGGTCATATCAGCTATGTAGAGCTTGATGGAGATGTAAGCAAGAACCTTGAAGCCTTTGAGATGGTTATCAGAGAGATGAAGGAAAAAGGAATGGGTTATGGTTCAGTTAACCACCCTATTGATAGAGACCCAGTTTGCGGATTCACAGGAGTAATTGATGATGTGTGCCCAAGATGTGGTAGAAGAGAGGGAGAGCCTGTAACAATTGAGAGACTGAATGAGCTAAGAATGAAGTATCCTAGCGTTCCAGTCCCTTGTGATTGCACAAGATAAAAGAATTATTATATAATTGAGGAGGACAAAGAAATGAATGGTAATGGCGTTAGAAATATTGACGGAAAAGTTGGCGAAGGCATAGGGTTCGAGAGAATCAGAAGAATCACAGGATACCTTGTAGGAACCTTGGATAGATTCAATGACGCAAAGAGAGCTGAAGTGGAGGATAGAGTTAAGCATGGTCTCACAAATAGATAATGCTAGAAATTCAATAGTGCGTATGTGCGGAACAGAACCGGAGTCGATTGTAGACGGCCCCGGTTTTCGTTTCGTTTTATTCGTTCAAGGCTGTCCTCATGGGTGTCCGGGCTGTCATAATCCGCAGTCGCATGACTTCAACGCAGGATATACTGTAACGACGCAAGAACTATTTGAAGAGATCTGCAAGAACAAATATCTGAGTGGCATCACACTTTCGGGTGGAGAACCATTTTGTCAGGTTGAGGAGCTGCTGCCACTTGTCCGCCTATGTAAAGATAAAGGGTTGGGAATAATGAGTTATTCGGGTTATACATATGAAGAACTCATTGATAGACACGATGCAGCAACTGACGAGCTGCTGGGCTATTTGGACATACTAGTAGATGGAAGATATATCGAAGCTCAGCGCAATTTAACTCTGATTTTTAGAGGGTCAGAGAATCAGCGTGTAATCGATATGAATAAGACTCGCGAATCAGGTCAGATTACCATGTGGGAACAAGGCTATTAAGCCGGTTAAGATAAATTCATCCGGAAGTTAATAGAGAAAAAGAGAGAAAATATGAAATTAGAACTTATTGCAACATCAACATTTGGCCTAGAGGCTGTAGTTAGAAGAGAAATTGAAGGACTCGGGTATAAGGTTATTAAAACCGAAGATGGCAGAGTTACCTTCATGGGTGATGAGAGAGCTGTTATTCGCTCAAACCTATGGCTTAGAACTGCAGATAGAGTATATATTAAAATGGCTGAGTTTAAGGCCGAGACATTTGAAGAACTTTTTCAGCAAATAAAAGCAGTTTCATGGGAAGAATACATTCCGATTAATGGTAAATTTACTGTTGTAGGAACTTCTGTAAAATCCAAGCTACATAGTGTGCCAAGCTGTCAGAGTATTACAAAGAAAGCAGTCGTATCGAGACTGTCTGATTTTTATTGTATAGATACTTTGCCAGAGACTGGAGCTGAGCACAAAATAAGATTTGCAATAATGAAGGATAGAGTGACCGTAATGCTTGACACAAGCGGAGACGGTTTGCATAAGAGAGGATACAGAGTAGTTGATGTTGCTGCGCCTATGAAGGAGACTCTTGCGGCGGCACTTGTTCAGCTAAGTTTTTATAGAGCAGATAAGCAGCTCATTGACCCTTGCTGCGGTTCAGGAACAATTCTGATTGAGGCGGCAATGATAGGTCGTAATATTGCGCCGGGGCTTGGCAGAGATTTTGCTGCGGCTCATTGGGACTTTATTCCTGAGGAGATGTGGAAAGAAGAAAGAAAGATAGCATATAATGCGGCAGACTTCGATAGTGAGCTTAAAATAAAGGGTTATGATATTGACCGTAGAGCAATCGCGGCTGCAGAGAAGAATGCAGATGAAGCTGGTGTTCAAGACGATATTGAATTTTTCAGAATGGATATGCAGAAATTTACACCAGAGGGCGAATATGGTGTTATAATTGTAAATCCCCCTTATGGAGAGAGAATCGGTGAGAAGGCTGAAATTGAGAAGATTTATGCTAAACTCGCAAAGGTTCTTAGTGAGAATCCTACTTGGTCACTCTTCATGATAACGACTGATAAGGATATTGAAGAGAAACATTTTGGCAGGAATGCAGACAGAAGGCGTAAACTGTACAATGGTAGACTTGAGACGCAATTCTATCAATTCCATGGTAAAAGACCAGAGAAAGCTAAGATTGACTAGAGCGTAAGACTAGAAAGAATGACTAGGCTAAGTGACTAGGAATATACCAGATACAGAGATTAAAGAAAAAGAAAGATTTAAAAAGATGAAACTAACAACTGCAATAAAAAACATTGTTCCAAGCATAGGAAGAATTATTGAAGAGCATAAGGGAAGGAGGACAGCTGTGAGAAGAGAGATATATTATTTATCTGCAGATGGAAAAACGAACATACATGCATCAATATGGGAGCCATCGTGCGAACCTAAGGCGGTTGTTCAAATTTTCCATGGAATGATAGAACATATTGGAAGATATTCTGACTTTGCAGAATTTCTTGCATCTAAAGGCTATGTTGTTGCAGGAGAAGATCACCTCGGACATGGCGAATCAGTAGTTGATGGGACATATTATGGATATTTTGGCAAGGATGGCAATAGCAATATAATTGCAGACAATCATGCTTTAAGACTTAAGCTTGAGGCTGAGTATCCTAACCTTCCAGTCATAATGCTTGGACATAGCATGGGCTCATTCCTTGTGAGACAATATGTTACGGAGAATTCTTCGGAATATGCGCAAGGACTTACAGGTGCGATTTTCATGGGCACCGGTTGGCAACCAAGAATCGCAATTGTAGGGGGAAAGGTGCTTACAAAGGTTATTGGATTTTTTAAAGGTGATAAAGCTACATCAAGGTTTATTGATAAGATTGTAATGGGTCCATATTTCAAGAAAATTGAGAACCCAAAGACCGTTAGTGACTGGTTATCAAGAAGCGAAGAGTCCGTTATTGCATACAGAACCGATCCGTATTGCAGGTTCCATTTCTCGACAAATGCATATTATAATATGTTTAAGAGTGTAGGGATTAGCCAGAAGATTAGCAGAATCAAGACTCTTCCTGAAGGGTTCCCTATCTTGCTTATATCGGGTGCTGAGGACCCAGTTGGCAACTATGGCGAGGGAGTTAGAAAAGCATTTATGGCATACAAAGAGAATACTAAGTGCCAAGTGGATATTAAGTTGTATGACGATGACAGACATGAGGTTTTAAATGAGCTCAACAAAGATGAAGTATATTCTGACTTGCTTGAGTGGCTAGATTGTCTAGTGGAGGATAGAAAATAATGGGATATTATGATGAGTATAGAAGTAAATTAAGAACTCCTGAAGAAGCAGTTAAGGCTGTAAAGAGTGGAGATTGGGTTGACTATTCATGCAGTGAAGGATATCCAGTTCTGCTCGACAGAGCTCTTTCGAAGAGAAAAGATGAGTTAACTGATGTAAAGTTCAGAGGACTGATTATAAATAGACCGCTTGAGGTTGTTGAGTGTGATCCGCAAAGAGAGCATTTCATCTACAACTCGTGGCATATGTCTGGATATGAGCGCAAGCTTTGTGATAAGGGTTTATGCAATTTTATGCCAATGCTTTTCAGATATTTACCTTCATATTATCGTAACTACATTAAGGTGAATGTAGCTATGATGGCAGTTACACCAATGGACAAGAATGGGTATTTCGGATTTTCTTTCAACAATGCTTATGCAAGGGCTGTTATGGATGCGGCGGACATAGTAATTCTGGAAGTTAACGAAAAGCTTAGGTGGGTGCCGGGGCTTGAGAATTGCATACATATTTCCGAGGTTGATGCGGTTGTGGAAGGCGAACACGAAGATTTCGTTAATCTTCCTACCGCTAGCCCAACTGAGATTGAGCTACAGATTGCAAAGACTATAGTTGGGCAGATAGAAGATGGTTCAGTTTTGCAGCTTGGAGCTGGGTCAATGCCTGACACAATTGGAACGCTGATTGCAAAGTCAGATCTCAAGAATTTGGGTGTTCATTCGGAGCTTCTGGTAAATGCCAATCTTGAGATGTGGAAGGCTGGGAAGCTTACAAATTCAAGCAAAACTGGCCCTTATAATGGCAAGAGTGTATTCGGTATAGCATATGGTTCACAGGAACTTTACGACTGGACCGCTGAGAACAATGGTGTGCTTGCACATACAATCGATTATATCAATGACCCTGTAGTTGTTGCTGGAATAGATAAATTTGTATCGATTAATAACTGTATTGGGGTTGATATGTACGGACAGGTTAGCTCAGAATCAGTAGGCAAGAGGCATATTAGTGGAACTGGCGGGCAACTTGATTTCTTGCAAGGTGGCTATGACGGCAAGACAGCAAATAGCTTTATTGCATTCAGTTCTACTTTTTCAGATAAGAAGGGAGTAATGCATTCAAGAATTGTTCCGTCTTTCAATGGAGATATTATTACAGACCCAAGGTCTCAAACTTTCAATCTCGTAACTGAGTATGGCATCGAGAATTTCACTGGTTGTACCACATGGGAAAGGGCCGAGAAGCTTGTTAATCTTGCACACCCCGATTTTCGTGAGGAGTTAATTCAGTCAGCTGAAGAACTTGGTATTTGGAGACACACAAATAAGAGATAAGGAACAAGGACTTTTGCTATGCAATAGTTTTAAGAAGTAATGTCATATACGTTTTCTTTGATAATTAAATTAGGAATTACAATAGCACTGGCGGTTTTCCTCGGAAACGGCAGTGTTGTTGTGTTTAATAGGCTGCCAGTCAAATGGTTTGAGGACTGGAAAGATGATAATAGTGAAGAGGAGAGAGTTCTACCAGATAGGCTTCTCCAAAGTATTGCGGATGGAAGACAAAGGATTACTAGCACACCCTGGAAGGTTTATGCTATAGGCCTCTTTGGGGTTACAGGCGCTTTTCTAGCCACAAGAGAGACTTTGCAATTCTCAGTGGCGGTAATGCTTGTCCTGGCCATATTATTGCTTATGGCAGTAGCTGATTACCTGTATATGATAGTTCCAGATCAGCTTATTATGTTGCTTGCTGTTTCTGCAGTAGGATTTGTCGGTCTTTATGAGAATTGGTGGGAGATGCCTGCTGGCGCGCTTGTCGGATTCGGGCTATCAGCTCTTGTATGGGTTCTGGGAAAACTAATCTATAAGAAGGAGTGTATCGGCGGTGCCGACATAAAGTTCTATGCGACAATGGGACTTGTATGCGGACGAACCGGCATTATAGTGATTTTTGTCTTAACAACGATTTTCACATTAATACATTCACTTTATTATATGTTTATCAACAGAGGCTTGGTGAAAGGCAAAGAGAAGACGAGCGTACCGATGTTGCCATCTGCTTTTATTGCATCCTTTTTGTATCTAGTTTTTCTGTGGGACTTACTGGGACTAATTAATTTATAAAAAGACTTGATTTAAACAAAGCCAAGATGGATTACACTTTGATTTAACAAAGCTGCGAGATTCTTGAACTAAGGTTGGAGAGAAAAGTATGTCACAAAATGTTTTAATTAAAATTGAATATGATGGAAGTGACTTTTCTGGATGGCAGAAACAACCGGACAAACGAACGGTTCAAGGTGAGATAGAAGATGTCCTAAAATATATTGCTATGGAAGATGTACCTATAAATGGTACTAGCAGGACGGATGCCGGTGTTCATGCGTTAGGCCAATGTGCTACATTTATCTGGGACAATCCAATGCCGGTAGATAGGCTTGCAATGGTAATGAATAGAAGATTTGGCGCAGGCGGTATAGGAAGAAGTAATGCTCCAGGGGATATTAGAATTATAGCTGCAGAGGCTGTGCCCGACGATTTTCATGCTAGGTTTTCATGTGTTGGTAAAACTTATAGATATGTGATTAACAGAACTGGGAACATTTATCACCGCAAATATGCGTACCTGTTAGACGAGGACCTTGACTGGAAGGAGATGCAAAAAGCAGCAGACCATATAGTGGGAACCCACGATTTTGCTTGCTTTCAATCCTCCGGAGGAACTCCAAGAGAGACAACTGTGAGAACAATTACTGCACTTGATATAATAGATCATGGCGAAGAATTATGGATTGAGGTTACAGGAGATGGTTTCCTGTATAATATGGTGAGAATAATAGTTGGGACGCTTGTTGAGGTTGGACTTGGCAAACGGTCAGCTGATGAAATGCCTTCGGTTATTGAATCATGCGATAGAGCAAAGGCAGGATTTACTGCTTTACCAGGAGGGCTATATTTGAAAGAAATTTATTTTGACAAGGAGAAGATGTATGAAAATGAGCTTTAAGACTCTAGAACTGAGAGATGGTTGTATTTATGTGCTTGATCAGACCAAATTGCCACTTGAAGAAGTTTATCTAGAAGCAAGGACAACTGAAGACATTTATAATTACATCAAAGAACTTGTCGTTAGAGGAGCTACACTTATCGGTGTTACTGCAGGTTACGGAATGTGGCTTGGAATGCAAGAGATTTTGAGAGGAATCCCACAGGACCAGTATCTGTCAGAAGAAGAGGTCGAAGTGATAGGACTCGCTTATGATGAGAAAGCAAGATATATTAACTCTTCTCGCCCAACTGCTGTAAACCTGTCCTATGCTGTCAACAGAATGCTTGATGCATGGGATAGAAGCAAGTATTCGCTTGTATCAGATAAGGCGTCAGAAGCAAGACAGTTCCTCACACCGGAAGATATCCTAGGGGATCTTCTCAAGGAAGCGGATGCAATCAAGGATGAAGATTCTAAATGCAGCAGGCTTAAGGGCGAGTATGCGCTAGAGTTGCTGTCAGATGGAATGACAATCTTGACTCATTGCAACGCAGGTGCACTAACAGGTGTTGACTCAGGAGGAATATTTGACCCATTTTATGTTGGCAAAGAAAGAGGGCTTAACTTTAAGCTGTATTGCGATGAGACAAGACCTTTGCTACAAGGCGCAAGGCTATCAGCTTGGGAACTTAGCCGAATGGGAATTGATACAACTTTGATTTGTGACAATATGGCTTCGACTGTTATGAAGCAGGGGAAAATCGATGCCGTTATGGTTGGTTGTGACAGAATGGCGGCTAACGGAGATTTTGCAAACAAGATTGGAACCAGCGGTGTTGCTATTCTAGCAAAAGAATACAACATACCTTTCTATGTATCGCTACCAACAACCAGCATTGATATGCTGACAGAAGAAGGCGATGATATAGTAATTGAAGAGAGAGACGGAACAGAAGTTACTGAGAAGTGGTACAAAAATAGGCTTGCACCTATGAATGTAAGCACCTATAATCCAGCTTTCGATGTAACGGATAATAAATATATAACAGCAATTATTACTGAGAAAGGGATTGTGTATCCACCTTTTTCAGATAATCTTAAGGCCCTAATGGAGGACTAATAGTGTACAGAGTAAGGATTGATAGGTTTGAAGGACCGTTTGACCTTCTTGTGTATCTTCTAGAAAGCGCAAAGATGGATATCTATGATATCCGCGTTTCAGAGATTACCGAGCAGTATCTTGAATACCTAAAGCAAATGGAAGATCTTGATATTGAGATTTCAAGCGAGTTTATTGTGCTTGCGGCGGTTCTTATTAGACTTAAGTCGCACATGCTTCTCCCAAGAATCAATGAAGATGGCGAGGTAGTTTTTGAAGAGGACCCAAGAACGGATCTAGCGAACAAAATTGCTGAGTATGTCAAGACAAAGCAAATTGCGGAAATGCTCGCGGCTAGAGAAGAGAAATATATGAATGTTTTCGAAAAGCCTGCAGAGGACATGTCCAAGTATTTGGATGAACCTGACGAGCTTTTGGTTGCGAAGGAAGATCAGCTTGTAAGCGCTTTTATTCTTTTTCTTACTAAAAAGAAAAAAGTTGAAGATGTCACTAAGCGGTACCAACGCGTGCGTAGACAGAAGGAATCGATTGAAGTAAGAATTAAGCAGATGACTCAGGAGATTGAGAGAAGACTTGCGATGAATGGGAAAGTAACATTCAACGAGCTTTTGCCAGCGGAACATGATCGATATGACATTGCCACTTCATTTTTCTCGCTGCTATCTATGCTAAAGGAGCAGGATATAGATGCGGATCAGAGGGAAGCCTTCGGAGAGATTACTATCATGAGAAAGGAAGAATCAAATGTATAGCAGAAAGACAATGAAGTCCGCACTTGAGTCAATGATGTTTATGTGGGGTGAGCCATTAGAGGTCAAGGATGCAGCGCAGGTACTGGACGCTGACAAGAGCGAGATAAGGGAACTTTTCCAAGAGCTATCTAACGAATATGAGGCTGAAGGAAGAGGTATTAGGATTAGACAGATTGAAGATGCATTTGGTTATGTTACACTTGCAGAAAACGAAATTCATATTAGCAAGCTTTGCACTCCGGTTAGGGTAAGAAGGTTATCTCAGGCAGCACTTGAGGTTCTTGCAATTATTGCATATAGACAGCCAGTTTCGCGTGGAGAGATTGATTCTATTAGAGGCATTAAAAGCGAGAGAGTAATAGACGGACTTATCGGCAAAGAACTCGTAGAGGTAGTCGGTAGATCGGACGGTGTCGGAAGACCATTGCTCTATGGTACAACAAAAGAGTTTTTGAAAAAATTTGGTTTTTCATCCCTAGCAGATTTGCCGGAGGTTGCAGAATTTGAGTCGCTTAGAAGAACCGGCGACGAGGCGGAACTACACGAGCAAATCTCTATGGATTTTGATAACTCAGCAAAGCAAAATGAAAGCTCAGAGGAGGAAATTGATGAGAATTAATAAGTATATTGCATCCTCGGGTGTTACAAGTAGACGAAAAGCGGATGAATTGATTGAGGCTGGCAAAGTTAAGATTAATGGAAAGAAGCTTTTGAATCTAGGATACCATGTTCAGGATGGAGATGTGGTTGAGGTAGATGGAAGAAGAATCAGCGTTACAGAGAAGAAAGTCTATTATCTTTTGAACAAGCCATGTGGATATGTAACTACGACAATCGACAAAGAAGGTAGACCGACAGTAATAGACCTTGTTCCGGACGAATATAGACTTTTCCCAGTAGGACGTCTGGATTACAACACTTCTGGACTTCTGATAATGACAAATGATGGAGACCTATCCAATAAGCTGATGCATCCATCAAAGGAGTTTGACAAGAAGTATCTCGTAAGGGCGGCAGGAATCATTACTCGTGCAGAGGCTGCAGCGCTTGCAAAGGGTATTGACATAGGCGGTTTTGTAACTTCTAAAGCAGAAGTTAAACTGCTTAGACATGATAAGAACTCTTCTCTTGTCGAGATTACAATTCATGAGGGAAAGAACAGACAGGTTCGTCGCATGTTTAAGGCTATTGGACATAATGTTGAAGAGCTTCAGAGAATTCAATTGGGCAAGCTTGAGATAGGAAGGCTTGGAGTAGGAAAATGTCGTAAGCTTGGACCTGCAGAGGTTGAATATTTAAAGAGCTTTTAAGTAGTTAGTTCGGACATAGAAGGAGATTAGTGTATGATTACAAAGGCGTATGGAAGAAAGACAAAGCAGCTAGGAGCTTTTGAAATAAGTAGCGATATGGTAAAGCTAGCAAGAGAGAATGATAGTCATGATACATTCTTAAATGCTGGTAGAGGTAATCCAAATTGGATTAATACCCAAGCGAGACTGGCTTTTGCAAGATTGATGGAGTTTGGCGTTACAGAGTCGCGTAGAACGCTAGATAATGGATATATTGCAGGAAATGTTGAGCCTACAGGTATCGTCGAAAGATTCAAGAGGTTCTTTAGAAGCAGCGATGAAACTGATGCTTTTATTATGGAGAGCATAGACTATGCAGTTCAAGAATTGGGACAAGACAGGGAAGAACTGATTTGCGAGCTTACAAATGCTGTTGTTGGAAATAATTATCCAGTTCCTAGTAGATGCTTAGAGAATATCGAACAAATTCTAGCGGCCTTTCTTCAAGATACTTTGTTTGGAGATGAGGATTTAGCGGATGAGACAGATGTGTTCCCGACAGAGGGTGGAACAGCTGCTATTTGTTATATTTTCGATTGCTTGAAGCATAATTGTTTGCTGGAGGAAGGCGATTATATTGCAATCAATACGCCGATTTTTACACCATACATTCAGATTCCAAGACTTACTAACTTCCGTTTTACTGAGATAAACCTCAATGCTACAGAGGAGTCGAACTGGCATGTTCCAGATGCTGAGTTTGACAAGCTGCTAGACCCGAATGTGAAGGCTTTTTTCTTAGTAAACCCAACTAATCCTGGAGCACATGCTCTATCCGAAGATTCTTTGGAATGCATTCGTAAGATTGTAGAGCAAAGACCAGACCTAATTATTATTACAGATGATGTATATGGCACATTCGCAAAGGAATTCAAGACTGTGTATAGTGTGGCACCTCGCAATACTTTGCTTGTATATTCATATTCTAAGCTTTACGGCGTTACAGGTTGGAGAACGGGACTAATTGCACTCAACAAAGAGAATATTTTTGACGAACTGATTGCAAAACTACCACCTGAAAAGCAGGAAGTCCTAGACTTTGACTATTCGATAGTAACTACAGAGCCTCGAGAGATGAAGTTCATAGACAGAATCTGTGCTGACAGCAGGTCCATTGGACTTTATCACACCAGCGGTTTAAGCACACCTCAGCAAGCGATGATGGCGCTTCTTAGCTTGACGCACCTGGTTGTTAAGGCTGATGATGACTATATAAAGAAATGCGATGAAATAATTGCGAGAAGGTATCATACTTTGATGAGCAATCTTGGTCTTCCTGAAGATGATAGCCCAAGCAATACCAAATATTATACCCTTATCAATATCTTCAAGCTCGCAGAGCACCTATATGGTCAAGAGTTTGCAGATTACTTCAAAGAGAATTGCAACTTGATGGAGTTCATTACGAGTCTTGCCAAAAACAAGGGCGTTGTATTGATGGAGGGCGGCGGTTTCTCCGCTCCGACTGGAACTCTGCGTGTCTCATTTGCGAACCTTCCGGATGAAGCATATGAAAGACTTGCGACAAGGTTAATAGACCTCATTAGAGAATATTATGAGAAATATGTTGCTAGATTAAATAACTAGATTATAGAACAGGCCTGAACTTTCAAAGTTCAGGCCTGTTTTTCTTAATCCGTCTATTAATGTCTCTTGCAAGCTAGTTCATTAACTTCTAGCCTTACAACCAAAGTCTTTGCTAGGACAGCCTCATTGAAGGTGAATCCCTCAGGTCTATCGACTATCTTTGAAGATATTACCTCAAGTGCATGTGACTTCTCATCCAATCTGGAAAGGATTGTAACATGTGCCGTTCCAATCACACTAGTATATTTGTAAGATAGATTGCAACCATCTCCAACAACAGGTTCGTGATTACCGTCAATCTCAAAAGCTACGCTCTCAACAGCAGGCTGATTCTCTCCGAGGAAAGCTTCTGCTTTTCTTCCAGCGAGGGCGCCATGAAAATACAGAACCAGTTTATCATCTAAATATTCTTCCCCATAATTTAAAGGAACAATATAACAACCTTCCTTGTCTTGAAAAGCAATACGCATTACTTCTTCTTTAGCTATAAATTCTCTAATATCGTCTTGATTAGAGACACATCTTTCTTTTCTTCTCATTTCCATTCTATACACCGTCCTTTTAAGCTTCACCTTGGTCAACATCTTCTTCAACAGAAGAAGATTGATTATAGCCTAATAAGTTACAAGCCTTTGCTTCAACTGCATTGGCAATAGTCAGACAAAGGTCTAGGCTTGGAGCGTGGAAAACAGCACCGTGGTTTGCGAGAATTGTCGCATGTGTATTAACGAGAGTCTTTGCCGCATTTACTGCAAGCGTTTTCGTACCTGACGGAGCATAAGGTGCAACGAGAACATCTCCCATAATTGACTTCAATTCCGGGTCTTCAATTGCAAAACCAGCTTTGCTAGAAGCAAAAATACTGCATCCATTGGAGTGAGTATGAATTATGGCATTACAATCTGGGAAAGTTCTATATACAAAAGAGTGCATAATG
>LSQX01119782.1_pt2 | contig 12665 bp, 14 predicted proteins | sample 654561 | NCBI WGS metagenome assembly LSQX01 (sample SAMN04489861, study PRJNA283612) | anaerobic digester metagenome | isolation source: 4 biogas reactors fed with cattle manure at either 37C or 55C with and... | place: Denmark: Kongens Lyngby | collected 2014 | reverse complement strand
CTCCTCCAGTACCGGTGCAACCATACGACAGGGCCCACACCAAGCTGCCCAAAAATCAACAAGAACAGGCAGCTGTTCCTGCTGTAGTTGTGTTTCAAAATCCTGATCTGTTAACTTAATAATTTCTGCACTCACTACAGGTGCCCTCCTTATCCTGGCTTTTCCTTCAGGATATAATTATACCAGCAGCCTGTCAAGCCTGTCTAACTATTAACTGTCGGCTCTTCCTCTGGAGGGGAATCAGGTGGAACTATTTCAGGTCGTTCACTGCCAGGATGCAGAGGAGCAGGTGTAGGCTGCGGTATTTCTAAAGGGCTCATATCAGGATGAGGAATACGAAAATTGACCATCTTTATCACCTCTCCTTTAATATTCCCCAGGAGAGCTTATTTTTAATCCTGACCCATCACAGAATCTATTCCATATTTTTCAAAGTGTTCTCTAAAACTACTGATCACTTCCTTGGAAACTCCTGTCTGTTGTGCTATTTCATCATCTGTTTTTCCCTTTCTTATATCATCCAAAAATCTGTCGATATCCAAACCCGCTTCTTCCAGCATTAACTGCAAACTGGGCTGTAGGCTCCAGGGAGGTCCAAATCCAGACATAACAAACACATCCTTTTATTAAGTTTGCTTTCCCTATGATTCACTATATAATATTAATGTTGAAGAAGCAGAAAACTTATTCGTTTTTATATGTTATTGTAAAAATACAACTGTAGCTTTGAAAAACGCAAAATTTCCTGGGGGAGCCGTTGTTTTAATATTTTATTAGGGAAAGGAGAAACAAAATTGAAAAACTACCTCCAACTGACACGGCACACCGGCAATAACTCTCTTTTCTTGGCGGTGGAAATGTCTCTTATCTCAATCCTGCGCGGCAATCCCTTCCACATACATGCAGAGGGACTGCGGGGAACAGGAAAAACAACCATTATGCGTTCTGTGAAACAGATAATGCCGACAATCACTCGTATCAAGGGGTGTCTTTATAATTGTGACCCGGCTGCCCCCCACTGTCCGCAGCATAAAGATATGACAGCTGAGGAAATTGCTAGCTTAGGCACAGAAGAAATCCCTGTACCTTTTTTGGAAATATCACATTCTGCAAAGATCGGAACAGTTGCAGGGACTATAGATCTCAGCAAGCTCACCGATCCAAATCAACCAGAGGCTGCCCTTTTACCAGGGATCATCCCTCAGGCACACAGAGGTATCATCTTCATCGATGAGATAAACCGTTTGGCAGATACCTCTCCTGAGATCACCGATGTTCTGCTGGATGTTATGGGAACCAAACCAGGCCGGATCCAAATCGAGGAAACAGGTCTTCCCGTTGTAGAGGTTCCTGTTTCAGTATCGGTTTGGGCTGCATCAAATCCTGATGAGGAACCTGGGCCGCTGGCAGAGATCCGCAGACAGCTTTCTGACCGTTTTGATCTGGTGATCCCTATCGGAAGGCCCTCTACAGCAGAAGAGGTGGTAGATATTCTAGAAACAAATGAAACCACCCAACAACAAAGTGACCGTGAGCTTTCTCCCCAGGAGAGAAGCCGTTTGGAACAACTAAAGAATAATTTAGAGAGCATCGCTCACCAGGAAGAGCTGAAGATGCCGGACTATCTGACTAATTTCCTGGCTAATCTCTATATCAATTACAACCTGGAGAGTCTAAGAGCACTGGAGGCAATAAGGCAAGCTGCACTGCTTCATTCCGCATTGCGCAAAAGAAACCAGGTAATGATCAGTGATATTCTCACAGTTCTTCCTCTTGCTCTCTATCACAGGGTGAATTCTGCTACACTGACTGAAATCATGAATGCCGTAAATAACAACAAAATGGTAGGAAGCAGTATAAGAAACAGTGATAAAAAAAATGAACCAGCGTTGAGACTGCCTCGCTTATTTCAGCAAAAACCAGCACAGTCTCAACCTGATGATACTCCACCGCAAAGGGCCCGGTCTTTGCGGGACATCCCGGAGGATGAGTTGATCAAAAAAGAGAAGCTATAAGCAGTGATAAAATGTCTGATATTCTGATTTTAGATAAACTAACAGCTAAACGGCTTGAAGAAATTGAACAACAAATAACAACAAGCCTGGCGCAAAAACAGGGATTCATACTGGGTGAATCCACTGTGGTCAGCTATTGCCTGCACAGCGTCAACCCCTTTCAGCCAGAGGAGATAAGAATCCTTACCAACAAAGATGCGGGGCAGTCATTGGCGCAGCAGAAAAACCCCGGCAGGGTTATACATATTGACATCTACCATGAACCAGCAGTAGTCAAAACCAGACCCCTTGTTCTATCACTTGCTCAAACAGTGAGGGCTTATCTTCACTTTCGCTTAAAAGGAAAAGATATAGAATCAATGCTGCGCAGCTTATATAAACAAATAGCAGTCCGTACCGGGGATAACTCTATTAGTCTGGACGAACTGCTCAACCCTCGGGAAAAACAGGCCACTGATGACACAGAAGATGGCGGGAAGAAGAAAAACCATGTACATCTTCTGGTAACTGATCTTTTACCGGCATACTATACCCTGATCCCCTGTCTGGTGGATACTGTAGAATCTGAATTGCACAAACAAGAGATCGAAATCAGAAAAGTAGAGAATATCGTTCATGTAGAAAAGCGTGAAGAGCAACAGCCGCTGACCTTTATTGGACTGCGCCCGGAAGAGTATAAACTATGGAACCTGGCCATGTCGCTTTCTACAATATTAAGCGGACCGGATGATGTGATTGAACTGCTGCAGAACTTCCAGCCGGGACCCTTCCGCCGCAAGCAACCCCTTTCCAATCTGCGCAACAGAAATGGTAATCTGCGTGGGCTGATCCTGGGAATGTCAGAAATCGGCCTTATAAAAAGAGGATGGTTTGCTGATACTCTGACCAAGGAAGGCCATGAACTGCTTAATTTTGTGCTTCAGCACCAAAAGGAACTGGAAGCCCAACTGCGCCGTATGATACGCAAACTGCCTGTGCCCCAAGGCAAGTACAGATCAATTCGCAACACTCACCTGAAAAGCAGGCAGAAACAATATAGTTATGTCAGCAAGACAACAACATTGATGAAAGACACATGGCTGGGCAGTATCGCCATTCCGGAAACAATGATCGAGGCAGCCAAGAAAAGGGTTATCGAAAAGCGTCCCTTCTTCCGGATCACCAGAGAGGATATCAGGGTACATGAACAGGAGATTACCCAGCCCGTGGATATGTGCCTGGTTCTGGATGGAAGCGCCAGCATGGTGGGGCCAAAAATGAAGGCCTTGCGCTATCTTGTAGAACACCTCTTTCTGGTAACCAGGGACAAGGTGGCTGTTGTGGTTTTTCAGGGGAGACAGGCCCGTGTGGCTGTGCCCTTTACCAGAAATTATTCCCGCCTCAAGGCTGGATTAAAGTCACTCCAACCACAGGGTCTGACACCCTTGGCAGATGGGCTTGTTCAAACGGTCAAATTGATCAAGAACCGTCAGGTGCGCAATCCACTGTTGATTCTGATCACAGACGGCATCCCTACCACAGGGAAGTGGACTATTAATGCAAAAGAGGATGCTCTTAAAGCAGCAGAGATGATCAAAGAAACCAGAGCAAAACTGGTCTGTATAGGAGTTGCTTCCAACCAGGAATTCTTGGAGGAACTGGCGGAAAAAGCAGACGGAAATGTCTATATTTTGGACAATTTGGAGGATCATGCCACTCTGATAGAAATCGTCCATAAGGAAAGAAGAAACCGCCGCCGTTAATTCCTATTTTTTGTTCCACCCTGTTCCAGGTATAACCATAAAACTGTCATATCAGCAGGTGAAACACCGGGTATGCGAGAGGCCTGACCAAGGGTACGGGGTTTGACCTTTTCCAGTTTTTCCTGAGCCTCCCGTGACAGGCCCTGCAGATTATGATAATCGATCCCTTCAGGGATCCGCTTGTTTTCCATCTTTTCCATACGGGTTATATGTGCTTCCTGTTTCTTCAGGTAGCCTGCATATTTAATTTGAATCTCCAGTTCCTCGGCAACTTCAGGGAGCACATCCCTCTCAACCCCGGCCAGCTTCTGGAGATCAACAAAAGTTATTTCAGGCCGTTTGAGAAGTTCCTCCAATTTCATTCCGCCCTTTAATGGTGAGCTTCCCTTCTTTTCCAGGTACTCCTGTACGAAAGCTGTTGGTGTAACCCTGGTTTCCCTTAGCCATCTGCGTTCCTTTTCCAGCTGTTCCACCTTTTCCGAATAAATCCGGTAGCGCTCATCTGATACAAGCCCCACTTTCCTGCCGGTCTCTGTTAAGCGAAGATCAGCGTTATCCTGGCGCAGCAGCAGCCTGTACTCCGCCCGGGAAGTCAGGATGCGGTAGGGTTCACGAACACCTTTTGTGATCAGATCATCTATCAGCACCCCGATATAAGCTTCAGATCTTTTGAGTACCAAGGGCTCCTTTTCCTGTACATAGAGGGCAGCATTAATCCCCGCCAGGATACCCTGAGCAGCTGCCTCCTCATAGCCTGAGGTTCCGTTAATCTGCCCTGCTGTAAAAAAACCTTTAATCCCTTTAGTCTGCAAAGTTGCCTCCAGTTGAGAGGGGACCAGGGCATCATACTCAATCCCATAACCGCTACGGATGATACGCACCTGCTCCAAACCGGGTATAGTGCGCAGTACAGCCAGCTGTATATCCTCAGGGAGACTGGTGTACATCCCCTGGACATAGTATTCATCAGTAAACCACCCTTCAGGCTCCAGAAAAACCTGATGACTGCGGCGGTCCGGAAAATTCACAACCTTGTCCTCAAATGAAGGACAATACCTGGGCCCAACACCGCGCAACTTTCCTGTATAAAGAGGCGATCTGTGCAGATTCTCCCTCACGATCTGGTGGGTGCGCTCATTGGTATGGGTCAGCCAACAGGAGAGCTGCGGCCTCTTTTCCCTTTTGGAAAGTGCGGAAAAAAACAGGGGTTCCTCATCACCGGGATGTTCAATTAATTTGGAAAAATCGATACTTTTCCGATCAACCCTGGGAGGTGTTCCGGTTTTAAAGCGGACCAGTTCGAAACCAAGAGCACCCAGCGACTCCGCCAGTTTTTGAGGAGCCAATTGTCCGTTAGGGCCCCCGTCATAGGCAGCTTCACCGATGATTATTCTGCCCCGCAGGTAGGTTCCGGTAGTCAGCACAACCGCTTTTGCCTGGTAGTTGGCGCCTGTTTGGGTTACAACACCGGTCACCCGGTCGCCGGATATAAGAATTTCTTCCACATTTCCCTGCTTGAGCTGCAGGTTCGGCGTGCATTGCAGTGTTTTTAACATCTCCTGCTGGTATCTACATTTATCAACCTGGGCGCGCAAGGCACGCACCGCCGGGCCCTTTCCTGTATTGAGCATCCGCATCTGAACAAAGGTTTTATCTGTATTTAGGCCTATTTCCCCACCGAGGGCATCAACCTCCCGCACCAAATGGGACTTACCAGGCCCTCCCACCGCGGGATTACAGGGCATCAATGCCACATAATCAAGATTTAAAGTGATCAAAAGTGTCTTACAGCCCATCCTTGCCGCTGCCAGAGCAGCTTCACAACCAGCATGTCCTGCACCGATCACAATTACATCATAATAATTTTCTGCTCTATATAATTCATTCATCATTGCTACCTCCAAAAAAAATACAATATAAACAATAGCATTTTCGGGCATATTTTATCACTAGATACCATCTGCAACAAGGTTAAGCATCATCCATAAATCTTGTGCCTGTCACTTAAAAGATCTGATAAAATGTTAACAGCGATGGAAAATAAAACCCTTCCTAGGAGGTAATTCAATGATACCGCTGCGCGACAGCGCCCGTTCACATACTTTTCCTATCGTCAATTATACTCTGATAGCCATCAACTTCCTGGTCTTTTTTCGCCAATTGACCTTTACCAACCAGGAATTAAACTTATTTTTTTATACCTATGGCCTGATACCTGCCCAGGTAACACAGCATTTCGCTGCTGGTGCTACTCTCCAGTCAACACTCATCCCTTTTATCACCACCATGTTTATACACGGCAACTGGCTGCACCTCCTAGGGAACATGCTCTATCTCTGGATTTTTGGTGATAATATAGAGGACCGCTTGGGGCACTTAAACTATCTTTTATTCTATCTGCTTGTGGGTATCACCGGCAGCATAGCTCACATCCTTTCTACACCAGTATCCGATATTCCTATTATCGGTGCCAGTGGTGCGATTGCCGGTGTGCTCGGTGCTTATTTCCTCTTATTTCCCAGGGCCAGGATTCTTACTCTAGTGCCCATCTTCTTCCTGATCACTTTTATCCGCATACCAGCTATCATCTTTCTTCCTATCTGGTTCGCTATACAACTCCTCAACGGCTTGAGTACTGCTGGTATGCCTGCAGAAGCAGTAGCTTGGTGGGCACATATCGGCGGCTTTATCGGTGGAGCAGTGCTGCTGCCCTTTTTCAGACGAAAAAGCAATTATATCTAAAACTGTCTTCTCCTGTTATGGCAAGGAACTGCGCATAAATACCCCAACCAAAAGAAATAATTTAATTAGGGGGTGAATGCAGTGTTAAGAAGAAAGAAAAAAGCCACAACTACCAGCAAGGCTGTCATGGGTATCGGCGCTCTGGTTGCAGGCCTGGGCAGGCTTGTTGGAGGTAGGATTGGAGATAGTATAACCGGTTTTGGTCTGGCACACATAGTCCTGGGAGCAATGGACATGTTCAGGCCATCAACCAGATTCCGGTGATTTTAGCTGGGCAGACAAAAGCCCAGCAGCTCTTCTCTTTCTTCACTGGTTCACCTCCTTCTCCCTTCCCTCTTTAACCATTCCACATTCCCCTGCAATGATCTCCAGTTTTTTGTTCAGAACATCTGTTAGCTTAGGGCAATTTTATTTTTATTGGCCAAAATATAAAAAAATATGTAATAATTAAACCGATTACCGATGGATTCCAGAATGAACAGGAGGGATAACAGTGTCTACTCAAGATACTGTTAGCAAACTATACCGCAATGTTACCGATGTTCCAGGTATACTCATGGGACATGTGTCAGATTATGAAGCTCTGACAGGCTGTACAGCAGTGCTTTGTCCTGAAGGAGCTGTAGGAGGAGTGGAGGTCAGAGGCGCCTCCCCAGGTACCAGAGAAACTGACCTGCTGCGCCCAGGGTATCGGGTGGAAGAGGTACATGGGGTGATACTGGCCGGAGGAAGTGCTTTCGGCCTTGATGCAGCCTGTGGTGCTGTCAGCTATCTTGAGGAACAGGGATATGGGTTTGACACCGGCATTGTCACGGTACCGATTGTCCCTGCAGCGATTATTTTTGACCTTTCCATAGGAGACAAAAATGTGCGTCCTGATGCAAAAATGGGCTATGATGCCTGCACTGCAGCCTGTGCAGGGGAACAGCCTGAAGGCTGTGTGGGAGCCGGTACCGGAGCCATGGTCGGGAATATACTTGGTCCGGGCTCTGCAACTAAAAGCGGCCTCGGTTCCTGGTCTTTAAAGGAGGGTGATCTGATCATAGGGGCTGTGGTGGTGGTCAACGCCTTGGGAGATGTTGTTGATCCTACTACCGGAGAAATCATAGCAGGTTTGCGCGATCCCCAGAAGCAGGGATTTTTGAATTCCAGTGAGCTGATCTTACGAGGCAGCACAGAACGGATCCCTCCTGGCACCAACACAGTCTTGGGAGTAGTGGCTACCAATGCATCCCTCAGCAAAGTGCAGGCAGGACGGCTGGCTGCACAGGCCTCTTTGGGCCTGGCCCGCACCATCAGGCCAGCACATACCAGCTATGATGGGGACACCATCTTCGCCCTGTCCTGTGGGTCTGTACAGGCGCACCCTGATCAGCTAGGGATTATGGCAGCAGAATGTATTGCGCGGGCGGTGGTCAGGGCTGTGGAACAAGCCTGGTCTTTAGGTGGAGTGCCTGCTGCCTGTGATCTTCGGAAATGAGACGAGAACAATTAAAGAAGCTTCAGCGGAAACTCTCCGACCAACCATATCTTCTAGGCAGGGAGGATCACATCAATACCGGTGTACTGGTACTGCTGGCTTTGATAAATGACGAATACCACTTCGTACTTGAGGAACGCCAGTTGGAAATTCGTCAGGGTGGTGAAATCTGTTTTCCTGGGGGAGTCTTTGAGCCGGAACAGGACACAGATACCAGGCATACTGCAATTCGGGAAACAGTAGAAGAACTAGGGATTCCGAAGGAGCAACTGGAGTTAATCGGAGCCTTGGGCACACTTTATACTTCAGTGGGGGCTATCGTTGACGCCTATGTGGGGGTCTGTCATTTACAAAACCTGAATGAACTGCAAATCAACCACAGTGAAGTAAGGTCTGTTTTCACCATTCCGGTGTCAGACTTTAAGAATACTGAACCTGAGGAGTACAGGGCGATAGTGCAGGTGCACCCAAGCTGCACAGATGAGAGCACTGGAGAGGAACGGATCCTGTTTCCAAGCAAAAAATTAGGCTTACCAGACCGCTATTCCCAGCCATGGGGCTCCAGAAGCCACCGGATCCTGGTATACAAAATGGGGTCCAAAACGGTTTGGGGGATCACCGCCCGTCTTATCTACGAACTGATAAGAATAATGTAACCTTTGGATAGCAGCGGAATACCCAACAAAATTGGAGGCATTAGTCAAGTTAAATGTCAGATCAGTGAATCACAAAAATTAAAATCCCCACCTGAGGATAACTCCGGCGGGGATCTACTGGTAGCCCCAACGGGACTCGAACCCGTGTCTCCACCTTGAGAGGGTGGTGTCCTAGACCGCTAGACGATGGGGCCACAAAAATGGCTGCGGGACCAGGGTTCGAACCTGGGCTAGATGATCCAGAGTCACCTGTGCTACCACTACACCATCCCGCAATCATTTTCGCTTATATAGTATACGCCAACAAAATAGCTGCGTCAAGAGAGATTTTTGATATACTGAATAGCACGTTCCATTCGCTCAAGGGTTTTCTCTTTCCCCAGAATAACCATGATATCAAATAAGCCTGGCCCCATAGTCCTGCCGGAAATGGCGAGCCTGGTGGGGTGAATAATTTCCCCTGCCTTGATACCCAGTTCCTCACTTAACTCCCTATAGGCGGCTTCTGTTGTCTCCAGAGTAAAGTCGGAAAGGGCAGCAAGCCTCTCCTTGGCTTTTGCTAAATACTCAGCTGCATTTTCTTTGCGAAAATGCTTTCTGACACCTTTTTCATCATAAGAGAAATCATCAACATAAAAATACTCTGCGGCATCGGCAACTTCGGCCAGAGTCTTGACCCTGGTGCGCACCGCCTCTACAACCTTTCTCAAATAATCCATCTCTTTCTGGCTAGGGTCTTCTGAAATCAGATTTTTTCTCTGAAAATAGGGAATAACCAGTTCCACGATCAGATCCAGGTCCTCTTGATTCAAATAGTGCCCATTCATCCAGGTCAGCTTTTTGATGTCATAAATGGCTGCAGTCTTCCCTACCCTATCCAGGATAAACTGGTTCACCAATTCCGGCAAAGAAAAGATCTCATCTTCTCCCTCTGGTGCCCAACCCAAGAGGGCTAGATAATTGACCAATGCTTCCGGCAGGTAGCCGCTGTCTCTAAACTCCTCAACAGAAGTAGCACCATGCCGCTTGCTCAGTTTACTGCGGTCCGGTGCCAGAATCATTGACACATGAGCAAATACAGGCAGTTGATAGCCTAAAGCCTGATAGACTAGAACCTGTCTTGGTGTATTGGAAAGGTGTTCCTCTGCCCGTATGATGTGAGATATGCGCATTAAGGCATCATCCACTACACAAGCAAAATTGTAGACTGGCATGCCATTGGATTTAATAATGATAAAATCGTCCAGTACATCATTGGAAAATACAACATCCCCTCTAAACAGGTCATTCACTACTGTTTCCCCGCTGTCAGGTATACGCAGCCTGATGGCAGGTTTACATCCTTCAGCCTCTTTGCGCTTTCTCTCTTGTAAACTTAACTCTCTGCACCTGCCGTCATATTTCGGCGCTTTACCTGAAGCCATCGCTTCTTTGCGCCGCTGGGCCAGTTCCTCAGGTGTGCAATAGCAATAATAGGCCTTACCCTGGTCAATCAACTTTTGGGCCATTTCTTTATATATATCCAGGCGCTGAGACTGGAAGTAGGGTCCATAAGGGCCACCTACAACAGGCCCCTCATCCCAATCAATCCCCAGCCATCTGAGGGCTGAAAGAATCCCTCTGGTTGATTCCTCAGTAGAACGAGCCAGATCAGTATCATCTATACGCAGTATAAAACTGCCACCATTATGGCGGGCAAAAAGCCAATTAAACAAAGCGGTCCTAGCTCCACCGATATGAAGATTTCCTGTTGGACTGGGTGCAAAACGCACTCTAACTTTGTTGTTCACTTTTATTTACTCCCTCCTGTTATAAAAGACCATTTTAAAGTATACCACAGCCCTGACGAAAAAACAGCAGATTGCATTGGGCCACCTCTCATTATAGAATATAATGGTAGAAAGGAGGAATGCTCATTGAATGATCCTAAAGATACCGGAGTCGGTGGCCTCTTCCAACTGCCTAATCTGTTCGGCTTCGGTAAAAAAAAGAAAGAAAAACCGAAAACCGATTTCGAGGAAACTGATCCATTTCCTCTGGAAAAAGCAAAAGATAAATGGAAAACTGCGATGCGTTATTATCGTTCCGAACAATACGACCAAGCCACTATTCACTTCCGGGAATCGTTGGAACTACTCATTAAAGCCTGCTGTCACGGTTATATCTCCTCCACAGAAAAAAACCTTATATCGCTTGCCAAAAAAGCCTTCGATAATATCCCAGCAGAAATATCCGCCGCCCTTAAGTTTATAAATCCTCACTATACTTTGGTTAAAAGTGTCTACACTGCTGCCTTTGCCGACGACATCTACGAAAAAGCGAAAATGGTCGCCGAATGGGTCTTTTCCCAATCCTCATATATAAAATTTGACTTGGACCCCAAGTAGAATGATTGTATAATTTTTCACTCCTTAGGCAAACCTTCTCTTAAGAAAAGCTTTTGGGCGGTGCAGAATCCTGAACCGCCCCTATTGTTTTTATCAGTTCGTCCGACCGAAAGGAGTGAAAAAATGGACATCCAATGGAAACCCAATGTCTATGAAAATGACCGCGGTATTTTTGCTGTTTTCCCTGAGCTGTGCAAAGGCTGTGGTTTATGCATCGAAAAATGCCCAACTGATGTGATCCATTGGTCAAAAAATCTAGCCTTTAACGGCACAACAACAGTGGAACCTCGTATGGAAGGATGTATCGTCTGCGGTATGTGCCAAACGGTGTGCCCTGATACAGCGATTTCCATTTACCGCCATGATGGGTCAAACCCACCTGCAGCGGAACCGCGTATGACTTAACCGGAGTCCCATCAGCTCAGCCATTGGGTTTCAACTGCCGGGCTGTGACAATAACCCTTTTTCCAGATCCGGATGGCGCCGCGCAGGTGATCAAAGTTAATAGCCTCTCTTCAGTTTTGTCGAAAATGCTTGTGGGATCACTCTCATGAATGGTAGATAGTGACTCAACACGATAGGTCACTTTTTGGTCCTTCTTTGAAATATGAATTAAATCTCCCTCTTTCAACTGATGGAGATCCCGAAAGTATGACCCATATATATTGTTATGAGCAGCAATAATAACATTGCCCTCCATCCCTGGAAGCACACCCCTGGGGTCCCAGCCTGGCCCCTTTTTCAGATCCTCATTTTCCACACCTTCAACAACCACCGCCTCTACAGAGATCGCAGGAATCTGTAACAGAAAAGGGGGTTCAATGGGAAGCTTTGCATCCCTGCTGTCCGCATTTGTCTTTCCTGCATCACTCTGCTCAATTTCACTGCGCAGCTGCTGTTGGCAGAAATAATTATAACTGTGTTCTGCCAGGGGTTTGAGGATCAAAATAAGCCCGCAGATGATTAATAAGATACCGAGTATCTTCCCTGGGTTTTTCATTGATGCCCTCCCCAATCATTGGCTGCTATCTGTCATCTGTTATATTAAACCTTTAACTAAGGAATTCCTTTAGCTGTTATAGAAAAAAGACGCTCCGGTTATATCCACCCGAAACGTCCAAAAAATCTTGTTCGATACAGCTAAGCCAGATGATTGATCTTTAATCAATCGGGAGACCTATCTGTGACCTTATAAGGAAATGTAAAAGCAACATTGAGCCATCCTAAAAACCAACCGAAATAAGCCATTACCACAGTCCAAATGAAGGCCCACAATATAACCCAATAGGGATTATTCAACATTCCTACTTGAGGGATACTGCCAGTAAAATAAACTGCTAGGAATAATGTGAATCCATTAAATACTGCGAGAGTTCCCTTTTCCCAAATATGCCAACGTGGAATCAGCGCAATAAATATAGGTAAAACTATAAAGTTAGCTAATGCCAATCCCCAGAACATATTATATTGCCCACCTATTATGAGATCTGCCAGGGCAACCGCTATAGCACACCATACTGCACCAAAAAACGCACCAAAAGGAAGTGAAGGAATGATCAGTTTCCAAGTATCGGGTTTCCCGCCCAAGGCAAAGTATTCAGCCCATACAATAAAACACACCCAGAGTGGAAAATTATACTTAC
>LSQX01035444.1_pt1 | contig 12666 bp, 7 predicted proteins | sample 654561 | NCBI WGS metagenome assembly LSQX01 (sample SAMN04489861, study PRJNA283612) | anaerobic digester metagenome | isolation source: 4 biogas reactors fed with cattle manure at either 37C or 55C with and... | place: Denmark: Kongens Lyngby | collected 2014 | reverse complement strand
CTTGCAGAAGGTTCCAATAGACGGGGAGAAAAAGCCCGTTTCTGGCTGCTTGCCACAAAACGGGGACTTGCCTTTATTGCAGATGTTGACAAGGGAGGCGGGGCACCGATGCCCAGTAATCGTGATTGGTATAATGGCGACTGTGTGGAGATATTCATCGATCCTGCACTCGAACGCAAGCGGCCTGCAAAGCAGATCTTTTTTGCTTACAATCGTCCTGGTATTGATCGGGCTGCATCGAGTGCGCCGGGTGTAACGATCGGTCGTGTGCGCACAGATCGAGGATATGCCCTTGAGGCACTTATTCCCTGGGATGAACTGGGGCTGAGCGGTGTGCCGGATGAAAAGTTCGGACTCGACGTCCAGGTTGATGTGGGTGATGCTGATGGTCGCCGCCTGCAGCTCACTTATGCAACAGGGACAAACGAGGCTTGGATCACAGCTGCAAACTTTCTTACTGTTACGTTGTCTCGCCCGGATTGATTAAATTTATTCACTCACGCCAAATTGATGCTGCCTTTTAAATTTCTGAGAAATCAGGTATAATGGGAGCAAATTTAACAGTATGTGAAGTTTTTAACACTAAAGGAGTTCAAAATGGCTTTTACTCTCAATATTGGTGAATCAGCACCCGATTTTACTCTCCCCTCAACAGACGGCAAGAACTGGTCCCTTAATGATTTTAAGGACTCCAGATTTCTCGTAGTATTTTTTACATGCAACCATTGTCCGTATGTAACCGGTTCCGACGAGGTGACAAGAAAAACTGCTGAAGAATTTGCGTCCAGAGGAGTGCGATTTGTGGGAATAAATTCGAACAGCAAAAATACATATCCGGAAGATTCTTTTGAAGGTATGGTTGAAAGAATGAAGGAGAACAATTTCCCATGGGTATACCTGCATGATGAGTCGCAGGATGTGGCACGAGCCTACGGTGCATTGCGCACACCGCACTTTTATGTGTTTGATGAGGAACGGAAGCTGATATATACAGGCAGGGGGAACGATTCCCCACGTGATTCTTCGCGCATGAGCGTAAATGATCTGGCTAATGCACTGGAGGATGTTGTGAACGGTCGTCCGGTGCGTGTGCCTCTCACTAATCCAATCGGTTGCAATGTGAAGTGGGATGGGATGGATGCCCACTGGATGCCGGCAGATGCCTGCGATCTTGTCTGACGACAAGTGTTGATTTGACGCTGAAAGACCCGGCAGCCACGGAGGTTTCGACTTGCCTCGGCGTAGGATCCTTGTACTTTCATATTACAGGTAATTTATGTATTATGCGGTACTCATGGAACATAACTTGTCAAATAAGAAAAAATATCGAAGAATCCCGGCAATTTTATTTGCTGTAGTGCTGTGCTTTTGGATGCTTTACCATCCGAGAAGAATGCATTCATTGTTTCTGGCAATGCCCCCGGAGGCTTCTGTTGCTTCGTATCACCGTAATATAGCGTCCGAAATAAAAAACGCTTTCCGAAATAAAACGATAGTGCCGATACTTATCAATCGGGGTATATATGAAGAGGAAAACATTGAGAGAAAGACGGCGACTATACGCTGGATTTCTTTTTGGCTGACCGGCAGTGATACTGTTGTGGCTTATGTTCCGGAGAGTATTTATTCTCCGGAGAATTCTGAGTATCTTGCTGCAGCCAGCTATGTCGGCTGGAAGAGCGAAATAATGGAAGTGTTATGGCGCATAAAAAGAATTCCAGGACTGGGGAAGCTGTCTGTAACTCCCAGCGGCACGAGATATCTTGCCTTTGAGGATTTTACGAATAAGAACGGCGAAGATCTTCTTTTGGCACTTGATGTAGTGGACGGGATGCTTCTTGCGACTCTTTCAACAAATCCCGAAACCGTACGCCAGCTCTCCGACAGGGTGCTTCGGCTGGGTCCGAACGATAATCCAGCCATTGCCTTCCAGGCACGTCATTGTTGGGAAGAGTTATCGGACTCTCCGCACACATTCTGGGCTTATGATCCGGTATTGCTGAAAATACTCTCTCCTGTAAAGGCGGAGATATCGTCACTTGCCAAACGCGATTTTGTGATAAATGTAGAAATATCAGATTTTGTGACAGATATACTCGATATGGCAAAACCTTTTAAAGCCTTTACATCTCCCATAAAACCATGTGCAGATATTCCTTCTGATGCTGCGGCGATTCTTGTGGCATCCGACGCATCGCTATTGCGTTTGCTTGGCAGGTTTTCTCCCCCTCAAGCTGATGGCGTCGGAGTGGCATACCTGAGTGGAAAGCCATACAATGGCTATATAACGATGCTTGCTTCTCCTGCTGTACATGTGGCAGCAGATCTGGAATCTTCAGCAGATTTTCCCGAATGGATAGAAGATGTGCAGGAGATGGCATCAAGGTCCGGTGTCAAGATGCGTTTTGCTCGAGGGAGGTCTGATTCAGGTTCGGAAGCTGTTTATTTTATACCTTCAGTTTTGGAAACCTTAAGGAAAGCCGGGATTTCAGAAATGGCATATGCCCTTGAAGATCAAACTCAGTTGCGCGCCGGCACACATTATGGGAGTTACGAAAAACAGAAGAAATTGTTCAGACTTTCTCCAGGTTCTCGCAGTGTGGCAGATGATGTTGCTGAGTGGCAGAGTCTGCACCCTGCCGCATTTGGTGCGCTGAGGTTGAATCTGCCAAAGGTGGCGACTGAATTCCGTCATGTTGGTGGAATAGCACAAATTCTGGCGCGTTTTGATGGAACTGAGCAGAGTACCGAAATTGCAGATTACGCAACGATTGCTGCCGAATGGTTACAGGCGCTTGTTCCTGTCGGGATTGTTGAGTGTGTTGCGGTACAGGATGACGATGATGTTCTATGTGTCAGGGTGAACACTTCTTCCGGTGGAATTTAACACGCAGTGATATTAACAAATAGACGGCGATTCATGCACGCGGGTGCGAGGTATGATAGACGCGACGCAGATGGTCTACTGAGACCCGCGTATATATTTGCGTGGTAGACAGGCTGGCGTGTCCGAGAAGCTCCTGAACAGCTCTGAGATCAGCACCGGCATTGAGCATGTGTGTGGCAAAAGAATGGCGTAGTGCATGCGGGGTAAAGTTTCCCGGTATACCGCCCTGGGTCAGGCATGTTTTCATAATTCTTTCCATGGAACGGGTAGTAAGCCTGCCTCCGCGTGTGTTTCTGAAGAGTGGTGATTCAGGGGAGGGAGTTTCTTTTTCGCTAAAAACCCGTGATGAAACAGAAAGCATGCGATTGAGTGCATTCAGTGCAGGGCGACCCAATGGGCAGAGCCGTTCCTTGCGACCCTTGCCAAGTACCCGTACAAAGCCATGGGCAAAATCAATGTCGCTGACGTGAAGTGCTGCCGCTTCGCCTACACGTGCACCGGTACTGTAAAGAAATTCCAGGATGGCACAATCTCGAAGTGCTGCATAATGCTTCATGAGATCTTCATCTTCTACCGCACTGTCATCCCCGGATGGGGTGTTGGCATTCAACAGCTGCTCAACTTCCTGCTCCGACAGTATGCCCGGAATATTTCGCTTCATTTTCGGACCGCGAAGTTCTGCGAAGGGATTTTCTATTACGAAGCCTTCCCTGATTAGATATCTGTAAAAGGTTCGCAGGGCAGACAGTTTGCGTCTTACTGTTGCAGGCTCAGCTTCTGATTGTGACAGCTCGACGAGGAAGGCTCGTGCCGTTTCCCGGGTAACTGAGATCCAATCATATGGGGGGGCGCAATTTTCACCGAAGACGAAAGAGGCGAATTGTCCCAAGTCGCGTGAATATGCCACAGATGTATGGGTGGAGTCGTTTCTCTCGTTTTCCAGGTAATTCAGAAATTTTTTTGCGACCTGGTCTTCTGCAATTATTTCGGCTGTGGTTGGTCGCGTATCCATATTTTATCGGAAAAATGAGTCAAGGAAATCGTAGGGCGACAAGCTGCTTCTTAGATTCCTCGGTGACCCGTGCAGGTCGATCAAATCCAGCAAGATATTAAGTGTTTCATCGAGAACCATATCTCTTTTGCGTGCTTCCTTTTCTTTTTCCTCTTTGGTTTTACGTTTTTTTTCTTCTTGTTTTATGATACTGTCGCCCATTTCTGTTGCTGCTGATGAAGTGTCATCGGCTATCTTTCGATTAAGTTCTTCATCTTCGCGTGCTTTTGCAAGGCGTTCTTCAAAATTAAGGGAAAACACCTTGTTCGTTGAAAATACGCCAAAGCGCTCCAAAATTTTCATATGGTTGCACCATTTTTCATTTTCCTGCCTTCGTTTTTCACTTCTCTCCCGCAGGGTTGGAATAACATCTTCCAGGGGGTCTACAACGCGGTATCTGGCTGGACCTGTACGACTCCATGGTATGGGGTTGTCGAGCTTTCCTTCTCCGAGGTCGCTGAAATAATCGAATGCTGATGGTAAAACAATATCAGATTCGACGCCCCGGATTTGTGTGGAGCTGCCGTTTATTCGATAGAACGAGGCTGTTGTGGTTTTTAGGGAACCCAGTTTGCCATCAGCGAGCGGGATGAGAGTCTGCACTGTACCCTTTCCATGAGTTGAGGAATCGCCGACTATTACAGCCCTGCCGTAATCCTGAAGTGCTCCTGCCACAATTTCCGAAGCTGAAGCACTCAATTTGTTAACCATGACGACTAGCGGCTTGTCGAAAGCGATTGCGGGGTCGTTATCGGGCAGGGGTATTGTACGGCGCGCTTCCTTTACCTGAACAACGGGGCCTGTTCTTATAAACAGACCGGTCAGATATACTGCTTCCGGCAGTGAGCCTCCGCCGTTGTTGCGAAGATCCAGTATAAGACCTTCAACCTCTTCTGAGTTCAGTTCAGCAATGAGGCTGGCAACATCTATCGTAGCACTTCGGGGGGTTACATCAGGTTTTTTATCTATATTCATGCTTGAGTAGAAGGTCGGGAGCTTGATATAGCCAAGTTTACGTTCTACTCCGTTTTCGTCTGAAATCTTTTCTATTCGCGATGACGCAGCCTGTTCTTCCAGCTTTATTTCATCGCGTACCAGTATAACAACCTTCAGTCCATTGGGATCATTTGCCGGTATTACCTGCAACCTTACAGTGCTTCCTTTTGGTCCTCTTATCAATCGTACAGCTTTGTATAGCGGCCAGTGGCGTATATCAACAAATTCTTCATCCCCCTGCGCAACGCCTATTATTTTATCTCCAGGCACAAGTTTCGTATCAGACTGATCACGTTCGGCAGGGCTTCCCGGGATTATTTCCATTATTTTTGCTGCTCCGTCTTCTGACTGAAGCTGTGCTCCGATTCCCTGGAGTGAGAGCTGCATATCTATACCGAAATCTTCAAGTGTAACGGGTGAGAGGTAATTGGAGTGAGGATCGTACGCCGTTGTCATGGCGTTGAAGTATCTGCCCAAGTAGAATTCCTGGTCACTGTCTTTCAGTATATTCTCGAACCTCACATAGTTGTCGAGGGTTTCCTTTGCAGCATCCGAGACTGTTTTTTCAGGGGTTTTAATGCTGTTTTCGACGAATGTATATTGTTGTATAAGTGTTGTGAGTCTGTTTGTTGCAGAATTCTCCTCACTGGGAGATGTTTCATTCTCTCCTGCTGCTGCAGTTGTCACAGCTTCTATTTTTGAAATTTTGTTTGTAGTTGAAAACATCAGGTTTTTCTGCAATTCCAATCGCTCAGCTGTATTTGTTGGAGTGTGGTCCAAAGCAGCAATTGCAGTGTCGAAAATGGCGAGTTCATTTGTGAGTTCTATCTCTGCCAATTTGTTTGTGTTCGTATCGCTTTCAACAATGGAACGCAGTTCTCTCGCTATATCAATGCGGATTTCGGCAAGGTGTTTTGTGTTTTTTTCGTTTGAAATTTCGCTATTGACCCTATAAGCCAAAATTGAATTGGCAATTCTTTTAATCCAAATGGAATCGAGTTCTTCTTTATCTGCAGGCCATGGCATGTTCTTTCGTTTCCAGACGTATTCGTCGGAGGTTGTGAAGTCGAAATTGTTCGTAACGTTTGCCCTGATAAACTCAACTCTGTCACTCACACGCTCACGGAATCTTTCAAACACAAGTTTCGCAAATGAAAGATCTTTATTTTGCATCAATTTATGGAAAGAATTTTCGTAATGTTTAAATTCATCGATATCAGACCGGATAAAGTAAACACGATCAAAATCAAGCGAGTCGAGATAGTTTGTCCATGCAACCATGGACATTTTCTCATCGAATTTTTTATGTGTTATATGTATTTCCGGCATCATTTCCGGAAGAAGCTTTGATACCGCCATGGCTCTTCGCTCTTCGGCATCCGGGGGCGGTTCCTCGTTGTCGTATTCTGATATAAAAGCGGCTAATTCGGACTCTGACGCCGAGTTTTGAGCCAATGTAATATTGTCTCCATAAACAGCGGTGATTTTTTTAGCTACGACAGCCTTCTCTATCAGTATGGAAAGAGCTGTGATCGTGAGCAAAAGCGCTATGTACGGTCTGATTTTTTTGAAGTTCAGGCTCATTTTATTTATTTTCCATTTGCCGTTTTTCCGCGTGGCTTTCGTGTTTTTCTGGTTTGAACCTTAATATCGTGAGTGGCGATTGTTTTGTCGGCTCCCGGGATTTGCTCCTTGTAGTTGAGGAACATTCTTTCCAGAACTCTCATTTGCGCTTCTGAGAGGCGCTGCTTGACAGCAAATTGTGTGGCAACTGAATTATAGAAGTCGGCATCATCGAAAACTCGTTTGCCTTTTTTTGTTGGTTCTTCCCATGCTGTCACGTGCCCGAGTCCGCCGAGTAGTGCTTCAGCTTTAGCAGTGTCTACTGGTGGGGGAGGCTCGGCTGATATTTCAAGTTCTTTGCATAATTCATCAGAAAATCCCTCAATATTGGCGGAGCATTCAAGAAACATTCGCTCCAGAAAGTGTCGTTGTTTATCAGATAGACGTTTGCCGTGGTTGATTTGTTCACGCAGAGATGAATAAAACTTTTCTGATCCCTTGGGCGGACCGGCTTTATCCATGAGTTCGAATATTCTGACTGTACTCTTGCGCGGTGGCTGGAGGCTTTCGTCTTCCAATACATCAGATCTGCCTATAGACTTCAGGAAGTCTTCGAAATTTAAAATTTGATTCCGATAACGAGCCATTATGGAGAGCAGGGCATTGAGTTGATTTTGAGAGACAGCTCTCCTCTCGTTGCTTTCAGCATTTTCCTTCACGTCTGCTGTAGAATCATCACTGCCTTCAGTTGCTGCAGGCTCAGCTGTTTTCTTTTTTTTCTTGCGTGAAGCCGCTCTGGCAGTTTCTTTGCCGTGAAAGGTTGCATCTATATCTTTTACAAAATTTTCATCACTAAAGACGCGCCTGCCGCTTTTTACAGGAGGGATCCATTCTTTGACTTCCTTAAACTTTTCAAGCGTGGCAGCAACGATTTCCGGATCTGCCTCGGGCGGTTTTGCATTTTCGAGCCATGTCTTGAGGTTCGAGTAGAAGGAAACCAGCATTCCCTGCCAGTCGAGTGTCTTATCGGGATCTTCCACTTCATCGAGTTCGTTTTCCATCCGGGCAGTAAATTCAACATTGAAGAGGTCGTTATATTTTTCAACGAGAAATTCATTAACTTTTTTGCCCAGATCGGTAGGAATAAGATTTCGCTTGCTTCTGTTTACGTATTTTCTTGTCAGGAGTGTGGTAATAATTGACGCATACGTTGAGGGTCTGCCTATGCCGTTAGCCTCAAGTGCCTTGACAAGTGATGCCTCGTTGTAGTGTGGTGGAGGCTTTGTTTCTTTACGTTCGGAAGTTATGGAAAGCCGATCAAGGAGTTCTCCCTTTTCGAGGGGTGGCAGGGAGTCCTGCGTGTCATCATCATCATCTTTTTCTGCCTTATCCTTTGATGGCTTTGCTATGTCTGAAACTTTGGTAAAGCCGGGAAAAACAATTTTGCTTGAGGATGCCGACAGTTTTAATTCGTGTATATCTGTTTCTTTTCTTGCCTCCTCAGAGGTCACAGCTGAGATTCTGACGGTTGTTACGTCAGAAACAGAGTCTGTCATCTGGCTGGCAATAAAACGCCGCCATATAAGATCATAAAGCTTCAGCGCCTGAGGTTTTAATTTGTTCGCCAAGCTCTCCGGAGTACGTGCAGGATCAGTCGGTCTGATTGCTTCGTGTGCCCCCTGGGCTGCTTTTCTGTTTTTGAATGCTCGCGGTGTTTTCTGGGAATATTCTTCACCGAACTTTTCAACTATAAATTTTCTGGCAGCATCTATGGCTTCCTGTGAAATGTTGAAGGAGTCTGTCCTCATGTATGTGATCAGACCTACAGAACCATCGCCTCCCAGATCTACACCTTCATAAAGATTTTGCGCAAGGGACATTGTAACGCTCGGCGCATATCCCAGAGCGTTAGAGGCTGACTGTTGCAGTGTACTTGTTATGAATGGTGCGTATGGACGGCGTTTCTTTTGCGTAACTGCTACTTCTTCAACAGAAAACTCTCCATTGTCCAGAGCTTTTTCTACGCGTAAAGCCAATTCTTCATTCAAAACATCTGCCTTTTCCTCATCGATATTACGCAGTTTTACTGTGAAAGGAGTTTTAGGATCTATCCGTTTTGCCAGTTGGGCTCCGAAGATCCAGTAGGGAGTTGATGTAAAAGCTTCTATTTCGGCTTCTCTTTCACACAAAAGCCGCAATCCTACAGATTGTACACGTCCCGCACTCAGACCCCTCCCCACCTGACGCCAAAGCGAAGCACTTACCTTGTAGCCGACCAGTCGATCCAGAATCCGCCTTGCCTGCTGTGCATCTATAAGGTTCTGATCAAGTTCTCTGGGATTTTCAAAAGCGCGACGTACTGCCGCCGGGGTGATTTCGTTATATTGTATCCGGTGAAACTTCTTCTCCGGGCTTTTCCCTTTGGCATCCTTTAAAATCTCGCGCAGGTGCCAGGCGATAGCTTCTCCTTCACGATCCGGGTCAGATGCCAGGAAAATCTCGGAACATCCTTTTGCGCTTTTTTTAAGTTCTGCGACAATATGTTTTTTATCATTCGCGACAACATAAAGAGGTTCAAAAAGTGTGTCATTATCCGAGATTTTAATTCCCAGTGAGTGTTCGGGCAAATCGCGAACATGACCAACCGACGCTTTGACAACATATTCGCTGCCAACAATTCTACCTATTGTTCTTGCCTTTGCAGGCGATTCTACGATTACAAGTTTCTTCATAATTTAAATTTAAAAGTATTACATTATAGCAGATTTTTTCTCAGCCGTACCATATTGCCCTGTATTCTTTCGATTTGGCATTTCATTTCCAGGCTTATGAGGCGCGGACTTACCAGGGCTGCAGAAACTCCGGTAATATTAACTATTGAATCCGGTGACATTTCTCCCTCGGAAAGAGCTTCCAGAATTTTTTGTTCTATCTCATCGAGTTCTACCACGCGTTTTTCAGGTTGCTGCGTTTTTCCAGAAGGCTTTGATACAAGATTTTGCAGTGCGTTTGGATACGTTTTTATCTCATCGAGAACTTCTTCCGGTGTTTCAATAAGTCGAGCTCCCGATTTTATCAGTTTGTGGCAACCTTGGGCTCCCGGACTGTCGATGCGTCCCGGTATAGCCATAACATGGCGTCCTTGTTCGAGGGCATGATCAACAGTTATCAATGTGCCGCTTGTTGTGCCTGCCTCTATCACAAGGATTCCCGTTGACAGCCCTGATATTATGCGGTTTCGCATTGGAAATGTTTGCCTGTCAGCCGAGCGCCCAAACGGATACTCTGTAATAACAGCTCCTCCACTCTTTGCTATCTGACGTGCAAGTCCTTTGTTTTCAGAAGGATAAAGCCTGTCGAGACCGCTGCCGATCACTGCCACTGTGCGTCCTTCGGCAAGAAGCACTCCCCGGTGCGCTTCCGTATCTACCCCACGAGCCAGGCCCGATACAATTGAGAACCCCGCCTGAGCGAGTCTGTAAGCAAAGGTCTTGGCGTTTGCAAGTCCATAAGTACTTGGCGAACGAGTACCTATTATACCAAGGGAGTCGAGGGAAAGCACGGAAGGATTTCCTGCTATATAAAGTGCTAGCGGGGGGTAATGGATTTGTCGGAGAAGTTCCGGATACTCGTCATCGACGGGGGTCAGGAACTGGACATTCTGATTTTCGGCATTGGATATTTCAGCCTGCCAGTCTACTGTCGCAAATGCTGTAGCCAGTTCGTCTGCCATAGTGTTGCTTATTCCTTTAACAGATGCGAGGCGAGCAGCACCGGCGGAGAAAAATTTAACGGCTGAGCCGAATCTTTCCACTCCGCTTTTTACTGTTGCAGCCCCCACTGATTGAACCATGTTCAGGGCAATATATGCCTCTCTCTCTGTCATCCAACAACCTTTTGTAATGTTTATTCACGCATGAGTTGAGTACAAACGAATACCACATAGACATGTGAAAGCACAAGAAAAATTATTTTTTGACCGTACCCGTACGCGAGTATTAAAGTGGAACTCGACCATGAGAAACAGGATGTTTTCTTCTTTGAAGTCGTGTACAAGTACGTGAACGTGAACGAGTACGATTATGCCATCACGCATCAGTCACACAGCAGGCGGGCACAGACAGGAATGTCCGTGCTACAGTCTCTGGCGTATAAGTACTGCCCACTGGTCCGGCTCTGCCTGTCTTGGTAGAAAAACAACATCAGCGTCATGCTGTTGTTTTAGATTGACGCCTGATGTTGCTAAAAAATGGTGCACCCGAAAGGAGTTGAACCTTCACGCCATAATGGCACAAGTACCTGAAACTTGCGTGTCTGCCGATTCCACCACGGGTGCATATCGGTTGATGTAATGCATGGATATTCGCACAAGACATTGAAAATGTCAATCTCCAATTTCAAAAATTCGTAGTCGGACTTCTCAATCGTGGTTACATAGCGTACGTGTCTACGCAACGGGTATCGTCGCATCCGCTCTTATGCCAATACTTTGATTGCAATATCTGTTCTGCCGAGTGGGGCTGAGACCTGGAAGTTTTTAAAGCCCGCAGATTCTATTTCAGACCTGGTTGTGCGCGCTATTTCGATACCTGTGGATATGGCAGTTTCCCTGTCTTTGCATTGTTCCATTCGTCTGACAACTTTTTCAGGAACGTGCACACCGGGAACATACCTGTTCATGAAATCGGCGTTTTTTGCAGATAAAAGAGGGTATATCCCTATTACGACAGGTATCATGGGGCTGTATTCAGCCAGCCGGTCAAGGAAACGCAATAACACTTCAGTGTCAAAAACCGGCTGTGTTATGGCAAACTCTGCACCGGCTTCAACTTTGGCGCGGAATCGCTGTGCTTCCCTGTTGAAATCTACCGTTACGGGGTTAAGGCCCACTCCGACAGTTATCGGGATCTGTGCACCCAGCGATTGACCTGCCGCATCAAGACCCCTGTTGAGATTTGTTGCAAGCTGTGTCGCGCCTACAGCATCGATATCAAACACACCGGCAGCATCAGGATAATTACCAAGTTTGGGAGGATCCCCCGTTATGAACAGCCAGGTTTTCAAACCCAGGGAGAAACCACCTATGATATCTGACTGCATGCCGATTAGATTGCGGTCTCTGCAGCAGCAGTGGGGGACAGGTTCAATTTCAAGATTAGAGCGAAGCATCGTTGCCGCAGTGGCAATAACGCTCATGCGTGCGCTTGCACGCGGACCGTCGGGGAGGTTTATGGCATCGATCCCGGCTCTTTCGCACATACGGCATTTTTCTATGAACGCCTCTATGCCGTCGTGATTGCGCGGAGGTATAATCTCAACTGAAGTTACAGGTTTTCCCGATGCGATTTTCTTCCCAAAAGGTGATTTTTCTGAAAGCGGCAAGGCTTCAGGGGGCTGTATCGTGTCTGCAGCAGAGCCGGAATCTGCGATTTCTATATGCTGCTTTACTCCTGACATTACGTGCACGGCTCTTGAAGCCATACGTATATGAGCCGGAGTAGTGCCGCAGCAACCGCCTATCCCATTGGCACCTATTTCAATGTATTTCTTTGCAAACTCTGTAAAGTATTCCGGACTGTTAAGGTACAGCGTCCTGCCACCGATTTCGTGTGGTCTTCCAGCATTCGGCATTATTACGAGTGGTTTTTTAGCAAGTGTTCGTATTTTACGTGCTATATCGAACATCTCTGCCGGGCCGAAGTAACAGTTGAGTCCGATTACATCAATATCGGAACAATCATCCATTTTTTTCACGATTTCATCGACAGGGGAAGTTTCGAAAACAACGGGAGATATTGATGCGAGTACGGGCAGGGAATATTGTTTTGAGATTTTTGCAGCAACAAGTAATTCGTCAAAATCAGTGAAGGTTTCGAGGAATATCAGATCGACACCGGCTTTTGCCAGGGCAGATATCTGTTCATTGAAGGCATCCCTGACTTCATTCAGAATGGCAGATGAAAATTCTGTTTGCACGGTGGAGTCTGAAATGCAGGGACCACATGAAGCGGCAACCAAAACATCGTTTCCCGCTTCTTTTCTGGCGATTTCAACAGCCCGAAAATTGATTTCTCCGGTTTTTTCTGCCAGCCCGAATTCAGCAAGTTTTATTCTATTGGCGCCGAATGTGTTTGTTTCAATAACATCGGCACCGGCAGCAACGTAATCG
>LSQX01288583.1_pt1 | contig 12668 bp, 9 predicted proteins | sample 654561 | NCBI WGS metagenome assembly LSQX01 (sample SAMN04489861, study PRJNA283612) | anaerobic digester metagenome | isolation source: 4 biogas reactors fed with cattle manure at either 37C or 55C with and... | place: Denmark: Kongens Lyngby | collected 2014 | reverse complement strand
GACCGGCAGAAGCAGGGGAGCTGCGCGAATCCGAGTTGCTGAACAGGCTGCTGCTGAACTTCAGCGCGATATGACCATCGGCCTTGAGGCGATCGGCCAGCGCGCGGGTCTGGGCCGACAGCTGCTGCTGGCTGTCCGGCAGCGAGCGGTCGATGTTGCCGCGCAGCCAGACATCCACATTGGCGTCTGCCAGCAGGCTGACTTCACTGGTTTGCCCCAGCAGTTGCGGATTGGCGGCAAACAGCTCGCGCACCTCGTGCTGGGACGCCCGGGTGAAGAGTGCGCGTGAGTGGCGCATATCGATTTTTTCTTCCGGGTAGAGCCGCTGTACCGAATCAGCCAGCAAGCGCTGCCAGTTGATACGCGCCAATTGTCCGCGCCAGACCAGCTCGCGCTCGCGAAACTCTGCCGGTGACTCGTCCGCCAGTGGTTGCGGCGCCGGCTCCACCTTGATGATTTGCGGGTCAAAGTAGAGCGGCAGTTCAATGGTGGATTGCCAGAAGGCCGGCAGGCCGCGACTGAGGATACTGCCAAACAGCAGCAGTACACAGGCCAGCGCGACACAGACGGAAGCCAGTCCGGCCATGCGGAAGTTGCGTTCGCGCCGGTGGCGGCGGCGCAGGGTTTTGGCCATGCGGGCCTGGACCATTTCGCGGGCGCTCAGTCCCGTGGGCAGCGTGGAATTAGTCATATTGCTCCCTGTATTTGCGTACCACATAAAGGGCGATCACGTTAAGCACCAGAGTAATGACAAACAGGGTCAGACCCAGGGCAAAGGCTACCAGCGACTGCGGCCCGGCAAAGTCGGTATCGCCGGTGAGCTGGTTGACGATACTGACGGTGACCGTGGAAATTGCTTCCAGCGGGTTGGCGTGCAGTTGCGGGCTGTTGCCGGCGGCCAGCACCACAATCATGGTCTCGCCAATGGCGCGGCTGAAAGCCAGCAAAAATGCGCCGACAATGCCCGGCAGGGCAGCCGGCAGCACCACCTGACGGATGGTTTCGGAGCGGGTTGCGCCCAGCCCCAGCGAACCGTCACGCAACGATTGCGGCACNNCTGGTGATGATGTCGTCCGACAGCGAGGAGACAAAGGGGATAATCATCAGCCCCATCACCACCCCGGCGGTCAGGGCGCTGGTGGCCCGTACCTGGATGCCCAGCAGCTCGCCGGCGGCGGCAAAGAAGGGGCCGATGGCAATCAGGGCAAATACCCCGTAGACGATGGTCGGGATGCCGGCCAGAACCTCGATCACCGGCTTGGCCGTGTTGCGAAACCAGGCCGGAGCATACTCGGCCATGTAGATGGCAGTCATCAGTCCCAGCGGGATTGCCACCAGCATGGCGATGATGCTGACCATAAAGGTGCCCCACAGCAGCGGCAGCAGTCCGTATTCGCCGTGGGAGGAGCCGGTGCTGCTGAAGGCCGGATTCCACTTGGTGCCAAAGAAAAAGTCGGCTGGCGGAATGAAAGTGAAGAAGTTGAAGGCTTCACTGACCATCGAAAGCACAATGCCGATGGTGGTGAAGATGGCAGTGGCCGAGCAGAGCAAAAGCAGTCCGCGCACCACGCGCTCGACATGATGGCGCGCCTTGAAGCTGGTGCTGATGCGCTTGAGTGCCAGCACCAGTCCGGCGGCACTGACCAGTGCGATGAGCGCGGTTTTGGCCATGGCTGCATACGCCTTGAGCTGGGTCAGCTGCAGGGCGGCCTGTTGTTCGATGGCGCTAACCTCGCCGGTCAGACCCTGGCCGGAGCTCAGTGCTTCGATGCGGCGCATGAATACGACCCTGGCGGTTTCTTGCGGCCCGCTCAGGGCCTCCGGCCAGGCGCCAAGGATGATGGAACGGATAATTATCGGCTCCAGCAGGCTCCAGAAAAACAACAGCAGTAAACCGGGTACGGCACAGCAAATTGCCAGCCAGGTGGCGTGATAAACCGGGCGTGAATGCATGCCGCCACGGTCGATATTGCTGCTTAGCCGCTTGCTGCGCAGCAAGCCGAACTGGTAAACCAGAGCCATCGTGATGAGAAGTATTGCCGCCAGGACAGTGCTGCTCATGGCGTGTCTCCGTCAGGGGTGCAGGTGGGATAGAGATTCATTGTTCCAGTGTGTGTCCAGGTAACAGGGCGAAGCCTAGGCTCCGTCAGTAAAAGGCAGATACAGCAATCCGCCCATGTAGGCGGAAAGTGGTTTGCAGGAGAAACGGTCACTTCTGCAAACAGCAGGTGCCGCCTTCCGTGGCAGCATGACAACTGTATCCTGTCGAAACCTGTAGCGGTTCAAGTTGTGACTTGAATGCAATTGGTGGTTTCTAGCGAATACTCTTGCGTGCCGAGAAGTCTGCCTGGATGCCGGCGCGTTCGTCATCGCCCAGCGGAATCAGACCGGCTTCTTCCAGAGGACTGCCATAGCCTGAAACTGCGTCAGACAGGAAGTACTCGATAAACTCGGACAGTCCGGGTACTACACCAATGTGCTCGCCCTTGACGTAGAAGAACAGGGGACGGGACACCGGGTATTCACCGCTGCCGATGGTATCCAGGCTGGGAACTACACCATCAATGCTGGCTACTTGCAGGCGGTCGCGGTTTTGCTCATAGAAGTTCAGACCGAATACACCCAGGGCTTCCTGCTGAACTTGCAGGCGGGTCAGGGTTTCAGTGTAGTCACCGGCAACTTCGATAACGCGGCCATCGGTACGTACGCTGGTGCAGAAATCCTTGTCCATGCCGGCAGGAATACCAGCAGCTTCACAGCCGGTTTTCAGCAGTCTTTCTTCGAAAACTTCACGGGTACCGTGGTTGCTGGCCGGAATTACCAGGGTTATTTCCTGGGATGGCAGGGCGCTGTCAATCTGTGACCAGTTGGTGTAAGGGTTGTTAACCAGCTTGCCGTCTTTGACGATTTTTTCGGCTGTGGCAGCAAATACTTGCTCGGCAGTCAGGGCGAAGTTGTCGCGTGCAGCGTTGGAGGCAAAGACAATGCCGTCGTAGCCCAGGCGAACTTCCAGAACTTGTTTGACGTTGTTGTCCTGGCACGCCTTGATTTCGTTATCCCTGATTGGACGTGATGCAGCGGCAATATCCAGGGTGTTAAGCCCTACGCCCTGACAAAACTGGCGCAGACCACCACCGGTGCCGCCAGAGCCGACCACCGGTGTGCGGTACTGGCTGAAGGCATGGCCGAATTCTTCAGCAGCAATGCTGGAAAACGGCAGAATTGTAGAAGAACCAGCAATCTGGATGGTGTCGCGTGCCATAGCTGGAAAGCTGGCAGAAAGTGCGGCGGCTATAGTTAACGCGGTCAACGATTTGTTGATAGTCATCACTTCTATCCTCTTGGTTGCGAGTAACCGGACAGGTCCGGAACTTGATGCAGCTGTAGTATCTATAACTATTGTTACAAACGTATGACAAAGCGATTGATGGGTCAGTTTTTCGTGATATGTGTTTCGCAGTTGTCACCAGACAAGAAATCTGTTAATTTCCATATCTGGAAACGATTCTCATTTAGCTGATGTTTATTACCTACTGGAGTATTTTCATGCGTCAATCATGCGCGTCACCTATTCGCGGTCTATTGAGCGGGCTAGCCCTGGCTCTGGGGTGTCTTTCAGCTGGCACGGCCATGGCTGATAGTTCCGAGGTCAATTTGTACACTACACGCGAGCCGGGCCTGATCATTCCGCTACTTGACGCCTTTACCGCCGAGACCGAGATCAAGGTCAATACGGTATTCGTCAAGGATGGCCTGATTGAGCGTGTCAAGGCCGAGGGTGCACGTTCGCCAGCAGATTTGTTGATGACTGTGGACATCGGTAATTTGCTGGACTTGGTAGAAGCCGGCATTACTCAGCCGGTGGACTCGGCTGTGTTGCAGGAGGCGATTCCGGCCAACCTGCGTGGTGCGGACAACCAGTGGTTTGCCCTGTCCATGCGTGATCGTGTCGCCTATGTGGCCAAAGAAATTGACGATGTCACTGCACTGAATTATGAGGACTTCGCTGATGCCAGGTGGAAGAACAAGGTCTGTATCCGCTCCGGCCAGCACCCGTACAACACCGCGATGATTGCCGCGATGATTGCTCATAATGGGGCTGAAGCGACGGAACAGTGGCTGCGTGATGTAAAGACCAATTTGGGGCGCAAGGCCACGGGAGGTGACCGTGATGTGGCGCGCGATATTTTGGGCGGTATTTGCGATGTGGGTATTGCCAATGCCTACTATGTGGGCCGAATGAAAAATGCTGAGCCGGGCAGTGACGATCATGCCTGGGGCGAAGCCATCCGGGTTGTGCGTCCGACCTTTGCCCAGGGCGACGGTACCCACGTGAACATCTCGGGAGCGGCATTGGCTCAGCATGCACCCAACAAGCACAGTGCCGTCCGGTTGCTTGAGTACCTGGTATCGGATGAAGCACAAAGCCTGTACGCCAAGGCCAACTATGAATATCCGGTCAAGGCGGGTGTTGAGCTGGATCCTGTAGTAGCCAGCTTTGGCGAACTGAAGGTGGATTCGTTACCGCTGACTGAAATTGCCAAGCATCGCAAGCAAGCCAGCGAGCTGGTGGACAAGGTCGGGTTTGATCACTAAAGTCACTGTTTGCTTTCTGGCACCAAAATCGCCTGGCTGCATTGCCGGGCGATTCTGTTTATTAAAAGGTAATGTATTTTCATGGGCTCCACCCTCCACATAGGCCGTTTCTGGCTGCTGGCTGCCGCCTGTATAACCCTGGCTGTGCTAGCGCCAGTATTGACGCTGACAGCTCATGCGCTGCAGGGTTCTACTGGCCATTGGCAGCATCTGCTGGACTATGTGTTGCCGCATGCCATGCGCAATACGTTGCTGTTGCTATTGGGCGTAGGTACAGTAACCGGCCTGTTGGGGGTGGGTAGTGCCTGGCTGATGACGGCTTACAGTTTTCCTACCCGGCGAGTGTTGAACTGGGCGCTGTTATTGCCGCTGGCGGTACCTACCTACATTGTTGCTTTTGCCTATCAGGATATCCTGCATCCCATCGGGCCGGTGCAGGGCGTGATAAGAGACCTGCTGGGCTATACCAGTCCACGTCAGTTCCGCTTGCCGGATGTGCGCTCGCTGGGTGGTGCCATCCTGTTGTTGGGCCTGGTGTTGTATCCCTATGTTTATCTGAGCACTAGGGCAATGTTTGCCACCCAGTCGGCCAGCTTGCTGGAGGCTGGCCGCACCCTTGGAGCAACCCGGCGCACGGTGTTTTTTCGTGTAGCTTTACCAATGGCCAGACCAGCGATTGCCGTAGGCCTGAGTTTGGCACTATTGGAGACCCTGAATGACATTGGTGCCTCCGAGTTTCTTGGAGTACAGACTCTGACTGTATCCATTTACACTACATGGGTGACCCGGTCTGATCTGGCCGGGGCAGCACAAATAGCATTATCTATGCTGGTTCTGGTGGTGGCGCTGATCATGCTGGAGCGCTATGGCCGTCGCCGTCAGGGGTATAGTCAAAACCAGCGTTCGCGTACGGTGCAGCCACAAAAGCTGACCGGCCCCACAGCGCTGGTTGCCATCTGTCTTGGCTGGTTGCCGGTGGTGCTGGGTTTTGTTGCGCCAGCGTTATACCTGCTGGCGGAAAGCTATAAATATTTGCACCAGACCGGTGCGGTCTCTCAGCAGCTGTTGGCCAGTGCCTGGAGCACTCTGTATATCGCGCTGGTGACTACGGCTGTAACCCTGGCTATGGCGCTGGTGGTGGCTTGGGCCAGCCGCAGCGCCCGCAGCAGTGGGCGGCAGCGCTGGCAACAGGTGTTCAAGCTGGCGTCACTGGGCTATGCCATTCCCGGTACGGTACTGGCGTTGGGGCTGCTATTGCCTTTTGTCTGGTTTGACAGCTTGCTGGAAAGCATAGTGGCTCTATTTGTCGAACGTGCCCCGCAATTGCTGTTGATGGGAACCACCACAGCATTAGTGATTGCTTATTGCATACGTTTTTTGGCGATCGGGGTTGGCAGCCTTGAGGCGGGCTTGGCGCGTATCCCGCCGTCAGTCGAACAGGCTGCGCGGCTGCTGGGTGAAACACCTGGCGGTACCTTGCGGCGTGTGCATTTACCGTTGCTGCGTCCGGCACTGGGTGCTGCTGCGCTGCTTGTGTTCGTTGACACCATGAAAGAACTGCCGGCTACATTGCTGCTGCGCCCCATGAACTTTGAAACCCTGGCCACTTGGCTGTATGCCGAGGCAGCACGGGGTACTTATGAAGAGGGTGCCATTGCCGCACTTGCCATTGTTGTTGCCGGGCTACTACCGGTGATTTTGCTAGCCAAGGCGCAATTTTCCCCTCAAACACGAAGGTTATCTGGATGAACAGGTTATTCCAGCCATTTCTTGAGTTGCAAGGCATTTCGGTGGTATACCCCTGTCCCGGCGAGTCGCTGTGTGCCGTCAATCAGCTGGACTTGCAGCTCGAACAGGGTGAAGTCGGCTGTTTGCTTGGCGCGTCGGGCTGTGGCAAAACTACTATATTGCGTGCTATCGCCGGCTTTGAACCATTGCAAAGCGGCATGATCCGGCTGGCTGGCCGGGAGCTGTCTGCAGGTGCACAGCAGATTGCACCAGAACAGCGCGGAGTCGGTATGATGTTTCAGGACTATGCGCTGTTTCCGCACCTGACGGTGGAGAAAAATATTGGCTTTGGCTTGCGTCGTCAGTGCAAGGCCGAACGGGTCGCCCGTATCGACGAGATGCTGGAGCTGGTCGGCCTGCAGGCCGAGCGTAAGCGTTATCCGCACGAACTGTCGGGCGGTCAGCAGCAGCGGGTTGCGTTGGCGCGGGCCTTGGCACCCAGCCCTTCATTGCTGCTGCTGGATGAGCCCTTTTCTAATTTGGATGTGGATACCCGTGAGCGGCTGGCGTTCGAGGTAAGGGACATTCTGAAACAGGCCGGATTGACCGCCATTTTGGTCACTCACAACCAGGCCGAAGCTTTTGCTATTGCCGACTGTATCGGGGTCATGCAACAAGGGCAGATTGTTCAGTGGGGCACGCCGCTGCAGTTACATGAGCAGCCGGCCAATGACTTTGTCGCCGAATTTATTCGTCGTGAGGCGTTGCTGACCCAGCGCAGTCAGGCATTGATGAGGGACGTATCCTAGCAACCGTTGCCGGACTGAAGACGGCCTCACAGGCTCGCAAGAAGAACACTAGAAGCAGGGTTGCTTCGATCTTGGGGTGGCAGTCGTGGTTGAGCGTCTGAGCGAACTGTTGTTTTGTATCCAATATGACCTTTTGGCATAAAACGGTTTTTCTGCTTGCGTCTGCACGACAAAAAACTTACATTGCGGCCTTGAACGCCCATGCTGAAACGATCCATGCGGCTCAAGTACTGACGACGAGAGGTTGGCGGGTGAACCGCTGCTGATCCTCGGCGACATGCCTTGGGAAGTAGGCGAACCAAAGTGGGGAAACGGATAAGCGTTCTGGAAACTGGCAGGCTATAGCCTGCTGATCCTTATACCTTTTTTCGATTTACCCGGGGGTTCAGGACCTTGCATGACAGGGTGCCTGCGTATGCCCATACGGAGGAAAACCCTATGTCCATTTGTGTGGAAGACTACTTCGCACCGGCCACTTTTGCCAAGATCAAGCAATTTGCCGACCGTCAGGAAACCCCTTTTGTAGTGGTGGACCTGGATACCATCAGCCGTGCCTATGATGATCTGGTGGAAAACTTCCCTTTCGCCAAGATCTACTTTGCCGTCAAGGCCAACCCGGCGGTGGAAATTACCGAGCTGTTGAACAAGAAAGGCTCCAATTTTGATATTGCCTCCATCTATGAGCTGGACAAGGTACTGGCTTGTGGTGTGCAGCCGGAGCAGGTGAGCTATGGCAATACCATCAAGAAGGCCCGCGATGTACGCTATTTCTATGAGAAGGGCGTGCGTCTGTTCGCTACTGACTCGGCGCAGGATTTACGCAATATCGCCAAGGCGGCGCCCGGCTCCAAAGTCTATGTGCGCATCCTGACCGAAGGCTCCAGCTCTGCCGACTGGCCGCTGTCGCGCAAGTTTGGTTGCCAGACCGATATGGCCATGGACCTGTTGGTACTGGCCCGCGAGCTGGGGCTGGTGCCCTATGGCGTGTCTTTCCACGTCGGTTCGCAACAGCGTGAAATCGGCGTTTGGGATGCCGCCATCGGCAAGGTCAAGCACATTTTCACCCGCCTGCTGGCCGAGCACGACATCAGGTTGCAGATGATTAACCTGGGTGGCGGCTTTCCGGCCAACTACCTGACTCGAACCAATCCGCTCAAGACCTATGCCGAGGAAATTACCCGCTTCCTGCATGAGGACTTTGGCGATGAGTTACCAGAAATTATCCTTGAGCCGGGCCGTTCTCTGGTGGGTAATGCCGGCGTGCTGGTCAGTGAGGTAATTCTGGTATCACGCAAGTCACGTATGGCCATTGAGCGCTGGGTATTTACCGACGTGGGCAAGTTCTCCGGCCTGATCGAAACCATGGATGAGGCCATCAAGTTCCCGATCTGGACCGAAAAACAGGGCGAGCTGGAAAACGTGATCATTGCCGGTCCCACCTGCGACAGTGCCGACATCATGTACGAAGACTACAAATACGGCCTGCCGCTGANNCCGGTGCTTATACCACCAGCTACAGCGCGGTGGAATTCAACGGCTTTCCGCCGCTGAAGTCGTTCTGTATCTAGCGGGCGTGACGCCTGCCACCCGGAGTGTGGCAGGCGACCGTTGGCTGTTAACGGTCCAGATAAATCTGGTCAAATAGGGCGCCTTCTGCAAAAAAACGCGCCTGGGCTTCTTGCCAGCCTCCAAACGCCTCATCAATGGTGACCCGCTTCAGCGTGGGGAATTGCGCAGCAAACTCGGCGGCAATCTCTGTGTTGCGGGGCCGGAAAAAATGTTTGGCAGCAATGCGCTGGCCCTCGTCACTGTACAGATACTGCAAATACGCTTCGGCAAGGGCGCGGGTGCCTTTGCGGTCGACGTTGCGGTCCACCAGGGTAACCGGTGGCTCTGCCAGGATGGACAGGCTGGGCACTATGACTTCGAATGCATCCTTGCCATGCTCCTTGAGCGTTAGAAAGGCTTCGTTTTCCCACGCCAGCAATACGTCACCGATCTGGTTCTGGGCAAAGGTATTGGTTGAGCCGCGGGCTCCGGAGTCCAGTACCGGTACGTTGCGGTACAGCGAGCGGGTAAACTCAAGAGCGGCTTCGTCGCTACCGTAATGTTGTCTGGCGTACGCCCAAGCGGCCAAAAAATTCCAGCGTGCACCGCCGGACGTTTTTGGGTTGGGCGTAATCACGGCAACCCCGTCCTGCACTAGGTCGTTCCAGTCGCGGATGTTTTTCGGGTTGCCCTTGCGCACCAAAAACACGATGGTTGACGTGTAGGGGGTGCTGGCGTGGGGTAAACGGCTTTGCCAGTCAGCGGGTATCAGCTTGCCCAGGTGATGCAGTTCATTTATATCGCCGGCCAGTGCCAGCGTGACTACGTCGGCACGCAGACCGTCGATCACCGAGCGGGCCTGCTTGCCTGATCCTCCATGTGATTGCTGGATGGTGACCGGCGCGTTGCCCTGCAGTTGCCAGTGCTCGTTGAAGGCCCGGTTCAGCTCGGAATAAAACTCGCGGGTCGGATCGTAGGACACGTTCAGTAAAGTCTGGGCATGCACGCTGGTATTAACCAGACCTGCCATGCACAGGCCGGCCAGCAGGTGTCGAATGCGGGCGGCCACCGGTATGTTGCGGGCGGGTGTGTTCATGATGCGATGCTCCTAATGTAAGGCGTAACCCCTGTCACGCGGGGCAGCCATCATAGGGACAAGCGAGTATTCTTAAAAGGACTGAATTTTGATTTTGATATTCGATTTGGTGATATCTGGGGGCATGCTTTGCTGCTGTGTGACTCATGCCGCGGCTGGCCAGATTCCATTCTTTAAGCGTTGTTGAATCCATTGAGTGGATAACAACATGGCTTTTTGAGAGCCTCGCAGGGCCAGTGCGACTGAATGTAATGAGGCTGCTGGTCAGACAGGGGGCCGGATGGGCTGGCCGCGTGGCGGGCAGGGCGCGGTCCTGACCTGAGCGGCGTGTCGGGCGTGATCCGTGAGTCTGTGCCGGTTATTGCACCAGCGCGTCGCGGCTGATGTCACTGACCCTAGCATTGGCGGTCAAGGTCATGGCGACACGCATTTCTTTTTCCAGCAGTTCCAGCAGGTGGCTGACACCAGTCTCACCGGCGGCGGCCAGCGCGTAGATATAGGCGCGGCCGATCATGCAGCAGTCGGCACCCAGTGCCAGCATGCGTACGATATCCAGCCCGTTGCGGATACCGGAGTCCACCAGGATTTTGGTTTCGCCTTTTACCGCATCGGCAATCATCGGCAGGGCGCGGGCGGTGGACAGCACGCCATCAAGCTGGCGGCCACCGTGGTTGGAAACAACAATGCCATCAGCGCCAAAGCGCACGGCATCCTTGGCGTCTTCGGCATCCAGAATGCCCTTGATGACCATGGGGCCGTCCCAGAACTCGCGAATCCACTCCAGATCTTTCCACGAAATGGACGGGTCAAAGTTGTCGGCCAGATAACCGATGTAGTCTTCCAGTCCTACCGCACCGCCTTTGTAGCGTGAGATATTGCCCAGGTCATGCGGCTTGCCGTGCAGGCCGACATCCCAGGCCCAGAACGGATGCAGGACGGCCTGCAGATAGCGGCGGTATTCTGCAAAGGGGCCACTCATGCCGGAGTGGGCATCGCGATAGCGAGCACCGGGCGTGGGCATGTCCACAGTAAATACCAGCGTGCTGCAACCGGCGGCCTTGGCTCGCTCCAGCACGTTTTGCATGAAGCCGCGATCTTTCAGCACGTAGAGCTGAAACCACATGGGGCGGCGAATTTTAGGCGCCACCTCTTCAATCGGGCAGACCGACACCGTTGACATGGTAAAAGGAACGCCGAAGCGGTCGGCCGCCTGTGCCGCCTGGACTTCGCCACGACGGGCGTACATGCCGGTCAGGCCGACCGGTGACAGGGCCAGCGGCATGCGCAGTTGCTCGCCAAACAGCTCGGTGGACAGATCCAGCTGCGACATGTCTTTGAGTACACGTTGGCGCAGCGCCACGTCCGACAGGTCGGCCACGTTGCGCGCCAGCGTATGCTCGGCGTAGGCCCCGCCATCGATATAGTGGAACAGAAAGGGCGGCAGCTTGCGTTTGGCGGCTTTACGGTAGTCGGTGGAGGCGGAAATGATCATGGTGGTTTCTCGTCACAAGGTGGGGCGGTAAAGCACGACTATAGGGGCCGGTTCCCTGACGTGTCATTACTGCTTTGGATGCAGCAGATGCTGCGTCGCAATGGTCGAATGCTACTTTTTCTGTAGGGGCGACTTCAGTCGCGAATAGTGCCTGCTACTGCCCCAGTTTAAATGCCTTGGCCGCTAAATTGTTCATCTTGCGCTGTGTTTTTTCTGAGGTGTCTGGGGCAGACGGGACGCTCCGTCAGGCTAACGCAGGTTCGGTCCAGCAAGCTGGCCCAAACCGCTAAGGCCTGACTCCGGTCCCGTCTGCCCCGAATCTGCCTTGTATTGGGGGTGGAGGGTCCCGCTATCGGTGATAGCGGGATGCTGTCGCAGTGGTCGGACGCTACTTTTTCTGTAGGGGCGACTGCAGTCGCGAATAATGCTTGCTACTGCCCCAGCCCAAATACCTTCGCTTACACTTGCTCACCCCACCAACAACAAAAAAGCCGCATTGGCTAGATGCGGCTTGTGCTCTGTACTAAGTTCGTAGCTTAGAACTCATAGGTGGCAGATACCCACAAGCGGCGGCGCTCTTCCAGGGTGCCAGTGGTGGAGCGGCCTGAGTGATTGTAAGCAGTTGCGTGAGACTCAACCGGTCCGTTTTTGCTCATGTAGGTGTATTTTTTGCCTTTGGCAAAATTTTTATCTAGCAGGTTGTAAATACTTGCGTTCAAGGTAAGGGCGTCAGTTGCTTTATATGAGCCACCCAGATGGAACAGGTTGTAAGCTTTGGTTTTGTTTCCATAGATGTCATGGATTGCTTGTTCGTTGGCATCGAGATTGGCTGTTTTAGAGGTAAAGCGTGCACGCTTGCCGCGATACTCGTTTTTCAACCATAGACTCAGACGGTCGGTAGTGTCCCAATTAAGGCTGACGTTGGCTACGTGGCGTGGCGTGCTGGTCAGCTGAGCACCTTTGTTATCACCGCTTTTTTGTTCACTGTCGGTGTAGGTGTAGTTGCCGGCAACGCTCCAGTTATCAAGGAAGTACCAGCGAGCGGCTAACTCAAGTCCCTGGGTAGATGCTTTGCCAATATTTGTTTTTTGATCGTATGTGCCGTCGGCAACTCCGGGGCGACCTGTAACAGCTACGTCTTTAATGGTTTCGATTTTATCTTTGAACTTGGTGTGAAATATCGTGGCGTTAGCGTTGAAGCCATTCAGGTTGTCATAGTAGGCCGCCAGCTCGGTACTGGTGCTTTTTTCCGGCTTCAGGTCTGGGTTGCCAATGGTTAGATCTTTGCCTTGATTGGTCACACCATTGACGCCACTATGTAGATCATTGATGTCTGGAGTCTTGTAGCCACGGCTGACACCCCCTTTCAGGGTCCAGTTGTCGGTGGTATTCCAGACCA
>LSQX01357722.1_pt3 | contig 12669 bp, 16 predicted proteins | sample 654561 | NCBI WGS metagenome assembly LSQX01 (sample SAMN04489861, study PRJNA283612) | anaerobic digester metagenome | isolation source: 4 biogas reactors fed with cattle manure at either 37C or 55C with and... | place: Denmark: Kongens Lyngby | collected 2014 | reverse complement strand
GACGGGACTCGAACCCGCGATCTCCAGCGTGACAGGCTGGCGTGTTAACCGACTACACCACGGTTCCGCAACGCAAGACTAATTCTACCCGCTGCTTAGCCCTTTGTCAAGCAGCGCCGGAGCATGTTTCATTTGCGCGACACTTCGGCTTCCCCCTCCCTCGCCGCCAAGCTCTCGCCGTCTTCCCCTGGCGCAGCCGATCGGCTACAATGGACACGAGTTGGGACACTCTTCCCACCAGCCAACGGACAATCGGCCCAAGGGCTAATACGCAGTTCGGGAGGTACGGCTTCCATGAAAGTCATGGTCATTCACACCGGCGATGCGCGCGGTGCCGAGCTCGCCCAGCGGCTCGCCGCTTTGGGCTGCGAGGTTTCGGAACAACTCGCCGAGTGGCCCGGCTTTTTCCACGCGGTGCACCAGCCCCACACACCGGGCTCTCTCCACCGCGACCCCAAAGACCAGCCGGAAGTCATCGTCGTGGAAGGATCGGCTGATCCCAGCACCGCCCGCGAGTGTGCAGGTTATCTGGGCGAGACGGCCTTCACTCGCCACATTCCCGTCTACCTCGTAGATCACCCGCAAGATGACGAATACCGTGCTCGACGCAGGGCTCCCCGGGCGTCGCTTGTTACCCGCGGCCAGCTGGAGCAGGTGTTGAGCGAAAAACTCAGCCCTCAAGGTCAAACAGAGACGGTCACCGGCCAGACTGCGTAGCCCCTGACAAGGACGGTTGCGCTCTTTCGTCGAGCCCTCGCTTCCGATGTGGAGGGCTCTTTTTCTTGCCCACCTTTCCTACTGCGCAAAAGTAAAAGGACCTGCCTCGGGCAAGTCCTTCACCTGGTGCGGGGTACTGGACTCGAACCAGTGACCTCTTGCTTGTAAGGCAAGCGCTCTAACCAGCTGAGCTAACCCCGCAGCACGAACCTAATTGTAACCTATGCCTACTCATAAGTCAATGCTGACGGGCGCATGCTAGCCACGAAGGAGGGGTTGCCGTGCGCAGCATGTGGAAGGGCGCCATCAGTTTCGGGCTCGTCAACATCCCGGTGCAGCTGTACGCCGCGACCGAAGAGCGGGCCGTGCGGTTCAACCAGCTGCACAAAGTCTGTCACACGCCGGTGAAGTACAGGAAGTTTTGTCCGACGTGCGGGGTGGAAGTCCAAGCGGAAGAGATCGTACGGGGATTTGCGTACGACGCCGATCGCTATGTCATTGTGGAGGACGAAGACCTGGCCGCCTTGCCCTTACCTACTTTACGAACCATCGAGATACTCAGTTTCGTCCGGCTGTCCGAGATCGACCCCCTCCAGTTCGAGAAAGCGTACTACATCGAACCGCAAGAACGTGCCGACAAAGCGTATGGCCTGCTTCACCGCGCACTTTCCGAGACCGGACGGATCGGAGTTGCAAAAGTGGCGCTGCGAAAAAAGGAATCGTTGGCTGCCGTCCGGTCCAGCGACAAAATGCTCGTCCTGCACCTTATGCACTTCCCCGACGAAATCCGCGCGACGACGGCTCTACGTGGCACCAGCCAGGCGCCGCCTCCGAGCGAGACGGAACTGCGCGTGGCCAAGCAGCTCATCGAAAGCCTATCCGTACCCTTCGACCCGTCCGCTTACCGGGACGAGTACCGGGAGGCACTGCTGCAGCGCATCGAGGAGAAGGCGGCAGGCGAACGGGGTGCCGTGCGCCCTCAATTGCCGGGCGACGCACGCGTGGACGACCTCTTGGCAGCTCTGGAGGCGAGTTTGCAAGAGGTTCGTAAAGCGGGAGCTGCCCCCGTTCCCGTGCCGTGAACTGTCCGGTCCCCCTATTTCTTCCCCCCATGCTCGCCGTCCGCGGCTCGCCCTTCGACTCGGATGCGCATTGGTTTGAGCCCAAGTGGGACGGGATACGCTGCATGGTTCATTCGTCGACGCGCATCTACTTACACAGCCGCAGCGGGCGCGACATCACCGGGCTGTTCCCCGAAATCGTCGCTCGTCCCCTCCTGGACGCAGAGAACTACTTACTCGACGGTGAGCTGATTTGCCTCGCACCCGAAGGTGTACCGTCGTTCGATCGGGTTCGGAGCAGGCTCACGCTCAGCGATTCGGCACGAACCGCGTCGGCAGCCCGCGAGTATCCGGCCGTATTTATCGCTTTCGATCTCCTCTACTGCGACGGCCGCTCGCTGCTCGATACACCTTTGGAAAAACGCCGTGCTCTGCTCGAAAACCGCTTTGTTCCGGGCGGTAGCTGCAGGCTGTCCCCGTTAACACCGCGGGAAGGCAAGGCCCTTTTTGACGCCGTGGCCCGGCGCAACATGGAAGGCATCGTAGCCAAGGCCCTCGGCAGCCCCTACCTTCCCGGCAAGCGGTCTGCCGCATGGATCAAGGTGCGCAGGACCCGGACGGACGTGTTTTGGCTCATCGGATACTCTCTGGACCCGGGCGGAAAGATTCGCTCCTTGGCCTTGGCCGACGAGACCGCAGACGGGCTGCGTTACGCGGGACACGTAGGGTCCGGAATGACGGAGAAGGAGGGCGAGCGCCTGCTGAAGCTGCTCGCCGGCTCGCATCACGCCGATCCAATGCGATATGGTGTTCTGTCCCCTACCGCTCGCGCCACCGAATGGATCGAACCGAAGATCAAGGTTCACGTGGAATACTTGGAAAGGACACCTTGGGGACGGCTGCGGCATCCCGTCTTCAGGGGCGTCGCAGGGCCGCAAGGAGCGAGGACGGCGAGGAGAAACCGGTGAACAAAGTGAGCTTTGCCGCGGGTGGACGCGCTCTCACCCTGACCAATCTCGACAAGCCCCTGTGGCCGGATGTCGGGTTGACGAAAGCCGACTTCTTGCGGTATATAGCGGCCGTGGCACCTCGGATGTTGCCGCACCTACGCGGCCGTCCGCTCACCGTCGTGCGTTTTCCGGACGGTGTCGCAGCCCACGGATTCTACCAGAAAAATGCGCCCCCGCACACGCCGCACTGGGTTCCTACTTACGAGCCGCCCGTGCCCACGGGGAAGAAACGGCCGGTGCGCTACGTCTTGGCCGAAGAGGCCTCCACATTGTTCTGGCTAGCAAATGATGCCGCCATCGAGTTTCACCCTTGGCTTTCCACAACATCACAACCCACAAGGCCCGATTACGCCGTCATCGATCTCGATCCGGGACCTGGCGCGGGGTTCAACGAAGCGAGAACGGTTGCTCACGGCGCTTGGGAGCTGCTTCAGCGCTTAGGCTTGTGGGCAGCTCCCAAGACCTCCGGATCCACCGGCATACACATCGTGATTCCACTGGAGCCGATCTATCCCTACGCGGTGACGAGTCGTTTCGTCGGACTGTTAGGACGCCTGTTGGAGCTCTCCTTCCCGGGCCTTGTCACGACCGAGCGCAATGTGGCCAAACGCCCGTATGGCACCGTTTACGTCGATCACCTGCAAAATTTGTACGGCAAGACGATCGTCGCCGTCTTTTCTCCGCGTCCGACGGACCGGGCGACCGTTTCCGCACCCTTTCCGTGGAGCCGACTTGCCTGCGTGAACCCCGAACAGTTTACGGTCGCCGATCCTTCTTCTGTATTGCGATATGGGGAGGAGTACGCGGCCATCGTATCCCGGCGCCAGAAGTTGGAACGGGCGCTAGATCTGCTCCGTCGCGGCTTCTCCGGCATCTAAGTCTGCATCGTGCGACTCGTCCGCCGGCGCCGCCTCCGCTCGCGCTGCGATCGGATTCTCCTCGTAGGTTCGCAGCGGCTCGTCATCGGGATCGGTCTCGTCCAGCGTGCGCAGGGCGCCTTCCAGCAGCCTGCGCCAGGCAGCGCGCACTGCCCGTTCTTCCTCGCGGATGCGCTCCACACGGGATAAAGCCTCCAGCTCGAGGCGTCTTGCCCGCGCCAGAATGTCTTCCGCTTCCCTTTGCGCCTCCTCGATCAATTCTCTGGCTCGTTTCTCCGCCTTTTCCCTGATCTCGACGGCGTTCTCCTGGGCGAGGCGCAGAATCTCCGTGCTGCGGTCGCCTTCGCGCCGCAGCGCTTCCAACTGCGCTTCGGCTTCCGCCAGGCGCTCAGTCAGCTCCTTATTCTGGCGCGTCAAAGTTTCGTACGCTTGCAAGGCCTTACGGACGAACGCATCTACTTGGCTCTGCTGATAACCGCGCAGCGTAACGCGGAAATCCGTCTGCAATAACTCCCGTGGGCTGAGCACTTTACGTCCCTCCCGTCAGTATGCTCGAAAAATTCCGTAACGCCCGGGGGTCCGATTGGACACAGGACCGTGGCTACATGTACCGCTGCAGCACGACGGAGATGCGCCCCTTGCGCGTCGTGCCTTTGAGCTCCTGGATCACGACTCGTCCACGGCCGCGTATGGAGAGAACGTCGCCTTCCTTGACCTCGGCCGCCGGGTTTGTGACGGGCTTCCAGTTTACCTTGACGCGCTCCATGCGAATCTCGCGCGCCATTCTCGTGCGGGAGGTGCCATAGCCTGCCGCAGCCAAAGCGTCAAGGCGCATCGACGCTACCGTCGTCCGGATCTCCTTCACACGCTCCGGCTCCACATCGAGCCGCTCAAGATCGATTTCCTGGGCCCGCACCGCCACGCGACCGATCCGCTCCCAGGAGGCTACGATGAAATCGAGCAGCTCGCTCGCCACGATAAGCTGCGCACCGTTGGCCCGAGGTAAGATGTCGCCTACCTGCTCGCGCGTGATGCCGAGGCCCACAACGGCTCCGAGCACATCGCGGTGGGACGGCGGCGTCGGAAACTCACCGGTTACCTCAACGGCACGTACCGGAATCTCGATCAGTTCGGTCAGGAAGTAGTCGGGGTAGATGACGATGCGCTGGCGTTCTGCCTTCGGGTAACCCCCGTAATTGCGCCATCCGACCCCGTCTACCGATCCCAACAAACCGTGCACGAGCTCTCGCTGGGCCGGATCGAAGAAGGGCGTCACCGTGGGTTTGCCGTCCCGCAGGCTCCTCTGCGCCCAGTCCAAGGTCCTTGCCCCGAGGAGACGTTCATCCTCGCTCGTCAAGTGTGCGAGCAAGCGCTCACGGTCCACTAGATGCCCAGCCTCCAAAGGAATCCTAAGATGATACCCCTCACCCAGTGAAACACAAGGAACACTAACATAGGCGAAAAGTCGAGTCCACCCACCGGGGGCAATACACCGCGGAACGGCCGCATGATCGGTTCCGTCATGTCGTAGATAAAACGGACGACCGGGTTGTCGCGCCCCAGGGGCAGCCACGAAAGGATGACGCGAGCCAAAAGCGTCAACTCATACAGGTGAAGCACCACGCTCACTACGGAGTACACGGACAAATCCAGCATAAACTAAGCTTCCCCCAGTTCCTTCGATCTGGCGGAAGCTGCGCGCACAGCCCGGGCAAAGGCGGACCGGGCAGCGGCGGCTTCCAGGACGGCCAGGCCGGCCGCGGTCGTCCCGGCGGGCGAAGTGACGCGTTCGCGCAGCACGGCCGGATGATCTCCCCTAGCCAAACCTTGGGCTATCCACTCGCCTGCACCTGCTACCGTAGCTGCGGCCAAATGCAGGGCTACGTCGCGAGGAAGCCCATCTTCCACGGCGCCGTCGGCGAGGGCTTCGATCACGAGACACACGTAAGCGGGGCCCGACCCGGACAAGCCGGTAACCGTGTCCATTTGCGCCTCCGGCAGCTCAAATACCGAACCGACGCTGCCCAATAGCGCTCTGACGATGGCGACCTCAGATTCCGTGGCCGTGGCACCCGGGCTGACGACGCACACGCCTTTCCCCACTAAAGCCGGCGTGTTGGGCATGACGCGTATGACAGGTACGTCTGGACCCAGATCGGACTCGATTCGGGTCGTCGTCACCCCGGCGGCGATCGACACTATTACCTGGGTGCGCCGCACGTGCCCGCGAAGACCGGAAAGGACGTCATCCATCTGCTGCGGTTTGACGGCGAGCAGCACGACATCTGCAGCGGCCGCGACCGCGGGCAGGTCCGCTGCCGCCCGCACGCCCAGATGGCGGGCGATGGTTTCCATATGGTCGCGCCGCACGTCGTAGATGATGATCTGCTTCGCCTGCAAGAGGCCGCGATCGAGTATTCCGCGGGTCAAGGCCTCGCCCATCGCGCCCACGCCGATGACGCCTAAGACAAGCTGTTTCAAGTCCAACGTGACACCCCGCCCTCCAGTGTGCGCCCGCAGCGTTAGAGCCGCCTCCTGAAAGTGAATTCCTGACTCAGCTCGGGAGGCAACGAATTCGGATCAACCTCTACGCCGCCGGGTGTCAACAAGAACGCATTCTCGCCTGCCGGCTGAATGTGGCCTCTGACGGCATAGGTCGTTCCGCCGAGAAAGTCCAAGAGCCTGCGCGCCGTAGCCACGTCGAGGTGCTCGACGTCCATCAACACCGGTGTGCGGGCAAGCAGGCGATCGGCGATCACCTGTACATCGTCGAAGCCTAGGGGACGTAGCCTCACGACGCGTGCGTAGTTCGTATGCCGTCCGTCCGCAGCGTGCTCGTTCTGCACGCCGGATGAAACGGAGACGCTGGCACCATCCAATTCGGATGCGCGGGAAGCCCCCTCGCCTACGTCCATATGCTCAGCCGCGGCGATCTCTTCTTCCTCGATACCCATAAACCGCAGGACGCGGTCTAGGAAACGATTCTTTCGCCCCACATCGTTGCCTCCTCGGTCACGAAAACTCGCTCCGCGGGCTAGCTCCGCTCGCCAAAAATCGCGGAGCCGATGCGCACGTGGGTGGCCCCCTCCTCAACCGCCACTTCGAAGTCGTTACTCATACCCATCGAGAGCCAGTCCATCTCGACGCGCGGTATCTCGAGCCGCGCCAGGCGTTCGCTCAGCTCACGCAGTTTGGCAAAGTGGGGTCGGGCCGCTTCGGGATCCGGATCGTACGGTGCGATTGTCATCAGGCCTCGCACTCTCAAGTTCCCAGCGGACGACGCAGCCAGAGCCAGCTCCTCTAGAAGCTCGGGCGGCACACCGTGTTTCGAGCCCTCGCCCGACACGTTGACCTGAAGCAGCAGGTCGACCTGTCGTCCTTCCATGCGCCGGCTGAGTGCGTCGACGAGCGATAACCTGTCGACGGAGTGGATCACGTCGAAAAGTTCCAGCGCCCGACGCACTTTGTTCGTCTGCAGCGTGCCGATCATATGACGGGTGCACGCGGCGGTAAGGTGCGGCAGCTTGGCTTGTGCCTCCTGCACTCGGTTTTCGCCGATGTCCCGAATTCCCCCACGGAGGGCTTCCTCAATACGTTCCGGTTCAACTTGTTTCGTCACCGCGATCACGGTGACCTCTTCGGGGTCGCGCCCGGCACGCCGGGCGGCAGCCACGATGCGTTCCGTAACAGCTTCGATCTTCTCACGTATTGTCAAGTCAGCCATAATGCTGTAGTTCTGCAAAGGAAAAAGGGGTTCCTTCCCCGCTGTCACGGCACGTAAGGTTCGGCGTCACGAGTCAGCCGCCGGGGATTGATGACGACGGGAGTGCCGGCCGGAACCGGGTCGACCACGGCTTGATGGTCGTCGACGGCGCGCACGGTCACGTACCGGAAAACCGGGCTTCCCGAAGCCACCAGGTAAAGGCCGGGTCGTCCGTTGCGCATGATCAGCGCGCTGCGTGGAACGACGATCCCTTCAACCCGCCGCGTCACGACCGTTACTTCCGGCAAGACCCGAACCGAGCTGAACGGATCTTGCGAGACCTCGACGGCGAACCAAATCCCCACCTGTCCCGGCCGGTTGTGAATCGAATGGACGCGGGCCGGTGTCCCAGCCGGATCGCCGCCCGGCCAACGCAGCCTCACGCTCTCGCCTTGTTCGACAAGAGGCGCTTCGTCGAACACTACGAAAACATAGCCCATGAAGCCATCGATCAAGCGAAACAGCGTGTCGCCCGAGCGGACTTGTGCGCCGTCCGCCACGCTGTGTATGTCGGGCGTCTCCGCTACCGCTTGCCAAAGCTCCTCGGGCGCGTCGCCGGGCGAGAACCGTCCTTCGAAGCCGTCGAAGGAGAAGACGACAAAGCCGGGCCGGTCGACAACGACCCGAACCGCACGGCTTGAGGCTTCGCGAAAAACGGCTTCTCGTTGGGCAAATAGAGCGTTCCGCTCCGATTCGCGCTGCTGCCTGAGCGCGGCAAACTCCTGCTCCAGCCTGTCCATCTCTGCGCTGAGCCGCCGCACCGTCTGATCAAGTTCCGCGGCGACTCCGGCGCTTCCGGCGGCGAGCGCGGCCGCGAGCTCCGCCTTCGCTGCAGCCAGCTCCCGCTCCGCCGCTTCGATCCGCCGGCGCATCTCGTCCGCGTCGCGCTGTGCGGTGCGGTCAAGGGCCGCGATCTGATCGTCGATGTGCGCCAGTGCCGCCGTAACTTCGGGCGTCTGTGCTTCGCGCACTTCCGCTACGATCTGTCCCGCACGCACCTTTTGACCATCGGCCACAAGAAGCGTGGCAATACCGCTTGCGGGCGCCTGAACGGCGACTTCCGAGCGGACGATGAGGCCCCGGCCCCGGTAAACCGTTTCCAGCACGCCCTGGCGCGCTTCGACCGTTCGGACGAACAGCGAGCCGGCGATGTCGGAGGTTGTGCCGAGAAATGCCAGCGCGGCGAGTCCGACAAGACCCGTCCCCACGAGCAACTGCAACCGCCAAAACCGCAGTTTGGGCAATGCGATCACCCCGGCTCAACCGAAGAACGTCAGCGCGAGGACGACGGCGCCGACAAACCACACGTAACGGGCGAACCAAACGAGTCGTCCGCGGCGTAAGAAAGAAAGAAAAAAGCGTATGGCGATGTAGCTGGTGACGAGCGAGGCGACGACGCCGACGAAAAGGACGGAGGCGCTCAGATCGAGGGCGGACTCGCCCGTGAGGAGCGCTATGCCCTCGAGCAGCGATGCGCCGAAAATCGCCGGTACCGCCATAAGAAAGGAGAAACGTGCGGCCTCTTCCCGCTGCAATCCCGTAAACATGCCGGTGGCCATGGTCGTTCCGGAACGGGAAAGGCCCGGCAACAGAGCAACGGATTGGCCGATGCCCATCGCCAAAGCGTGGCGAGGCGATATGTCGGCCAGGCCCGCCACACCCTGCCGCTTATCTGCATACCAGAGCAGCACGCCGGTTACGAGCAGCATGATACCGGGAACGTACGGCGAGCTGAAGGCAGCCTCTACCCAATCTTTGAAAAGGAAGCCCACTGCCGCTACCGGGAGGGAGGCGAGTACCAGCATCAAGAACAGGCGCCGTCCTGCCGTATTCTCAGTGCCTGCCCGGCCGATCAGCGCCTTGAACATCAGCCACCATTCCGACCACAGGGCTGCGATGACCGCGAGCAGGCTGCCGAAGTGCACGGCAATGCTGATCGTCAAGCTCCCCTCCTCGACTCCGAGAAGCCGCTGGACGATCACCAGATGTCCCGAGCTACTGATGGGCAAAAATTCCGACGCGCCTTGCACGATACCGAGCACGATCGCATCAACGAAATCCATGGGCTCACCCTTCCTTCCCACATGGTTTCGTTGATCTGGTGCCTTTCCCTTCCGACCGGCGCGTTAGATCGCCATGGTGCCCCTGTCGTCGCTTTCGATGATGCGGAGGATCTGTTCTTCTTCGCCGCTCTGCGCGTTGATGTACACGTGGTATAACATGTCATTCGCCCGGGCGCGCACTTCGTACGTCAAGACTTCCTTGAGATCGGGACGGGGTATGAGCGCCAGGCGCACCGTTTCCGGCTGCAGGGACGGATGGAGCCGTTGTAACGCCTCGTGCTCCGCCAGCGACGGTGTTGGCAGGGTCCTATCATGGTGGAACGAGTAGTACTGCATGCCGTCGAATCCCACTACGGTGCCCCTATCGAGCGCGACCGTCACCTTTACCTGATCCGGGTAGATTAGAACGCCGTCTTCGACGTAAACGAAGGGAACGATCGCCCGTCCCTGCTCGACGGCCGCATAGCTCACTTCGAAACCGGAAAAGCCCCTTGCACCCAAGAACGTCTGAGCGATCGCGATGGCGTCCGCCAGCGAATGGGTTGCCTCCGCCGGTTCCCGGAGCTCATTTTGAAGCATCCATAATACGTGGCCGCCTTGCTTCGCGACGTCGACGACATACACCGGTCCGCTTTCGGTTTCCACTTGCACTCGCCATGCCGCGATCGGTGCGTCCGGGCCCGTTTCGGTAACTATTTCCGCTCTGCCGCTGCCCTCGCTTTCACCACCTGCCACAAAGCGGAGTGCGATGCCTTCGGCCTCCCGGGCACCCACCTCCGGACCGGTTAACGCGCGTGGGCTATGGCTTCTCACGTGATCCGAGAAGGGACCGTCATAGACAAGCGTGGGGAACTCCTGCATTTGCTGTTCGATCCGGAGGAACCCGGAGGATCCCTCGGGCGCTTCAAGACCTTTCGAGAGCGGATTCAGGTTCAGGTTGCTGCGCCGTCTGATCTCTTCCCAAGGCATCTGACCGTCCGCCGCGGCCTTTGCCACTTGCGCCAGCTCGGATGCAAGGGCCTCGACTTCTCCGCGGAGCCGCTCCAGCTGTCGCCGCTCTTCATCCGATAGTTGCTCGCCCGCCGCGATCTTTTGACCCGCGACGAAGCTAAAGTCCCCGAGTTGGGTGAGGAACTGGCTTGTCCGCATCAGGGTGCCTTGCCTCAGTGGAAGCGCGTTCAGATTGGCCTGGGCCGTAAATGCTTGTTGCCAAAGTTCCGTCAAATACCGGATACGCTCCCGTTCCGATCCGCTCACGAGGGCCTTCGTCAAGAGTAGCTCGACGCTTTCGATCTGACCCAGAGCACCGAAGAAGGCTTGCTGGTAACGGGCGCTAAGAAGCATTTCGGCCTCGCGGCGGGCCGCCCTTTCCGACAAGCCCCACGCAAGCGAAGCCAGAAGGGCGACGGACAGCAGTATTCCTCCCCACCGCACGCTGTGCGACACGGTCATCCCCCCTGCTTAGCGCGCGAACACATGGTTGCCGTACTGAATGACGATTGGACGGCTCCATATCCACGCCGAGACGGGTTTATACGGATTCCAGAAGAAAAGTGAGCCGTAGGTAGGATCCCAGCCATTGAGCGCGTCCTGAGCCGCACGGCGGGCCTCGGTCGACGGCGTTCGGCGCCAGATCAGTCCGTTGCTGACCGATTCGAAGGCATGGGGCTGGTAGATCACGCCTGAAATCGTGTTCGGAAAGCGCGGATCCCGCACCCGGTTGAGAATCACCGCTCCGACTGCAACCTGGCCGATGTACGGTTCCCCTTCGGCTTCGGCGGCTATGGTGCGGGCCAGAAGCTCCAACTCATCGTCGCGCACCGTATAGCCTGCTGCGGCTTGTACGGGGAATGTGTCCGCACCATCGGCCAGGGGAGCCGGACTTTCGCCTGGACCCCTTCTCGATGCACCGAAAAGCGCGCTGGCCACGAGCAGCACTGCAACGAGAAGCTGCACGGTGCGCTGCGGCCCGATCTGGTCCCGGCTCACTCTTCCTTGCCCCCTTGCATCGCCCATCCTTGCCAATCGTGTCCCATGAGTTCGATAACGGCACCGGGTTGGTAGGACGGGTTCAAATAGTCGACGGGATTTGAACTGATGATGCGCACGATCTGGGCCTGCCCGCGCTCCGTGGGGGTGACCAGAAGTCGCATTGTCCCGCGAGCGATTTCCATGATATGGGGTTCCCCTTCATCGCCGAACACTTCTTCTGGAGACATGATGGTATAAAGAGTCACGGTCGTTCACTCCTACTGAAAACGCGGAGGAGGAGCGGCGGCCGGCGCGGGGTGCGGGTAGGACAGCGGACCGGACACGGCGGGATCCCTGACGCCCGCAAGGTAAACAGTCTCTTGAGACCCTGTGTGATTGCGGGCCGCGATCATGGAGCGCAGCGTCGCGATCGCCTGCGATAGCCCTCCCACCTCGTCGATGATGCCGGCCTGCACCGCTTCAGCTCCAACCAATACGGTACCGACGTCGCGAACCAATTCACCGGTACGAAACATCATTTCACGCAGGACGTGCTCCGGAACACGTGAGTTATCGACGATAAACCGGATGATCCGATCCTGCATCTTCTCCATGTACTCGTAGGTTTGGGGTACGCTGATCACCATACCGGTCAGCCGGACGGGATGGATGGTCATCGTCGCGGTCGCGGCGATGAAACTGCGGCGAGCGGCGACGGCAATGGGCACACCAATCGAGTGGCCTCCACCGAGAACGAGCGAGACGGTCGGTTTCGACAGGCCCCGCACCATCTCGGCAATGGCCAATCCGGCCTCGATGTCGCCCCCTACGGTGTTGAGAACCAGGAGGAGCCCTTTGATCTCCGGGTCTTGTTCGATGGCGACCAGCTGCGGAATCACATGTTCGTATTTCGTCGTTTTGTTCTTGGGCGGCAGGAGGATGTGTCCCTCGACCTGGCCCACTACGGAAAGGACGTGAATGTCGTTGCCATTCCGAGCGGATGGGGTGTCGGTTTGGCCCAGCCGTTCAATATTCTCCAGCGTGTTTGTCTCCGCGTGCTCGGCGCCGTGCGTATCACCGGGCTCTCTGGTCGGATTCATGGGTTTTCCCTCGGCTCCTCTCCTTGTGCAGCGTGAATATTATGCCTGACGGAGGCGGGGAACATACAGGCGGCGGGTCGTACGTTCGTGCTCCGTCGGCCTCTAG